>Ga0307510_10003664_pt1 | contig 17943 bp, 17 predicted proteins | sample 12_EM_MG_FD_207224 | JGI IMG/M metagenome (GOLD analysis project Ga0307510, IMG submission 207224) | Populus trichocarpa ectomycorrhiza microbial communities from riparian zone in the Pacific Northwest, United States - 12_EM | ecosystem: Host-associated > Plants > Roots > Unclassified | place...
CCCTGTAGTTGTGGTGTCGCAGGCTGTCTCAATTGTCCACTGCCCACTGGATCGGTATTCAATATACTGCTAGAGGCAGGATTAGCGCGCTCTCACCTTGTGTTGTATGCTGCTGCTGCGGCCGGTTTCTTGTCGTTGCGGGAGCGACTCCCTGAATTGGTCCCACTGCCTGCATCACTAACCGTGGGTCTATCGGCGCCCCACTTTGGTTTCCCACTCGTGCGGTCATGGAATCCCAAGGCCCATTTCACGTGGACTGGTTGTTGTTTCTTCACACATTGTAGGTTAGAACGGTTGATATTGTGGAGGTGATGAGAGCACGAATACTCACGTCTGCTGCTGCGAAAGGTTGTATCGGTGCGCTCTCACCTTGTGTTGTTTGCTGCTGTGGCTGATTCCTCGTGTGAGGAGTCACACCCTGGACAACAATCGTGTACTCCCTACTGAGTGTGAGTGATACGGTGTAATTGACATTGGAGCCGACACTTACTGAATGTCTCCGATCTGCTGCTGGTGGTTTCCGGTTGTTGGACACGACAGATCGCGAACAAGCCCCACCACCTGCGGGACTAGCATATCGTCCCAGATCTGCTCTATTTCCTGTCTCCCGGACTGAATAAAGCGACTTTGGGAGCTGCAACTTAGCGCTACAGGTCATCGGCGTACTGGGGAAGATAATAACTCACCTCAATGCTACTGGCTGAGGCGAGTCAGGCGACATCATGTCTCCGACTTGCAGCTGCTGATGCTGGCTTTCACCGGGTTGTTGTGTACTCGACATAGCCTCTCTCAGGCTAGAAATTTCAGGTCAGGGTAGAATAGGATGGGGTACTATGCCCTCCGCCTAAGGTTTTTATATTCTGGCCATGGATGACGATCAGTCCACGCAACAGTGAGACAATCTGCCACTGCACAATCGGACCTATCGATGCCCAGAACAAGAATGGCTTGTGCCTCGTTGCGCCACAGAACAAACAGACCTTTGTCCCGCAATTGCGCTATATCCTAAAAGAGCTACATAGCAGGACACTGCTCGCCGCGGATCGACGTCCTCTTTTCACACGGGGTAGCCGACAACACTTCGTAGGAGAGGCATGGTCGACACATTTAGGATGGCTTGACTATGACGGAGTCCATTTGGCGCGCGTACCTTGTCACATTCTCAATACCCTAGCCAGCGAGTGGCGCATTGGCCTTATGGACACAGAACAAAATATCCGACGTCGTGGCGTCATTACTGTACTGCTTACAATCTGGGAGCATGTCTACCTGGAGACGTGGATATGGCCTGAGCATTGTTTAATTTGAACAATTGAAAATTGAACTTTGTGGCGTCCGTCATTCCCATTATTCACACGCGGATACAAGTAAAGGCACACGCTTGATGGACATTCCGCGCAGGGCTGTGTTCATGCACTGGCCAACAGTCGACGGACGGGCAGACAATTTCAGTTCGATCGATGGATTCTTTGGACATCCTAAGACATGACTACTAAGTGAGACATTTGTTCACTATTTTTACCTACGTAAGTCTCTAGTTCTTCCTACAGTGGTACCCCTTGCGTCGTCATCGTACCTGTTACCACCCATATCAATTACTCTCCTAATTATCTTCCCAGAATCCAAGCGCTCTCACTGGCAGTACGTGTAAGTCTAGTTTTGGAAGTAATTCCGTTCGATGCGTTGTCGCACGTCGCACTGCATGGGGGGCCAAACAAGGCGACTTCTATCATCTTCTATCTCAGCGTGCTGCGTAAAGATAGTCATAGGACCCGCGCAAGTGTGGGTTCAGTTGTAGTTGTAGGCACCATGTCATGTGACTCGGATCATGATCCCTTGCCATCGACCGCCGCGTGCGGTCCGAAACTGAAACTGAAAAAGGTGAGACCTGAAAACGATCTCGCGTGGGCCTCAGGCACAGCCCGAGCCCGCTGCCAGTGGGAATATTGTTACTGTAGACAACCACAAGGGCATCGCGGGTGCCACACTCAAGCATCCCTCCCAGACCACTTTCGACAAAATGGTTACTTCAATATTTTTCACAAGCTCGAGAGCATCGATTTTTTACTGCATTGTGCGCCACATGCTGCACACATAGCCTAGTACATACGTCCAGGTGGTACCAGCGGCTGCTGACAGCACGTCGCGATCGAGAGCGGGCCCGGGAGCAAGGAGGCCCCTTCAAGTGGCGAGGTCCTGCCGTGGACGGAGGAAAGGTCAAGGTGTACTCATGGTACCAGTACGCTCTCCTTTCTCCCTTATTGTCCCCTTGCTATTCCTTGGCTGGAGCAGGCCTTACTTATTCCGTGAGACTTGCAGCATGGAAGAACCTGATGACTGGTGTGCTGCATTTCTACGCCCGCCCCTGTGCCACGCGAGAGCTGCTCGTTGGCCCCGCTCCACTACGGCACACACGACTCACAATGTCTCCCGCTCTTTAGCTGACAGATTTCGTGGCTCTCACCTAACGCGATTTCCGCAGCGTGGCGAAACCTTTGTCCGCCCACGTACGCCTGCGCAACACCATCAGCACGGCATGGACCCTGTCACGGTTCATAAGTAATAATAGCGCAAACAATGACCCGGACCAGCTCTCCTCCTCCGACGAACATAATGACGGAAGCGGGAGACAGGTGTCGTGGGATGCGATGCTGGCCACAAGCACCAAGAGAGTACCGAGGGACAACAACGGCACCTATCGCCGCCGTCGCTGGGTCGTCGCATGCCGTGGCAGACTGGCGGGGCTTTTGGCTACGGGGACTCCAGAAACAAAAAACATGATGGCATAATTATCACTAATAGTTCACTAATCCACATTTTTACTGACGCCACCACCGCCACCGCGCGAGTTTTGCGAACCTGAGCCAGTCAGCCCAATCGGGGACTCCTCCTCTCACATAGGTCACGTTCTTACCACGCCTTCCTCACATCTAGGATAAGTTATTTCTATTCATCCAATAATCCTACCAAGTGTTACTTGTGTAACTTGAGTTCACCCTACAGCCTGAGCAATCTCTGTCACATTTTCTTGGTACATCACAAGACTGAGTTATTCTGTGGTTCATAACGCTCATTACATCGTATTATAGGTGTCTAAATGTTCTCTGAAGTATTATTGATCATAGAAGTACGGCTCAGCGATGGCGCTGATGTTTCCCTTTGCTGCTACCTGGTTGCCCACTTCTCCCAGTAGCTGGTTGCTGAAATGGGTCTGTACGGTGAGGAACCAAACTAACGGACTAGATGGTCTTCTCAGCACCAATTATGCCCCAGAATTTGTACACTGACTTACCCCTGCTTTTGACCCAAATGGTGGCGCACCCGCCCCACACCAACGCTCCCTAACGTGTTTCCTGCTTGGAACTGTTGGTTACTTGGCGCCATGGGCGTGCGGAATCTATACTGTTGGTGACCCTGGGGATTGGACACGGCCTGCTGTGGCTGAGCCATGGCCCGGGGTTGCAAACTGGTTGCAATCCGTATTCCCCGCGGCGGCTTCCCTGTGTGACTGGATGGTTGTGGCACTGCGGGCTGAATCAATTGTCCTGCAGTTCCTGAATTGGTGTCAGGGCGTCAATGGCATTGCGAGAGGTAGGATTAGTGCACAATCACGTCGCGGCGTCTGCTGCGGCTGATATACGATGGTTGCATGGGCAGATGAAAGATTCCCCCCCCCTTGTGGGGTCTGCTGCGGCTGGTAGTCAGTGGTAGACCACCATGCGTTGATCAAGTACACACCATAAAACACTGAATAACAATCGCATCAACCAAAATGGAACGATGGATAGGCCATAGTACTCGTAGCATATTGTAAGGGCATATCACCGTGCCCTGGTCTGCACGTCCGCTCCGCGCGCGAGCAGAAGGCGCACCGCCTCGAGATGATCATTAGTTGACGCCAGATACTAGGGAGTTCCGAAATCAGATTGGGCGTTGACGTCGGCCCCGTGGTCTAGAAGGACTTGGGCGACGTTCGCGTGTCCGCTTATTGATGCCCAATGTAGTGGCGTGTAGTTGTAGCGGGCAGTGGCATTCACGTCGGCATTGTGTTGTAGTAGCAAGCGTACCATATCGGCTTGTCCCAAGCTAGATGCGCTATGGATTAGAAGCCCAAAGAAATTGTACGGCACGTCCGGAGCTGCTCCATGCCCCAGCAACGACCGCATAACCTCCAGATAGCGACCCTCAAATGCACTGCATAGGGGGGTTCTCCCGGGGATGTTTGTCATATTTACGTCAGCCCCATGGTCAAGCAACAGAGCCACAGCGCCAACCTGTCCGTTGCTCGAGGCTGCATGCAACGGAGTACCGTGAGTACCACATTTGGCATTGACGTCTTGTCCATGCATAGAGATGAGGTACTTGGCTGGCCCACAAAGTCCACATGACACCGCATAGTACAACGCAGTTGCCCCGGGAAGCGATGGGTGATCCATGTCCGTGAGTGTGTCAACAGATTCTCGAAACCTGGGCTGATCCACATCATGTATCCAAACCCATGACGCAAGGTATGGCTTGCTTGGGTTGAATAATCGTTCCATGGCGTCTTGGACTTGCGATGCCACGTCATCGTGCCTGGCATGATCGAACCAGTGCTGAGCAGCGTATAATGCCAAAGGAAACATCGCGAGTCGCGTTTTGTCCGTTTTTTCATCCAACTGCAGTAGCACAGCGAGGCACGCCTGCGCGAGAAGAACGTGGGCGGCATCTAGGGATACGTAATAGTCGCGGATGTCTCCAACCTCGGATGTCCGGAGGCGGTCGGAAGTCAGGAACTCTCTCACTGAAAAGTGAGAAAATTGGGCGATTTTTGAACCCTCGTCGCCGTCAACGACGGCGATCAAAGTCGAACATGCGGAAACTATAGCTTCCTCTGGGTTTTCGGGGCGCCAGCACTCCATAACATTATACGCTCCGTCTAAGCCGAATTCGACCGCAAATATCTCGGCGAGTTCTTCAACACGAAGTGGCCTAATAGCTACGACCAAGCACCGAAAGAGTCGATGTGCATGCTGCCTTTTCTCTTTCGGGATTCCTTCTAGCGTCCGTTCGTACGTCTCATCCAGAGTGGTTGGTAGTTCGTTCAAAGTCTTGCGAATGCTCGAAGGAAAACATCGACGTAACGTGTCCAGTTGGCAAAATACCCAACGAAACCTGTCCCAGAGTATCAGCCATAATAATTAGACATCATCGCAAAGCCATCTCACATGCCACCAGCTCGTTCCGAAAGCGTATTGATCACAAGTTCCTTGTCCTCTTCCCTCCATCTCCGCATTGCTCTATCTGAGTGAACGAAAGAGCGGACATAGTTGTTAATGTCCTCCCTTTGACCGCTTTCCTCGTGAACAGGCACGCGGTATGATGGAGACGTCAAAGGTTCAAGAACTGTCTTTATATCTTGCTCAGGGCGACTGGCGATGCAAATGAACAGATTTGAATGATTTGATCCGACAAGATTCTCCACGAAGTCCAACACTTCATCACGGGCAGATGGCGTTCCGGTGTTACTCGGACACTCATCCAAAGCATCCATAATGATGAAAATCGGAAGTTGTCCTGGGAGTTGAACCATGGTTCTGAGACATTCTGTAAGGGCGGTGTCGCTGGGTCGTTCGGAACCATCACGGCATAAGTTGAATAATTGATGAAGGATATCCCAGCAGCGCTCGGAGTCGTCACAGAGTTGGAAGAGAAGAGACGATAACAAGCCACGAACATGGCGCTTGGAGACGTCCTTGAAATCAAAGTAATAATAGGCGATCAAGGCCGACCTATCTTCTCGCATGTTCCAGATATCCTCGATGATGGTGGAGCTGACCGACGGCATGAGTTTTTTATTGTGGAAACAGGCTGAAAGTCACATACCAAAGAATGCTTTTCCCAACACCCGCTGCGGAGTCGGTGAAGGAATTAAGAAAGATGAATGCAGAACAGGCGGGAGTTGCATACGATTGCCATGAATCCACAACAGAGAACCGCTCTTTTTCCATTCTCGGAATGTGCTGCCTTGAATAAACCACCTTGCAGTTCCATTATGCCGAATTTTGCATGCGTTACTATGATTAAGAGAAGGATCTGGAGGAGAGAGCCATGTTTGGAGTTTCTCTTGGAGCTGGTTCCCTGTGAGCGCCGTCAGATTTAGTGGCCAACAATGATACCGTCAAGGGTAACAAACGTCGTCGAAGTGTGTCATCGATGTTTTCAGCGAGTGCCTTGATTACCTCAACGTTGCCATCGACGTGGTGTACGACCTCCAAGCTTCTTGCCACCATCATTAGATTCTCCTCTTGTGTAAAGCGAGTCGAGCCGCTGAAACGCGTCCTCAACACCGGACTTTCCTGTGAACCTCTTCAAAAGTTTCTCTACACCATAGTCAGCCAAGGAACATAGTACATAAATCGACTCACTCATCCATTTCTCTGTCATCATCTTTGTCGAAAGTGCAAGAACAGAAAGGATCTGCGCCATGATCTTCCCCAGCAGTTCCGTCAATTCATTCGTGAGTGGGATCCCAGTATAACGGTTCAGGCGTTGAAGGAAGAAGTGGATGCGCTCAAAGAGGTGGATGAGCGTGTCGTGGTCTGCCACGACATCCCTCGCTGCCTGTGGGATTGAGCATTACATACATGCGCGACGGGGGACTTGGGGCGGTGACATACTGCGAGAAGAACGCTGATACCGGTAAAGATTGTTTTCGCGGGCGAGAATGGCTGAAAATGGGGCGGCAGGGGACAACAATATGGGAAGAACACGATGGCTTACTAGTCCTATCCCTTCTCCAAGCGTTGCTGAAAATGTGAACAGGATGTTGACTGTCGGATCCAACCACGCCATCAATTTCTCGTCGCCTTTGCGAAATTTGCTAAACGCCTGAGCTTGCGTTCGAAGTACGTTCGACACAGCCTCAGGACTGTCGCAGCTGTCAAGCTCTTTGGAAAAAGGATGGGTATCTAGCGGTTTTCCCGTCACCCTCTGATACTCCCGCGAGGCAACTTGAAATATCGCCGTAAAGTTATCCGTCGATCGCGAAGGGCTTGCTGTTTGGCCGGATGTAGACATACGGAGAGCACAGGCAGGAAAATTGGGAGGAGCCCCTCAGCCTCGGAGAGAACAAGTGGAAATGATAAATGAAGATGTGGGATAGACAAGCTCAATATGGACCAGTTGGGAGCAAGTGTCGCCTGCCCAACCATTTACGTAAGCATGGGCCATTCACGATTCACGACATGACAAACGCAGCCCAATCGTTCCCGGAACTATCAGCCAACGATTTAGGTCCAGTTACGATTGTCCCTACCGCATAGTTAACGATATCTTGGCTGGCGGCAGCATCAGGAAAATCCCACGCCCACGAAGACTTATCAAACTTATCACCACTTATAACCACTTATGTTTTACTTAAACCCAGAATAAGTTGCTGTAAGTGGGTTATAAGCCCGGTAAGTTCCGTAGGGTTTTCCTGATGTCAAAAAAGCAAGTCCTCTGCTCGTGCCCTCCGTTCTGGTCAGCTGGTGTTTGTACTGTATTTGTACATCGACTCGGAGTTCACAGACTTCACACGCAGGATGGTACTGGCATAAGCGCATCTCGACCCATCAGTTCGCCATCCACACAACCTTCGTCTTGAGTAATAATGGACGCACAGCAGGATCGCCTCCGAGTCCCAAATATCAAGTTCAGAATCCTCATCATTGGACGAGCGAATGCGGGAAAGACATCCATATTGCAGAGAGTTTGTGACACCTTAGATAGTCCAGAGATTTACAGGCATGGTGGATCGGGAACTTGCCGGGTACGTTCTTGTTACTAGTGGCTCTTCCGATCTCATCATCTAGCCAGATTCAACTAGACCATACAATGGAGGTTGAGCATGCTTATTTTTGTTGGTGGCGCCTGACCATATGGTCCCTGCTTGCAGCGTGGCACGCATAATATCGAGGACGAACTCACCTTCCCAAGCCATGACGGTTACGTTTTCCATGACTCTCCCGGATTCGAGTGGGGCAGTGTAGACGAGTTCAAGGTTGTCCAAGATTTTGTCCGCCGCAAGTCGCAGGAGAAGCGATTACAGGATAGATTACACGCTATTTGGTTTGTTTCCTTTGTGTATCTACAGTTTCGATTTCACGGAGTTGTTTTTCAGGTACTGTATTCCGATGGATAATGATCGGCCATCGCTAGAACTGAGACATTTCGGGGATATTTGCCCGGATAAGAAGGGTATGTTGGGATGCAGCTTTATGAACCGGAATTGAAATGGGAGATTCTCCAAGTCCCTGTGATAGCGGTATTCACGAAATTTGATCAATTCAAGCGCGATATCAAGATGAAGTTGGAAGATGACGGCCGTGACCCAGAAACAGACTTGGATGCTGAGGTGGAGGGAGTATTCAAACGCCATTATTTGGCTGGCCTTGCCGGATCTCCGCCGTTTATTCGTCTGGAGAGTGAGGATTTTATTCATAGCCGAGGTGTCCCGTTCTTATTTCTGTCCTCCAGGAATGCACAAGCCTGGCCGACGGGTTGCTGATCTTATTGAATTGACTGCCAATGTACTCACTGGCGGCGTGGTTGCGCTCATGCTCATGGCTGTACAGAAGGATAGCTTAGAGCTGAGCATCAAGCAAGCCATCAAATGGTAAGTTCTTATGTATAGCGAGGCTGGAATACGTGGGGTGAAATCCAATCATAGGACATATTCTGGATTCAAACGAGGGATTGCGAATACAGAAACGGTGATAAAGTTGTGTGTAATGGCTTTCCCGTCAATCCGGGTAAGATGTAATATTTCATTCTGAATTGCTTCGTGCTGAAAGAATATTACAACCCAGCGTTTGGTTAGTCCGTCCATGGCTACTCGTATCCTTGATCCTGATCCCCTGTTCTACACCTTCATCACTCCCATGCCCACTTTCGGTGTCCTAACTTGTGTCTGCGCTTACCAGCTCGTGAGTTCCCCTAACTCAGTCGCTTTCTCTTGGTCCCACTTGTCCCTAACTGTGCATCCGACAGGATGTGAGTACCTCTCGCTGGCCCATATACATATGATGTCTTGACTAGTCTTTCCCTTGGTGGTCAACCAGGACGTGAGTGCCCCTCGCTGGCTCGCTTTCTTTTTTTGGGTTGTCTTACTTGGCCTTCCCTCTGCGCTTGGCAGGACGTGAGTATCCTCGCTCGCATTCTTTTCTTCCAATATCTTGACTTGTTCATCCTGCGCCCTCCAGTTGGTGAGTGCCCTCCACACACTTGCTTTCTTTCCGCATCCTAACTCGCACCTCCTTCTCTCCCCAGCTGGTGGGTACCTTTACTGGCCAGATTTTTTTCGGTTCCCTGACTTTTCCCTCCCTCGGTATTCTACAGGATGTGAGGCCCCCCTCCTTCGCTTGCTTTTTTCCCATGCCCTGACTTGTCCTTCTATGCGCGCTCACCAGCTCGTGAGTGCACCTCACTCGCTCGCTTTCCTTTGATTTCATGACTTGTCTTTCCCTCAGTTGGTAAGTGCCTCTCACTCGCTTGCTTTCCTTCGCGGTTCTGACACAACCTCCTCCGCTAAACAGGACGTGAGTGCCTGTTGCCGTCGTGCTTTCTTAGTGTCCTGATTCATTCCTTCCTCTGCGCTCAACAGGACGTGAGTGCCCCTCGATCGCCTACCTTCATCTAGTAACCTGACTTGCCCCTCTGTACGGTCTAGTTGGTCAGTTACCCTCACTTGCACGCTTTCTTTCAGTGTCCTCACTTGTCCTTTCATCGAATTCTCCAGAAAGTGTGTCCCTCTCTCTCGCCAACTTTCTTTCCGTATCCTGAGTCGGCCCTCCCTATGCGCTCTCCAGTTAGTGAGTACCCCTTGCCCCTTCTCTTTCGGTCTACTGACTTCTATCCCTCTGTTCATGAAAGGATGTGAGTCCAGTCCACCTTGTTTGTTTGCCTTCCCCCAATAACCCGATTCGTCTTTCCTTTGTGCTCACCAGAATGTGAGCGCACCTCGCTATCTCGCTTTCTCTGTGTCCTGAATTGTCCTTCCCTCTGCGCTCCCAAGAACGTGAGTACCCCTCGCTCCTTACTCTCCTTTGGTGTACCGACTTTGTTCCTCCATCTGCGCTCAACAGGATGTGAGCATCCCTCGCTCGCCCACTTCCTATCGTTGTGCTGACTAGCCTCTCTCTCTGGGCTTTCCAGTTGGTGGGAACCACACTCTCTGGCACCCTTTCATACGATGTCCTGACTTATCCCACTTACCCTCTGCTTTGACAGGACGTGAGCGCCCCTCGCTTATTCGCTTTCTCTCAACCTTTTGACTTGTCCCTCGCTCTGTGCTCGTCAGGCAGTGAGTGCACCTCGTTCCCCTACTTTCGATGTCTTGACTCACTCCTTCCCTCTGCGCTCAGTTCGTAGGTGCCGTCGCTCGCTCTATCTCTTCGGTGTCCTGACTTGCTCTACCACCGGACTATCTGCTGTTGGTACTGGCAGGACGTAAGTACCCACATATGTTCACTTTCGTTCCGTATTCTCATTTGTCCCTTTCTCTGTGTTCACCAGAACGTGAGTGCCAATCACTCGTTCACCTTTTCGGTGTCCTGACTTGTCCTTCCGCCTCTTTCTCCAGCTGGTAAGTGCCCCTCGCTAGGGCCTTCCTTCAGTATCCTGACTTGTCCTTCCCTCATGCTCCCCAGATAGTGAGTGCCTGCTACTCGCTCTTTTAACGTCCTGACTTGTCCCTCCTTTCCAACAGAACGTGAGTTCTGCTTGTTGTGTTGGCTTTCTTTTGGTACCCTGATTGTTCGTGCCACTGACTCTCCAGAGCGTAACTTCTCGCGTCGTTCCTTCCCATCGTGCCACCCAGTTGGTGAGTGCGCCCCACTCGCCCGATTTACCTCAGTGTCCTGACCAGCCGCTCCCTCTGTACTCCATAGGACGTGAGTGCCTCTCGCTCGCTCAGTTCCTTTCCGTGTCCTAATTGTCCCTCTCTCTGACCCCTCCAATTTGTGAGTGCTCTTCATCCATTCACATTCTTTTTGTATTCTAACTTGTCCCTCACTCTTCAGAATGTGATTGCCCTACGGCATGTCTCTTCTGTCCGTGTCACGATTTGCCCTTCCCTCTGCGCTTGACAGGATGTGAGTCTCTCTTCGTTGTTCGCTTTCTCCCACTGTCCTGACTCGTCCCTTTGCACTCTTCAGTTTGTGAGTGCCCGTCGCTCGCTCGTTCGTTTTAGTGTCTTGATTTGTCACTATCTGCGCTTTCCAGTTGGTGAGTGCATCTCATTCTCTCGCTTTCTTATGGTGTCCTAACCTGTACTTCCCTCTTCGCTTTCCAGTTGGTCAGTGCACCTCACTCGCTCCCTTTCAGTGCTCTGACTTTTGTCCTTACTTCCGCGTCCTTTAGTTGGCAAGTGCTTCTCGCTCGCTTTCTTTCCGTATCCTGACTTGCTCCTCCCCCTTTGTTCTCCAGGTGGTAAGTTCCCTCAGTCGCTTTTTCAGTGTCCTGAGTTGTCCCTCCATTTACACGCCCCAGTTGGTATGTGCCCCTCAGTCGCTTTATATCTGTGTCCTGACTTGTTCCTGCCTCTGCACTCTCAAGTTCGTGAGTGTCCCTTTCTCGCTCCTTTCTTCCGGTGTCCGGATCAATCTTTTTCTCTACGCTCTTCAGAACGTAGGTGCCCCATCACTTTCTTTCAAGGTACTGATTTGTCCTTCCCCTGTGCTCTCCAGAATGTAAGTACCCCTCGCTCCTGTTGTTTTATTGGCCTGACTTGTTTTTTCTCTGTACTCACTAGGTGGTGGGTGGCCCTCTCTCTCGATTTCTTTCAGTTTCCTGAACTGCCCCCTTCCATCTGCACTCTATAGTTGGTGCGTTCTCCTCTCTCACCCGCTTCCTTCCGGTATCCTGACATGCCCCTTCGGCGACACTAAAAGGATGTGTGTGCCCTTTGCCCACCCACTTTCGTTTCGTGTCCTGACATGTCCCTTTTTACTCTGCTGTCTAGAATGTGAGCCCCTCTTGCTTTCTTACCTTTTCGGTGTCCTAACTTGCCCCTCTGCATTTGACAGGATGTGGGCACCACCCATTATCTCGCTTTCTTTCATCCAGTGACGTAACTTGTCCCTCCCAACGCGCTGTCCAGAATGTGAGTGCCCTTCAATTGCTCGCATTTTGTTAGTGTCCTCACTCGTCCCTTCCTCACTCTCTTCAGTTTGTGAGTTCCCCCAACTCGCCTGCTTTTTTGAGTCTCCTCACTACTTGCCCCTCCCTCCGCATTCGATAGGAAGTGAGTATCTCTTCCGCGTCCGTTTGCTTTCAAACCTTCAATGTCCTGACTTGACGCTCCATCTACTCTATCAAGAACGTGGGTGCGCTTCGCTCGCTTATTTTCTATGTAGTCACTTGTACTGTCCCTGGTCTTCCAGAAAGTGAGTTCCTCTTTGTATTTGCGTACTGTTTTTGTCCTGACTTCCTGTTCCTCTGCTTTGTAGCCTTTTTTCTCCAAGCTGAAATCATTTGTTGCCAATGTACTGTTATGATTTTCACCGTTCTGTTTTTGGTTTTATTGATGCACCCTTAGCCACCCCTCTCCGTGTCTAATAATGATGCACATCACACAATGATTGGTAAATTTCTGCTCGTTGCCTCTGTGTTTTCTGACATCCAGAATAGCGATAATCCTCATCCTGGAGCATGCCGGACTTTTTTTGGCCTCCTCATATAGTCCTACCCTTAATGAGGCGTTGGATAAGGCATACTCTCAATATGTATCTTCTGAGATTCATAGTGACGTTACACAGCGGTTTTTCCAACCTCCTAAGCAATATTCCATTCTAAATTTTACAGAATTCATCCTTGAGCATCGTTTCTAATGATTTCTCTTTGCTTCTACGATTTACTAGTATATTGTGTAGCACGTCGTACGTATTTTCAAATCAGCGCTGCATTCGTCCCGTAATGAGCGTCGCGTTGTGCTTGGGTCGTAAGATTGTGCGTTGTGTCGATAGCCCGTGGGTCAATGCCCCTGATGGCCTCGGGCGATATATAATCATTTTCTCTTTATATATGTGTGTACTGGTGGTCATCGATCATCCGTGGTCCGCATAGGAAGTCGGAGGAATTTCCTCTTTAATGGTGCGGGCACTCTAGCAGTCATGGAGTTGTGCGTTTTCGGATTGAGAGGAATACACCATCAAACTACGTCTGGGACAGAGATCACGGAGAAAATTGGGAGGGTTACACCAGTCGTCATGTAGTTCTTCGTGGATTTATGGTTCGGATTTGTGGTTGATCGCCCGCTAAATCGATATCACCATGCCGTCGCGCATCATGAAGTTCTCGCGTCTACCCCTCCTCGTCTCCTCTCCTGCTCTTCAGACTCTGCTAGCACCTTCCTTTTTTCGATATGATTCGGGCTACTCACTTCGGTATTCTCGCATCTCTCGCGAACTGACCAGTGCAACGTCCGAGGCTCCTTCGCACTTACACGCCGGTATCTGCAACCGCCCACCCATCATCAAAGGTACCTTCCGAAAATTGCTGAATGGCAATCGCATAAACCAAATGGGACATCCTGGACGATGGTATAGGGTACAGTATCCGTGATCTATTGACAACACTTGGCACACACACCCTATTCAGAGATTTTCGCCTCGTACTCCAACAACAACTGCGCAACTTGGGCCTTCCCCCTCCCTTGGGCCGCCTGGAATGGGGTCAAATTATTCATTCCACGGATGTGCAAGTCGGCTTTGCGCTCTATCAGGAGCCGCGCAACGTCGAGACGTCCCATGTACGACGCTAGAAACAAAGGAGTTCCGAAGTCGGATACGGCGTTGATGTCTGCTTCGCGTTCCAGGAGGATCTTCACGACGTTCGCATGTCCTGCTGTCGATGCCCAGTGCAGTGGCGTACAGTTGAAGCTGGAAATGGCATCCACATCGGCTCCGTACTCTAGCAGCAAGCCCATTGCCTTAGCCCTTCCCACGCACGCTGCGTGATAGGTTAGAAGTCCAACGTGATCGTATCGCACGTCCGGAGCTGCGCCATTCTTCAGCAACAGTCGCATAACCTCTAGGTGTCCATCATCATACGCTTCGCATAGGGGAGTTCTCTCTTGTTCGCTCGTCAAATTTACGTCGGCCCCATGGCGAAGTAATAGTGACACAGCATCGAGATCTCCCTTCCCCGATACTACTTGCAACAGGGTTCTGCGGGTACTGCACTTGGCATTGACATCCTGACCGTGTGTAGAGATGAGGTATTCGGTTGGCCCACTAAGTCCACAATACACCGCATAGTACAATGCCGTTTCCTCAAGATGCGATGGGTGATCTGTGAGTCTGTCAATGGATTGTCGATCCCAGTTCCGATCCACATCGTGTAGCCAAACCCATGCGGCAAGATGTGGCGTGTTTGGATTGAATAACTGTTCCATATCGTCTTGGACTCGTGAAGCCACGTCCTTGTGTTTGGCATGATAGAACCAGTGCTGGGCAGCGTAAAACGCCAGAGGAAACATGGAGAGTCGCATTTTGTCTATTTTTTTGTCCAATTTCAGCAGCAACTTGAGGCATGCTTGCGCGAGAACTTGGTGGGCGACATCTATGGAAATATGATACTGGCGGATGGTGCCCACCCCCGACGTCTGGAGACGATCGGAAACCAAGAATTCTTTCACTGTAAAGTGAGAAAATTGGACGACTTTTGAACCTTCGTGGTCGATGATGGCTATCAAATTGGAAGATGCGGAAAGCATGGCTGCTTCTAGGTTGTCGGGGCGCCAGACCTCCTTAACGGTATGCATTGCGTCCGTGTCAAATCCCATTGCAAATATCTGGCCGAGTTCTTCAACACGGAGTGGCCGGATGGCCGCGACCAAGCACTGAAAGAGGCGATGGGCGTGCTGCTTCTTCTTCTCCGGGATTCTTTCTAACGTTCGTTCGTAGGTCTCATCCAGAGTGGTTGGTAATTCGTTCAGAGTCCTGCGAATGTCTGGACTAAAGGATTGACGAAGGGCCTCTAGTTGGCAAAACACCCAACGAAACCTGTCAGAGACTATCAGCAATAATAACTAGGTGATGAGCTGGAGGTATCTCACATGCCACCAGCTCGTTTCGAAAGCGTATTAACAATAAGTTCCTTGTCATCTTTTGACCATGTCTGCATTTCTCGGGTTGTATTAACAACGTGTCGGACATAGTTTATAATATCGCCCCTTTGGCCGCTTTCCTCGTGAAGGGACACATGAGACGATTTAGGGGTGAGACCGTTCAGAACTGTCTGTATGTCTTGCTCATGGCGGCAAGTGATGCAAATGAACAGCTTTGGGTTGTTGTACCTGGCAAGGTTCTCCACGAAGTCCAACACCTCGCCGCGAGCGGATGGGAGTCCAGTGGTACCCGAACATTCATCTAAGGCATCCACGATTATAAAAATCGGAGGTTGTCCTGGAAGTTCGACCATAGTTTTGAGACATTTTTCAAGAGCGGAAGCTTTCGGTCGTTCGAACCTGTCGCCGGACGTTTTGTACAACTCGTAAAGTATCTTCCGGAAACGATCTGAGTTATGACTGAGTTGGGACAAGAGGGATGCCAACAAGCCACCGATATCGCGCTTAGTGGCGTCTTTAAAGTCAAAGTAGTAGTGGGCGACCAAGGCCGACCCATCTTTTCGCATCTTTCTGATGTCCTCGATGATGGCCGAGCTGGTCAATAACATGAATTTCTATCACGGAAACAGACGAAACCCACGCACCAAAGAATAGTTTTTCCAGATCCCGCTGTAGAATCAGGAAGGGTATTAATAGCCATAAAGGTTGAACGGGCGGAAGAAGCGCACGATTGCCGCTGATCCACAATAGGGAGCCGATCTTTTTCTCTTTCCATTCTCGGAATGTCCTTCCTTCAATAAACCACCTTGCGCTTCCATCAAGCTGAGTTTTGCACGCTTTATCATGGTTGGTGGAAGAATCTGGGGGAGAAAGCCATCTTTGAAGCTTCTCGGACAACTGGTCCCCTGTGAGTGCGTGTCAACTTTTTACGGTCGACAATAGTGCCGTCAAGGGGTGACAAACGTTGGCCTTCATTCATACCTATTATGTGACAAAAGGAGAGATATAGTCAGTATGTGAACGGGGTCAGACAGAAAGCCTTGCGTACCCTTATTAATCGCTTCCAAATTTCGGCCCATCGCCTGAACATGGGTATTGGCGCTTTCAACGAGAGCATGGAGGCCTTTAATGTTGCCATCGATATCAAAGACAACTTCCAATGTCTTCGCAACCGCCATTAAGGTCTCGTCTTTCGTAAGTGAGTCGATCAGTCGAAAGGCATCCTCAACATCTGTCCTTCCTATCAGTCTCTTTGCAAATGTTTCTGAGGAACAGTCAATCAAGAGGAAGCATTGGGCGATGAATTGACTGACTGAGTCGCCACTCTTTCATCGCCTTCGTCGAAAGCGCGAGAATTACAAGGACCTGCGCCATGATCTTCCCAAGCAGCTTCGTCCATTCATTCTCGTATGGCTTGATTGGCATCTTTGTATATTTATTCAAACGTTGAAGGAAGAAGTGCATGCGCTCGAAGAGGTCGGTGAGTCTGTCGTTGTCTGCCTCGACGTCTTTCGCGGTCTGTGAGCTTAAACCTTATACATGTGCGCAACTAGGGACTTAGGTCACAGACGTACCTGGAGAAGAACACAGATACCGGTGACGACCGTGTTCGCGGGTGGGGATATCTGGAAGCCAGAGATTGGAAAACGATCGTGCGGGACGAATTAAATGACTTACAATCCCGACCCCTTGCGCAATAGTTCCTGAAATTGTGAATAGGATCTGGACTATCGGGCGCAGCCAATTCATCAATTTCTCATCGCGCTCGCGGAAAGTGTTGAAAGCGTCAGCTTGCTCTTGAAGTACATTCGAGAAGGCCTCGGGACTTTTGCAGTTGTCGAGCTGCGCGGCAAAGCGGTGGGTGTCTATATCTTTTCGCGTGAACTTCTTGTACTCTTTCTTAGCAGCTTCAAAGATCGCTGTAGAGCCATCGGTAGATCGCGAAGGGCCTGCTGTCTGGTTGCCTGAAGACATGGGAAGAGCACTAGCAGGAGAAAATCGGTAGGAGCACAGATCGCTAATGGATGGGTTTCGGGTGAACCAGGTCGATAACTAACCCAGCCTCGTGGGTACCGCATGAAATTGATTTCGTGATTTTAGCTCGACTTTTAGCTCGATACGGATGAAGATGAGTAAGTCAGCCAGCTGATGTAGGTGGTGTAAGGTTCAATCTGGCCGGGCCGGGCCGAGTGGAGATCAGATATCAGATAAGAAATGTCCCGTGCCCGTGCTCCTGTGCTCGCCACAGGCTCCTCGTTTGCTTTGGTATGGCGATCTCGCTTGCTCACTATCTAATACTTTCATAGATAATTAATGATAACTGTTGCAAATCAGCGTTTTCAGCTGGAGCTGGAACAGCAAAGCGTATGTATTTTCCAGTGGACGCGCGCGAGGGGGGACTGAACAGAAGTCAACTTGATTAGTAAGCGAAAGGTGCCTCTACTATACGTGTTAGCGCTGCGCGCGCTGTCCTAGTGTTGCCGGAGAGTTGAGTCAACTCGGAGTTACCAGAGTTGAACTACCGGAGTTGCGAACTCAACTCAGCTCTGATGGAAAGAGTTGCAACGGAGTCGACTACGGTTGTTACCACATTTGGTTCACCATTACCATATTTGGGTGTGACCCACACTAAACCAAACAACAGTGTGTCCGTCCGAGATCGAGATCCGTCCCCGTCACAATAACATCTTGTCTGCTCGCACACTCATCTCATCCTCGCATTGCCTCCATCCGTCCTCCACCCTCGCTGCCACACGATCGAAAGCTTTTCCCCAGCAGTCAAGTTGCCGTGCTCATCGCGCCCCGCATCCCCACGGCCGAAGAAGCGGATCGCCCAAAACACATCGGCCGAT
>Ga0307510_10003667_pt1 | contig 17936 bp, 19 predicted proteins | sample 12_EM_MG_FD_207224 | JGI IMG/M metagenome (GOLD analysis project Ga0307510, IMG submission 207224) | Populus trichocarpa ectomycorrhiza microbial communities from riparian zone in the Pacific Northwest, United States - 12_EM | ecosystem: Host-associated > Plants > Roots > Unclassified | place...
CCGCATCCAAGCATCATCATCGCGTCTGATTCCGTCTCCGTCTCCGAGGACACAGTAGCCCCTTCTGTGATCATCCATGCAATCATCCACTGGAACATCGGCGGCATGGTGACATGGACCACATGGTAGGGAACTCGAAGAAATCCTTGCATCCGACCATCGCATCGCAAATCTTAAGCTTAACTGCTCCACAATGGTATTGTTGTAGTACAGTTCGGTAGCATCCGTGTCTCACAAAATTTCCACCATTTCTATTCTGAATCTGCGACGAGTCGAAGATATCAAAAGCTTTAACATGTAGCGCAAATCAGGTAGAGTACAGTACTCGTACGACCATCACCCTAGCCTCAAAGATACATCTACGGACGTCCTAGCATACCAAATAGAACACAGGATGATGTGGTAACGGCCCATGTATATAGTCCACGAAACATCCGAGCCGCCAACCACACACTTGACTTGACAAATTATCCAAAAACCCTCCCTCCACTCCACTCGAGCCAGTTAGTTACCTGGACGACCCGAATCGGGTCTTCCAGTTCTTCAAAATTGAAACCGAAAAAATGTGGAACCAAAACAAAGGGAAAGCGAGGAGGGGACACAAAAGCCCGAGGCCCCTTACCCCTATGGTCGAAAAAGTAAGTGAAAAGAGAATGGCCGGCCTGGCAAAGTGCCAGGACGGGGACAAGAAAGCACCGGAGGGTGGCAACGGTCCTTGATTGCTATTGTTCGTTGATTACAGCCGCGATTGTCGCAAATCGTCGCAACATGACGTGATGAAGTGATGAAAACAAAACAAAAAGAAAGGAATGTTATTTCAAAACGAAGGACTTTTGCCACACCGCGCGCACACGCCGGAAAGGTCTGATAGAGACAGAGGAAAAAAAAGTAGAGGAAAATACACGATTTTCAAAGCAGGCGCTCGGGTTAGACCGCCCGCCTTCAATTTCTACGGCCGCAGTAGTCCGGTCCGATCCGATGACGACAAGACAAAGGATGGACGGACGACGTGCCCTTACAAAAAAGCAGGACAAAATGGTAACAGGACCGAAATCGAACCAGGGTTGAGAGACGACACGAAACAGGTAATCACAATGAGAAGGCTGCAGGTGGGAACGAGGGAGGCGGGAATGAGAAGCGATAATGTAAAAAAAAAGGAGACTCGGGCGTGATAGATAGATAAGCGGATCGAGACCGTAAAAAGCTGAGAAAAAAGAAGACAAGTACGTGCGTGTGGCGTGGGCGTGCAGTGGTTGCACTGTGCTACATGTATGTGTTATGTATGCGGTGGTAACCCGGAATGTGAGTGTAAGTGTGTCTGGTTGCGTTTGACGGGGCCCATCTGCGGAGGGATAGGGCGTCATGAAGGAGAGATGCGAAAGAGGATAGACCATCTATTGCAGAGTACAACACCCACCGCCGGTCTGCGGCGCATACGGGTCCTCGTTTCTACCAACAGGACCCCATACAGAAGGAACCTGGATGGGAAAACAAAGGCATGATCAGTACGGGTTGAGTGGCATAAAGAAACACAGCAAGCCATGAAAGCATTAGGCTTGAGGGGGATGGGAAATGGGATGGATAGAAAGGGAAAAGGATGCAGTGCGAAAGGGACTCACAAGATGATCCGTTGTTGTTTTGCAGTAGCGTATGAGACTTGCGCTCGCTTCGCTCACACGTATACGTGGACGACCGAGGTCCTCTCGCAAGCGCTGGTTGTGTTCAAGGAGGCGTCGAAGCTTCAACTCTGACATGGACTGCTTTGGACGTGACGACATTTTGATAGTTTTTCAAAAGTGGTGGTGATGGAGCGAGAATGGCACGCAACCAGTATGATGGGGCAAATCCTCGCTGGATACTATCGTACGATTCAGTAACATGTGTGATGGGGGGGTGTGAATGAATTCACCTTGAGGGAATGACCTTTGATCAGACGGTGGGGACGCACGACGATCGGGTGGTTGGAAATAAAGAAGCGACGACCGGGAAGTAGCGCCGAAGGTGGGGGGAGCGGGGAACAGAAGGGTGAAATGGTCTCTCACTTTTGCGAGGGAGAAGGAATGAGAGTGGGAAGATAGGGATAAAAATGGAGGGTGGATATCGGGGAAGGACGAGGGGAGGGAGGGGAATGAGAATGGGGATACGAGAAGAAGAGAGAGTCAGTCAGAGTACGAGGATGTGATGGGATGGGTCCGAGGCGAGGGCAGGCACCAGTTACCACCGGGTTATCGCACGTGCTCGTCTTCTTTTCTTCACAAAGCCTGGCACTGGCACTTGCTTGCTCAGCTCTCTCTCTCTCTGCTCGATAAGCCTCCAAATTCACTTCCTACCATTTCGAACAGTTGGCATTTCCTCTCTCTTTTCCCCCATTCTAGAATAAGAACAGAACTCCGTTTTACTGCCATGTTCATCTCCCTCTTCGTCTTGGGTTCTCGATGGAATCATTTCATTCATCATCTCAGTTGCCACGTTCGCTGTCGTATTAATTATTACGGTCATACAAACACCGAATGAATACCTTCCCCGCCTGGTCCCTGTCTGTCCACTCTGAGATGATCCCTTTTTAAGGACAAAGGTAAAGAATAGGCGCCTTGTGATCATATATATATTTTGGGCGGGTAGGCACGCTACAAAATGCTGGGTGTGTACTGTAATGCACGACAATCCGTCTAGTTAAATATCTTGGAGGAACTTGCGCACGCCCCCCTCGGGCAACGCCCCAACGAACTGGTTCACGGGCTCCCCATCGCGGAACGCAACGACTGTGGGCAACGCCCGGACCTAAGGTCGAACGAAGGAGCGAGTTATTAGCACCGTGCACTTTCCGTGAGGTGGATCGAAATGATAACCAGCATGGCGACACGCACGGAATACCTTTGCGCGAGAGCGCCATGCTCATCTGCGTCGACGGTAACAAGATCAATTGGACGGCCTGATCCCGTCATGGTGTTCGCATCACCCGCAAGCTTCTCGAGGATCGGCGAGAGCACTTTGCAGGGACCACACCAGCTGTCCGCGCCGAGTTGTGCGTTCCGTCAGTCCGTCCATCTGTGACAATAGCCCGTGCAGAGGAACGTACTCGGCATAGAAGTCGACGAGTGCAACTCGCTCATTCGTCCTCGTGGCAGACGTCACCCTGCCAAGCGTCTTGGGCGCTCAGCGTCAAATGAAAAAAATATCGAAGTCGAAACGAGGGGGCAGGTAGGGGGACAACAGCACGACTCACCGCCTCGTCAGCACGATGGAATTGCTTGAGCCTGCATCCCGAATTCGAGAAAGTCCGGACGGGGAATGATAAGGGTCGGACGACTCGAGGTCGTCTAGTGAGCGTGCTTATTACGGCGGATTTCATTTCGTTTTGGTGCGAAACGAAGACGAAGAATCCAAAGGCAGCAACGTAACCATGCGGCTTCCCCAGCCATGTTATCCCCTTCCACCTTGCACTTTCACACGCAAAGGGAGGAACCCGTCCTACGTGATCATTTCACAATTCTTCAGAACGTGTCCCACACCCGTGTCCCCCGCAACAAAAAAAAGTGTGCCACTGTGCCTCAAAAAACCTTTTTTGTTTTTTGTTTGTTTGTTTTTTTTCTCCCATTATGCTGTACAAGCAGTCCACAATGTATCCAACCCGGCAAACTCACTCGCGATGCCCGTCATCCGACATGTCTCTTGTTCAGGCATTTGGCCTGTGCAAGTGTGCTGGATGTGGGTGGCATCACGATCATTGATCGCCACATAGTTCGTCAAATCCGGCATAGAGTACTCTACTGTCTCACCAAAATGATGATCTAGGGCGAATTGAATGGGCGTCTGTGGTTGTGTTGACAACGGCCCTCGGAATTGATGCAACCACGCTTTTTTCTGTTCGACAGTTGTTTCGACATTTCCAAATCTTCGGCACCCGCCGCCATGCAAACAGTATAAAGCTTATGCCTTTTCTTGCCACTCCCAACCAACCACTTCCATCGTTCAACCCCCCGAGCCAATTCCCCCCCTTGTCTTTTTGTTGTTGTCCGAGCAGGGTTCGTTCCTCTCCCCTCTTCCCCCTCGTCCCCTCTCTTCATGGTCATTCGTTCCTAACTAACGCCCTTCTTCCTCCGACAGTTCTCGCAAAGCCCCTTCCAAATTATCCAGCACTTCCTTTCATTGTATCTAAGCCGGCCTTGCCTCTTCCTTGGTTTCACCCTCTTTGAAAACCCACAAATCCTTCAAAATGCGTTTCGCCCTCGCTTCTGCCACCCTTGCCACCCTTGCCACTGCCGTGTTCGCCACGAATATCCCGGTCCAAGTCGGGTCCGGTGGCCTCGTCTTCAACCCCACGTCAGTCACTGCGGTCGAGGGTGACACCGTCCAGTTTATCTTCAATCCCAAGAACCACACCGTGACACAGTCAACTTTCACCGCACCATGCCAACCCAAGCCCGATGGCATCGACTCTGGCTACATGCCTGTGTCCGCTGGCTCGCCCTTGGTCCCCACCATGACGATCACGGTGAACAACACAGATCCGCTCTGGTTCTTCTGCAGGCAGGCTTCGTACGACTCCCTCTTTTCCCCTTTCGTATTTTCTCTTGGCTCACCATGTTTCTTTATAGTCACTGTGAGCAGGGTATGGTCTTTGCTATCAACCCGACCGACGACAAGACCTTTGAGGATTTCCAGGCTGCCGCCAACGCCTCCTCATCTGATGGCACCCCCGCCTCGACGACCTCGAGCTCAGAGACAGGAAGCAGCTCAACAGCGACTTCCTCGTCATCTGCAACAGCAAGCAATGGTGCCGTTGCAGTTGGTGCGCGTGCAGGTGGCATCCTTGCGGTGGTCGGCTTTGTCGCAGGTGTCCTACTCTAGGTTTTGTTTCCCATTCGAGCCTCGAGTTACATTTGCGGTACCCCCCTCCTTACCCTTGCATTTTTTTTTGTTATTTTTTCTTGTAGTTTTAATCACGGGATCGCTGGACTGGTATTGTATGTTGATAGCTGGGCTATTGTAGTGACACACATAACGAAAAGATTTGGCACATTCGCGGAAAAATCGACATGAAAGAACAAAGAAAATATGATGCGTCTTTTGTGGGTGAAAATGGAAGTTCCTGATCACGATCAATCTGTCAACTCTGGGCGGCGTTTCTTGCCTCGTTATCGTATAATGAATGCCTTGCAGGGAACACGGCCTCGTAAAAGGTCTGACTCAACAACAAACAATCTAATCCCTTTTTCGCGACGGCGTTCATGATTATGGAAATAAGACCACGAAGAATCAAATTAATCAAATGCGATGACTCCCAACTGTCATCCTCATCACAAGTGATTCCCACATCAACGTCCCTTGACAAGAAATACCGCACGGTAGACCCACCACGCATCATACATCCTTTTCATCCGCCTATCAAAACGGAAGGCCATCCGTATATATATATATATATCATCTGTCATTGGTCCTGTCGCCACCAGATTTGGTTTCGCAGTGGATGCCGAATCATGATGTTGATAATGATGACGACCATGTATTATGATGGTGTGATTTCTGAGTCCCTTCCCTATTCAACGTCCCTACCTCATGATGAGATCGACTAGCCGGCCAACATTATGATCTGGACAGCCCCCCCAAAAAAAAAACAAGGTCACAGCTGTACTGTGAAAATTTGAGCGGGCACGCGCGCTCATGGAGGGCACAACCGGATCAATGTGTTCTGCGGCTTCTGCCAATCGCCGGACTTTGGCCAGTAGCGGAGGACGGGGAACACACCATTCTGCATAAGACAAGAACTAATACAAATGCTCTACAGTTAGTACGGCATATCGCACATCACTGCCAGCGGACGGCATACTGCTGTCGGTAGTATTGATTGAACTGTATGAATTTGTGCTGCCAGCCGCCGCCGCCGCCTCCGGTGCCAAGAACGGTTCTTCCAAGTCTGCCCCTGTTTCACCCGGGCCAGGGCCCAGGACTGAGAAATCATACTGTATGAATGATGGGCTCGGCAGGGCATATTGTATGTGCGCAGCAGGCTTGTTACTTTCTGGACTGTACCGTAATGCCATATGGGCCATTGTAGTATGGTGCGTACAGTACTACCGTGACTGGTGGCATGCTACGCGGATTGTACGGTATGGCTGAGCGGCGGCATGCTACGCGGGACCCAACTGAATCACCGACGTGCCTGGGAGGGTGCACTACACAGAACACCACCCGCCGCCGGCCAGTGCTTCCAAGTCTTGCAGGTCTGAGGACTCACCGACTCGGACTCGGAGCGCGCATTTTAATTTTTTTTGTACGTCGGGTCCGGGTTCCGGTGTGTAAAGCAAGCAGTTAACACGTAATCCCCCTGCCAACACAACACACGATTCCTTGACTTTTCTGTCTTTTCTGGAGGGCCGCTGCACGCTCTCTGCTCGTCGCGCTCGTGGTTCAGGCATCACAATAATCAAATGCCTAAGGAGCTGGATGCAATGTAGGCCTTATCATCTCAGGGTTGACACACTCTTTATTGATGAGCAAGCAGATAGGTAGTACTCGTGTTATCTGACACAGGTACCGCTCGGAGATTTTCGCCCTGCTGTGCATTACAGGCTGCCAGTGGTCTGTCATCTGGTCAAAGGTCACTCAAAATTTCATGCTGTCTGCTATCCCATCAAGTTCAATTCTTCCACTCAGTTCACTGGCATCTCTTCCCCCCGGCCGCGGTGTTTTGACTCGAACTCTGCCACAAGACCCCTCGATAGCTATGCTTCTACAGTCCTGTGCATTGGCAGATCGAAGCTCGGGTTCTATTTCAATACCCCGCACATGTGATTGAGCCCAACCAACGCGGCGTCTCCATGCCTACATGCCTGCATATATAGGGGAGATCAGGCCATACTTTGTATCCTTTGCGCGCTGATCGTCGTCACATCCCCATATGCTGCACCTATTACCTTCCACTTCCCCCGCGTATATCGTGCCAATGCCCGAGGGAATCAGCATGTGGGCCCGACGTACAGTGCCCACTGGCCGACCGGAAGTTCGTAGCGGGCACGAACATGCGCGCGCAAATCAGCACGCGACGCTCGTATTGCCCCAATTTCCTGCCGAGGGTGAGGCCCATCGACATCTTTCGAATAACTTCTGGCGATCTGACCTTGTTGGTTCAAAGTAGCGTCTGGGAGGCCCCCCCTGAGCATCCCCGTCGACGAGGTACTCTACCCAAGACGCATACAGAACATTTCCGAGTCGAGAAGAACCACGAGCGCGGTCGGCGCGTTCCCGGACGACGTACTCCTGCTCATTTTCGATCGTTACCGGCGGTCAACCGTCGGCGCACACTCGAGCTGGTGCCAGATATGGTGCGCGCTCGCGCACGTGTGCAGACGATGGAAAGAGCTCATCTTGGCATCGTCGCGTCGCCTGGACGTCCAGCTTCGCTGCACGTTTGGGACGCACGCAGAGGACTTGATCGCGTATTCGCCGGCTCTGCCTCTCGTGCTAGACTACCACTCGCGGCACGGCGAAAGATGGACGTACGTGGACATGGACAGCGTCATCGTCGCGTTGCATCAGCTCCACCGCGTGCGAGAGATCGTCCTGAGCGCGCCCGCGTCGACGCTGGCCAAGCTGACTGCGGCTATGGCCGGCGCCGTTGCGCCGATGCTAGAGCGCCTCGAGCTCGAATCGCAAACGACGGAGCTGGTCCTCCCGAGACGGTTTCTGGACGCACTGGCCCCGCCGCACTTACGACTGTTGCGGCTGAACGGTTGTGTGCTGCAGGCGTGGCGTCCCCTCCTGTCCTCCGCGATGTCCCTCGAGCATCTCGCGCTCCACCGCATCCCCGTTTCGGCCACCGAATTTGTAGCAGCACCCGAGGATCTCGCGTCCTGCGTGCGCTCTATGCCTCGACTGCGGACGCTATCCATCAGCTTTGTCTCAGCCGCAGCACCTCATTCAAGTCCTGTAGTCGATAACCGACTTCTGTCTCCTCATCAGACGACAACGCCTACACCTCGTCGGACGTCCGACACCGATTGCGCAGAGCTCCCCTCACTCGAGGAATTTGCGTACCAGGGCCCTTCGACATACCTCGACGCGTTTCTCGCCGCGTTCTCCGTAGCCCCTCGCATGCGGCGTCTGCGCCTAAAACTCTTCGACAAACCGAAGACCACGTTTTTCATCCCACACATCGCAAAATTCATCTACTCCCAGGCCAGTGCCGAACCATCCAAGCCCGTTCTCTCTCTAGCCCTTGTAGAATTCTACGAGTCCTCCGCGTGGCTTACCCTATTCCCGCCCACCTCACCTCGCGACCTCACCATGCCCCGCCACAACGAATACGACAACGCACATGACGACGAGCATGACGATAGCAACGGCACACAAAACGAAATCTCGATCCGCGTTCCCTGCGAGCTTCTCGAGGACCAGCTCTCCGCGCTGACGTCCATCTGTTCTGCCCTCGCGCAACACACGCTGTCCTCCCTCACCGAGCTCATGCTCGGCTTTCATGCGCACGAGCTGCCGACGCCGTCTACAGGCTCTGGGGCGCAGCAGAAGCAGCGGCCGCACAACGCAGCGCAGGCGTTGTGGCTGGCGCTGCTCGTGCCGTTCCGAAGCATACGCACCCTCAGAGTCGACACGGCACTCGGAGCGGAGATCGCGCGCGCTCTGACGACGTGGGTGGAGAACGGAGGGCTGGCGCAAGAGCGCGTGGAGAGTGAATGCGATGGCGAGCGGCTGGAGATACTACTCCCTGCGCTCTGTGCCGTTGAGTCGCTCTATCAGGTCGTGTCCGCACCCGGGTTATCCTCACCTACGCACGCGGCGCTCGTCAAACTCGCGGAGCGAAATTGCCGTATTGCCACTGCGCGCCCTGTGGTAGAGACCCACTAGGACGTACCGCAAGGAATTCAGGATACCGCATCAGACATCAGTGTGATATCTCCATCAGGGTTCCATATCATGGGCACGGCGGGAATGGTTTGCAGCATGTCTAATTCTCCCGGCGTGCCTTTCCTTGTGTCCATGTGCTCGCGCATTAATGTCCGTGTTGAATGTTGGTAAGGATTGTTCGGCGAATTTCCTCCATTCTCCCATCTGATGAACAGAACCTCAGCCTGGGGAGATGACAGACAGGTAATCGCATCCGAGAATACCCCTCCAATTCATTCACCCATACCCATGAACACATTGACTCGTCAAATTCATGACGGACAAAGAATCACCCATTAAGGCTTGCCGGAATCAATTATAGATCTATATAGAGATGACAAGCACAGGAGCAACAAAACTACATCTAGACGCTCTTCAGCAGGGACGTCTACCGCCGAGGGTATACTGTATAGTATACTAAGATCATTGCATACAGTTATCCGTTATCCGTTATCCAAAGAAAATAAAAACCAAAACCGGGTATCGCCGTGTGTCAGTTCGGGCGTTGTGTAAATAAGATTCAAGTGACTTGTTGTCGCCTCGCCTCGCCTCGGGTCGCCAACCTGCGGTCATTCTCAACTCTAGCCGCCTTGTGCCGATCCGCCGGATTCTCATGCTGCGATGTCGAGCACGGTTTGGTAACCTTCCCATTGAAGCGCTTCGTGAGCGCAGCAATCATTTTCGTGAACCTGTTCATTTCCGGCCGTCGTACTCAGCGCCCATGCTCTCCAGGGAAAGAGACAAAATGAAAAAAAAAAAAAATTCTCGCAATCAGATCGATCTTACCAGTACACGTTCAACCCATTCAGGGCGGTATTTCCACAAACGTACCCGGCGAAAATAGCCACCGAAAGCCCATCGCGTGCCTCAAAGAGTGTCTGGTAAAACTGCCACGACTGGCGAGCGCCGGTGCGTGAGATAATCTGGAGCCGTGGATGGAGCGAGGGAGAGTACGTACCATGATCGGGCCGTAGACGAGACGCGAGCCGAAAAATGTGCTCATCAAAATCAGGCCGTTGACGAATTGTAGAGGGCTTCCGGTCTGTTGTGTCTTGTCTAGCATCCTGCATGGGGTAACATCAGACACAAAGGCACAGCAACAGATGGTTTCCATACCAATGAATGTTCAAGAATGGCGTGCTCCTGTGATTACAAGCGCTGAGTAAATCAATCGCGAACACGAACATGCACGTACAACTCCCAAAGTAGGAACCGTGTACCATAATAAGCAAGGAAGGGTCTCTGAAAAGGGCATGCGACACGCTCAGACGCGTCAGATGGGATAAGGATATGAATGGTGCCTCACAAAGCTATTGAGATAGATCACTAAGCAAGCACAGGCTATGCGTACAATGTCTTGTGATCAGTTTTATCTTGGGTAGGAGCTAAACGACAGGGACGCACCATGCACGAGAAACCCGAAGCCTTCGAAATGGACCAGACACACAATGCAATCCCACACAAAGTATCTGCCAAACACGTAGAGATAAGAGAACGATGACGTGGGTTTGGGGATCGCGCCTATGTCCCTACCCGCTCGTGACCGCAAAAACCGTGCCGACGCGTGGATCCCATCCGAATGCACGGTCTGCCGCAAGCGCGGGGAGATGGAGACAACGCGCGGCGAGTGGGAGAATGATCAACGCGTGAACGAGCGATGCCACGCGCGATTGCCTAAATATTCGGTATCCAACCAGAAACAGCCCCAATTCGGCATGTCATAATAGGATGAAAAGAAAAAGATAAACAAAACGCACCACCCGGCGCGTTCGCGCGAACCCAGCGCATCCCAACCCTTCTTCCCCTTCCCGAGGAGGAAGCCCGCGAATTCTGGCGCGATGAGATGGTGGATGACCGCGAAGCAAGCGGTGGAGAGAAACAACGTGGATAGGTGATCAGGCAGGTGCAACGGGAGGATTGCGGCCATGGTTTACGCGTCTGTTTGAGAGTATCTTTCTGGTATCTACGTGCGCGCGCACGCGGAATTCTGGGCCACCGTGCGACGTATTAAACGGCTTCGGTTTCGGTTTCGTCGTTTGCGAGTACAAGGACTGTAGCGCGGTGTGCACGGGTTTGGTGAAGTGTTGGGGGAAATCGACGAAACTGAATGTTCGGGGTAAAGGTCCCGAACCGAGAACGACACCGATGGATCAGACGGATCCGAAACGGCGGTGCGCGGTTGGACAGTGTTTGGTTGGACATCCCGGCACGGCACGGCTCTGGTCATAGCCGGCCACGTCTTTGATTTGATACTAATTTGAGTCTGAGCCCAACGAATGTGGCTAATCCTACTAGTAACGCACGCATTAATCGGTAACTTCTCAATGAATCGTGACAAGGACTGTGAACGCGAACCGATCTCGTCGGTTTTCCTAGTCACCTAGTGCGATGACTCACTGGTGAGTACAGTAGTACCATTACTTGTGTGAAGGGTGATTCCATTGTCTTTCCTATGCACTATAGTATTATTCTCCGAGTCACCACCGACCCAGTGGCACGTCTAGATGTCATGATTTCTGCCGATATTATATGTGAACCTTTCACTTTCTTCCTCTCCGATGTGACGGCCTATCCCACGATGAAGTCCCTGTTTTTCTGTTCCCCAATACCCCATTCAAGTTCCGTCGAGCTATCAAACCCCGTTATACATCCACCCACCCTCGCAGTCTTCTTCCCATAAACGAATTGGACCCTGTAATGGAGAAATACGACACGCCACTTCAATCGGCGATGTTCTTCCATTCAACTTCCTACCCATTCCACATGCTGCGGCCGGCCAAATGCCCTCTGCCCCTCACCCCTGTCCGCCGTCCGACTTGAGGGAGGGCACCCGAAATCTGATGCCTCCATGACATCTCGGCCGCAATAATGCACGACCTCGGAATTTTCTTCAGGGGCTTTCTGACTTCGCTTGTTGGTTTTGCATTCAGAGGGACTAGATCACCGCTTGTCTATTGTCTGGATCGCTTTGAGGGTCGTGGATTGGGTACAGTATCTGCCAGTGTTCCTAGAAGATCTAGGCGATGAGACAGGCGATGGCGTTTCATCGCTCCGCTACTGTAGGCTCGTGGAACAGCCGAGATTCCCCACGATGGGGAAATCGGTGTACTGTAGCATAGGGAATGTGGAGCGGGGTTGGGAGGCGATTCCGAGGAAGTTGTCGCCTGTCATTTTGTTGACCCAGAACAACATCATCATACTTCGATGCGAGTCGGCACGGGTAGAGTACTCATACGTGATTGATTCTTCCAGATGGCACATGTATAAGGTTTTGTGGAGCTGTAGTCCATGCATTATGTGCCAACAACCCTACTACACCGTAACGAGCACGGATCAATCAGACTATTGTGCTGTAACAGCGCTTCTCAATCGCAGGGAGAGAAACAGGGTACAGTAGTGTAATCGCTTATATCAGTAAAGACCGCCAGGCGGAGACCTCGTGTATCAAATATCGGGCAATCAGAGCATGTGCTTTCCTTGTCATCTATGAGATGGGCGACCCACGTCATTTGCCGATTTGCGCTGGCGGCGGGCTTCGTTGCTAATCACATTACCGTGACTGGGGGATTGAACACCCTGCAACCGATGCTCGGCGAAGCCATGATAAATTCAGTGAGATAGACGATAGCAATAGCCAAAGCTTCTTTGGGGGTACAGCACCAAGACGACACGTTAGCAATGCGGCCACACATGTAACGCGTTTCATCAAGAGACGCTTTTGAAATGGACAAGACTCGTGGAACCGCGGTGCCGCAATATCTCAATGAGTGTGATGCGATGGGGACGGCGCGTCGCACAACGAGCGCTAACTGATGCTCGTCCTTACGCTCATTCAATCACCCCACGTGTACGCCATTTGTCCCTGCCCCGCGCGTGTACTGTAACAGCTTTCACGATCGTCACTCCCACTCCACAGCGATCGACCCAATCCCGACTTACTAGTAAGCGCTGAACAGAAAGCTGGACCTGAACTGTAAACAAAACAAAAAAACGAAATCCTTTACGAAAACTATGACGACGATTCGATTACGAGTCAACAAAACCCAGACGACGGGATCTACCAAAATGGAGTAAAACGCTCACACTGGCAAGAACAAACCCCATGCGATATACAGGATAGGCTTGCCCGCAGCAACGCCCTCTCCCGGGGCGCCCCAAGGGCAACAAACGTTCTCTGACACAGTCGGGCTCTAAACCTGGAACCTTGACTGTTGCCGCCTCGCCCCTGCATCACTGATTCAATGCTATTTTTATTTTCCTTTCCCCAAGGATAAAATAAGCTTGCTCGTGGGTGGTCCCTGTTGCCATGTTAACTTTGCCGTTTATGGGGAAGTAGTGCGGGAGAAGATGACGACGCAGGGTCAATGAGCGCCGAAGCGGGTCCTAATCAGAAGCGATGGTAAGATAACGCACATGCAGTACGTTGGTGTGGTGTGGTACAGTAAGTATACTGTACCGTAAACGCCAAGTAATACTGTAAAACGACGACACTCACCTCCAAACCCGGAAGGGATGATCTCCGTGAGACAGTGAATTTCTGCGCGGAGCGCTGGGATTTGATTTGATGCTGACTGTAGTTTCCCCGCATTTTTGTAACAGATCGTCAGCAACGGTATTACAGGATCAACTGGTTGAGTCCCTGCAAACCGAGTCGACCGCTCCCTAGTATGTGACGAATAAAGGATATCTTTTCCCCTTTCTTTCCCCCCCAAATGAACCGACGGCCGCAATTGCCCGACATGCTTACTGCGGGTGCCGCAACCTGCGGACTGACTTTTTGCCAATGGTCACCGTTATGATGTGATGGTGTTGTACCTTGCGTACCTCGTCACTGCCCCTCATCGAGCCTCATCCCCCGCTCAAATCCCACATCGTTCACCTCCGACGCGCCTCGAGCCCCTTCACTGGTACGTGGCCAAATCAAAAAGTTGCATTAAGCCAGGGCCCATGTGATCACGGGGCATTAGGCAGTATCTTTGTTAGGTTACCTGCCAAACGCACGACTAATAGCTCCGATATTGCACAAAATAGCCTACCCGACGGCAAGGACTAAAGAGAGCGAAATGGGAGCAACCTTTTGCCGGAGGCAAAACGTCATTTATTCGTTCGTTCGTTCGATTACCCTTTGTCTCGTGCGCATAGATGACTGATCTGGAGTAAGATTGCCCGTCACTTGGCACGGCACGGCCTGACAAGTGCTGTTTTTTTTTCTTCCTCTTCGTTCTGATGGAGGCCCTAGCCCACGCTACACCACATGCCCTGCTCCGGCTCACATGTGCGCTGTAAACTGCCAGCACACCAGTACCGTACCAGTTCAGCGTCATCATTTAATGTGGTCACGGTGTCTGATGGGTTTTCGCACTAGACCCCTACGTAGGTGGCGCACGTTGGCCACACACCCAAGACCCAAGGACAAAGCACATCGAACGCAGGGTTTCGTTCTTGGACTACGGCATGATAACCCCTGTTGCCCGCTCCGTTGGTCACGAGAGCACCGGACCTTTGTTCCTCTTTTCATTGATGGACTGGTCATGCCCCCTCCCCGCGCGCCCTTCCCCTTAGACTAAAACCTCTTGGTTTCGTGACGCGCGCCCCGTTTCGTTAGAGTTTTTTCGCCGGGATGAGAGTGGGAAATTCACTTATGTTATGCGCACCTGAGACCGAACAGCAAGCGCGCGCTGATTTGAAAGAAGAGGTTCCCAGGTTGCACAAGGGAAAAACAGGTCACCGAAAACGCGAGCGCCGATCCTGTTCAAAGGGTCCACCTTTTCCTTTCTTTATTGCCTTTTTTTAAAAATATGTGTCAAACCCAGGGTGGCAGCCGGAGTAATAAAAGTTGCTGGGATATACACGATCAAGATGAGACCGCAAGGTGTCAGAGAAAAGATCGGTTCGAATGCGAGGGGAGTCGAACAAGCGGATCGATCCGGGGTTCCAGATCTTCTGATGCACGAAAAAAACGATTTGATTTGATTTCGATTCGATCCGATGTCCCGCTCCTCTGAGAAGAGCAGAAGAGAAGGCGATGATGATGATGAATGAATTGCTTGAAAACGAAACGATTGAAATTTGAAATCCAAAAATAACAAGCACAAACCTCGCAACTCGTGACTTTTTTTTTTTTTCTCTCGGGACCCTTTTCCGTGTCCGTCTATCATCAAATATCAAATCAAATGATCATGACGTTCAGAATTCCCCCCCACCACCGGATGCTATACAGCAGTCCTCGGGAGTTAGCCAAAGTGACAGACACGCCTACCCCACCTCACTCATCCGCGTGGATCAACCGTGGCAGTGAAAAAAAGTATGAGAATGGAATCATCATCATCATCATCATCATCGATCGGTACGGGGTTACAAGAAACCCTGGGAAGGCCGCAGCGCATGGCCCCTTAGGTCCCACCAGACCTTTTTTTCTCAGGGGGCACAGTCCGGGTTGTGTGTGCTCCCGAACACGTCGGGTGTAGTGTGTAAAAGATAGTCTAGCCCGTCGAGTGAGTAGCGTCAGGCAGCACGCCGCAGGAACAGTCAGTCCTTGGTCTTGGTGGGACCCCTGTGAACCTTTCTCAATATTAGTGATTAGTGCAAGTTTTGGCGCCTCTTCACCAGCCATAGGCCACGCTGCAGGACCTAACACCGCTGCGGTCGGACAAATGGGCGACTTCTCATCATCCATCATTGCGGGGGTATACATGTCTTGGTGTGTATGTGCGCTTTGAAGCCATCCACGGGTTGTAAAGGGGAGAAGGGAAGAATAAGGCGACTTCGAATGTGGGACTTCCCGTAGTATGTGTTGGCAAAAAAAAAAGAATGCAATTTTTGGTGATTTTAATGGTACTTGTACTTGTACGCTACGATAAAGTATTGCTCACTGCGAACTTTTGGTTGGATCTGGCGTTATTTTTGCAACGCCTCCTCCCCTAACAAGATCCTCCTTTTTTTGTGCGAGATAAATACCATCAAGGGGAATAGATACATAGATAAGCGACGCAAAAAATGTATGGGAGCGTGCTTGCGAAGAATGGTGGTGGAAGATGTTTGATGCGAGTTTTCGTTGCTGTTGGGTGCAAGGGCCAGAAATGGAAGATACCAGCTGAGAGAGGCGAAAGAGAGACGCGGAGAGGTGATTTGGCATTAAACGTCGAAGGGGGGGTGAAAAAAATTGCTACAGTGAATGGAAGATGATGATCGATCGAACTGGGCCGTGTTGACGTGCGATAAATTGCGGGGCATTCAGAGGTGATTGAGCGTTGACGTTGGTATGAAGGGTGGGAATGAATAAAACAAGCAGAAACGCATGCAAAAGACGGGGCGAGGCAATGGTCATCGTCATCGGCGAACGCTGTTGTGCCCATGCATGCGTTCCTCTCGGTCTCGTAGTCCGCTACGCCCTCGGCCATAGCCAAATTCGCGGTCCACAGGCCAGCCATCGAGTTCGTCCACGCGGCGACGACCGCGTGCTTCTTCCTTCCCTGAAACCCATTCATGCAAACGAGATCGGGAACGGGAGCGCGAGTGTGAGCGTGGTTGTACACGCGATGGTGAACGGGGTTCACGGCGTCGACCGCGATACTCTTCAAAGTTTGGAGTGACAAAAGGGGCACTACTAGGTGACGCTCCCGCAATGGCGTGTGTGTTGTCGATAGTCGGACGAGAAAGGCGGGGGTGGGTTGGGGACGGCCTCGCACGGGCCGTCTCAACCGAAGACCGCGGAGGTGACATGGTCGGCGAAGACTTTGGATGTGGCGCACCGAGAGTGAGAAGTGAAAAGTACGCAGGGAGAGAAGCACGGTTGCGCTTTCTAGAAGTGACGGTACTCTCCGGAAGATCGGAAGAGGCTAAAGGTGCTGGAGGGCGCAAAGGAGTCCCGTATGAACGCCGGCGGTGATTGTGAGAAGAGCAAGTGGGACCAGATATGTCTGAGTCTTCTTCCGCGGAGTTTGTACTGTGTCCCGTACTACTCTGGGTCGTTGTGCTGGACGATGAGTGACGATGAAGGAGAGGGATGGTCGAATGGGTATTGGTGGTACTGGGACGGCGGGCATAGGACAGGGCATCATGGGAGCGTAGCAACGCATCCTCGGAAGGGTGGACAGAAAGAAGGTCGACGTCGTCCTCTTCGTCGTACCAGATCGAATAGGGTGGTGGGTAGGCAGACTTAGCGGTGGTGAGGGACATGCCAAGAGCGAAGGAGGAGGGCTCCTGTGTAGATCCTGGTGCAATGGGAGGGAGACTCGGGGACGGTAGAGCAGAAGAGGCTGTGGATAGGGAAGGAGAGGAGTCATCGAGGGCTTGACATGCGTCGGAGCAGTATATACGGCTGTGGAAGGACGTAATGAGATTAGACAAAGGGATCATGTGAGGTGGACAGTTCAGGGATAGGGTATTTACTTGTCAACACGCATGGGTTTACCACATTGAAGACAGCAGTCTTCGTCGAACATGGTGAAGGTGAGGGGGGCGAAAGAGTGGTATGGCGGGAGACAAGAGAGGGTGGAGGGTGAGGGCCTTAAATGAGGGCATGACAACGCCCCGCCGCCAAAGTCAATAAAAGCGATGACTCGTCACCTTTCCTTTTCCGGTACATCTCACGTTCGTTTCGTTGGTCTCAACAACTGTTGACACTATCAGTCACCACAACACGTTCACCCTCTTTTTTCTTAACCCGGCGCAACGCCCAAACTGCGTGTTCTGAACGCACCCCATACATACATCCATAAATATATATATATATTTTCACCCCCTTTCACTGTCACAGCCACCTCCATTCCCATCACATACCCGTTCGTTTTCGTTCGACAACTGTCGCAATCCCGACTCTCTCCCGTGCAATAACATAATTCGGCCGATTTTGCGTGCTTGATTCCCGCGCTGCGCCCCCACCCCTGCGTCAAGTCACACCGTAATGTGACTTCTCTAACCCGTTTCTGTCTATCCATCTCCACCCAACCGGTCCATGTCATCCATCGCCCCAAATACTGGCGCCAGGTCACGCCATTTTCCTGTGTCAACCAAACAAAAGATCCCCTCGTCAC
>Ga0307510_10003668_pt1 | contig 17930 bp, 11 predicted proteins | sample 12_EM_MG_FD_207224 | JGI IMG/M metagenome (GOLD analysis project Ga0307510, IMG submission 207224) | Populus trichocarpa ectomycorrhiza microbial communities from riparian zone in the Pacific Northwest, United States - 12_EM | ecosystem: Host-associated > Plants > Roots > Unclassified | place...
TCATAATTGATAAATCTTTGAGTAGTTTATACTCAAAAAATACCAACAACCAGTTTTGTTCTAACAGTATCAGATTCAATCTCAGGGAGTTGTATCCTTCGTATGTATTTGTTTACATCTTAGAGTATCAGTTCTGCAAGGTTATTACCTTAAGTTACCATTGATTATACAATCAATTATCATATTATCAAAGACCCCATATTGAGGATTTAAAGCCTCTTTTTAACAGTAAAGTAAACTACTATTTAAAACTAAATTGATTGATATATCCTATAGCTCTTAGATAACGTATTTGGATAATTAAATATAAAATATATTCTTCTCCCGGACCTTACTAGCCCAATAACCTATATTGTACTTTTCCTAGAAAAATACAACAACTATAGTAGTAGCTCCCTGGCATGAGAAAAATATTAAAAATAATCTTTGAAGTGAAAGATATTGAAGCTCATACAATTAGAGTTATCTTAGAACAATGATATTTTTCCAATTACTTCTATCAATACCGGACTGAGTACAATTACATCAAGTACTAGTATACAATAACTTCATATATATAAGAGAAAACACATTTGAACTTCAAATTGGTATTTTTAAAATAATATAACAATAGTAAAAATATATTCCCTAGAGTATATAGTTTCCTGTAGATTGTTCCAGTTTACAGTTAAATATTTGAGATGAATTGTAGTTTGCTGATATTCTTTATCAGTGGTTACCATATATGTAAAATCATGAAGTAAACTAACCAGTATTCAGGGTCTAGATTATGATTTATAACCCCTCTGAGATTGCTATACTAATAATTAATCTTACATCTTACTGCTGTTGAAAAATATAAAAATTCATGTACATAGTTTTCCATTTTAGCCTCCAAATTTCATTTTCCCAATTCCAGATTTTCTCCATACTCTAACTATTGGTATAAAATTATCAGAGCTGGGTAATAGAAAAGTTTTCACATTTTCAATTACCTCATTTTTTTCTGAATTATTATCTAGACTTTTGCATTGTGAATTAATTTTACTTATGGTGTTGTGTTGTTGCTATGGACCGTACGGAAACTTATTAGACGCAACTGTACTCGGTATTAGGCAAAAGTCGGGAGCACCCCATATATGGTAATTAGGGATTTCCCCCATACAAACGCGTTTTGTGGCTTTTTTGTAAGGGCAGCAAAAGTCGGGCGCATCCCCCAGAATAAGAAATAAACCTAGACATTTCGTGGCACCGCGCCATACTTACCCTTGATACCGAGTACTGTACGGGCTGCAGGCTGGGGGAGAAGGTGCCAAGATGGGGAAATGTATTTCATTGGCATGGAAGCTGCTGCCTTGATTGGGGCTCCGGTGTGAGATAGTAACACGGATGACCACAAGGAAGAAAACCCCGCTTTCCTTTTCTCCCAAGGAGAACAAGTCGATAAACCCCTTCAATAAACCACCACACCGGTAGACTATTATTTGACCTCCCATCAAACTTTATTTATTATGAATACAGAACCTGCGGATGACGGAGGATGGAGTCTCAGCGGTGATCCTCGCCAGTATGGCGTCTCCAATACCTGTACCAACCATAACCTGACCAATAATATTCACGGCGACTCGAACACGAACGTCGGGAATGTGTCAAACAGCTATAACACCATCAACATGGGTGGAGACGAAGAGTCCTTGCGGATCCAAGCATGGTTATCCCCACTCGAGCCCGATATAAGACACCGAGCTATCAGCAATCGCCGACTTGATGGTATTGGGGATTGGGTTCTACAGAGGAATGAGTTTGGGTCATGGCGCGAGAGTCAAGGGGGTTCACTGGATCCTACCTTGCTTTGTTATGGGGGTCAAGGGGTTGGAAAGACTTTTATAAGGTACAATATTTTTCTAGGACCCGTGGCCAATGCTGATAAGTGGTGAGATTAGTTCGTTGGTGATAGACAGTCTACGCGAGCAGTCCTGTGGAAAGAATATTGCCGTTTTATCTCTCTATTGCGACTACCAAACGCAGAAAGACCAATCTGCCGTAAACATTATTGGGAGTCTACTCAGCCAGGTTGCTTTGGGCGCCAGGCAGATTCCATCCGAAATTCGACGCACTTTTGAGCTGAAGCAGAGAGGTTGCCAGACTCTTCGATTGCCGGACATGCTGAAATTATTCGTCAAAACAGTCGGTTCCATTGAACGAGTATACATCTGCTTCGACGCTATTGACGAGTTACTACCAGAAAATCGATCCAAGCTACTACGCGCCCTGCAGCAGATTGTTCAGGATGCACCGAATATCCGACTATTTCTTACGGGAAGGCCGCATATTAGAGGGGAACTTGACAAGTATCTCACGAAGGGGGCCTACATTATCCGCATTGTGGCCGACCAAGGGGATATTGAGGAATATGTATGTCGGAGAATGGAGGATGATGATGACGACGGAGATCCGGATTTGATGCCGGATGATCTAAAAAATGACATTTTGAAGACAATGCTAGAAAAGGCTTCAGAGATGTAAGTTGCAGTAACCCTATTAGGGGTTTGGGTGACTCATTGACGATGCGCAAAGGTTTCTACTTATTGTATTGAATGTCGATGCAATTTTAGGCGAGACTACCCTAGCGAAGCGAAAGAGAATGCTACGAAAGGTGGCGACGACTGGCGTGGATCTGAACAGTGTGTATGACCAAACGCTACAGCGAATAAGGGAGCAGAAGGGGGACCGATCAAGGCTTGGAATGGAGGTGCTGATGTGGATATCGCATGCGAAGCGGCCCTTGGCTATTGACGAACTCCGCCATGCCCTTGCTGTAGAAATGGGCTTGACGGACTTGGACCAGGAGAACATTTGTACACGAGATATAATGCTACGGTCCTGCTTAGGGCTTGCCATGGTTGACACAGAGACATCAGTAGTTCGGCTAATGCACTACACACTTCAAGAATATCTTTCCCTTCCCGGTGTCCTCCCTGCTGCCCACAGAACCCTCGCGCTCACATGTTTGACTTATCTAAATTACGACCAAGTCAAGCGACTCCCTGCCGATAAGTTCCCTAACCTCCGAGACATGCCGTTTCTCAAATATTCTTCATTATACTGGGGTATCCACGCGAAAGGAGGCCTCACACATGGCCTGAGATCACTTGCGGTTGAGCTGCTAAACCAATACGACAACCATATATCTGCTACCTTACTTTTTTACCAAATACAACGCGGTACCTATGGCTTTGTAGCAACTCCTTTATTCACTGGCTTACATTGCGCATCCTACTTTGGAATTGTTGAGGTCATGGAAGCCCTGATTGAAACAACAGGCCGCAATGTCAACGAGCAGGACTGTGGGGGTTGTACGCCGCTCATGTGGGCTGCTCACCGGGAAAATAAAGGAGTAATGGAACTACTGCTCGCAAGGGACGACGTCGACCCCAACAAGCCAGACAACTGTGGTGTGACACCACTCCTTTCGGCTTCGATTCATGGGAATTACGCAATAGCGAGACTACTGCTCAAAAACGGCAATGTTAATCCCAATAAGACCGGCGCCGGTGGTCAAACGCCGCTCGCGGCTGCCGCCAGGGGTAGAAAAAAGGGGATTGTGGAGCTTTTGCTGGCAAGGGAGGATGTCAACCCCGACCAGCCCCTCAAGGATGGCGCAACACCACTCTGGTGGGCTTGTTCCAGTGGGTATGAGGAGGTAGTGCAGCTACTGCTGACAAGGAAGGATGTGAACCCCCATAGGCTAAACCATCATGGGGAAACGCCATTCACATCAGCCTGTTCCAATAACCACGGGGGGGTCGTGAGACTACTATTCGCCAGGCGCAATTTCAATCCCGATCAGCCAGAGAATTCAGATCAAATGCCACTCTGGTGGGCTTGTTTCGCTGGACATGAGGGGATGGTGAGACAACTTCTCGCAAGGGACGATGTCAATCCCGACGAGTTAGACAACAATGGAGTAGCACCACTTTGGTGGGCTTCATTCAGCGGGCATGAGGGGGTGGTGAGATTACTGCTTGCAAGAGGTGATGTCAATCCTGACAAACCAGGTATCAGAGGTCGGACGCCCCTCTCGCAGGCTTCTCGCAATGGACACGAAGTGGTAGTGAGACTACTGCTCGGAAGAGACGATGTTAACCCCAACAACCAGGACATCGATGGTCAGACACCGCTCTGGGAGGCTGCTAGGGCCGGATGCGAGGGGATTGTCAAACTTCTGCTCGAAAGAGACGATGTCAATCCCGACGTGAGAGACAAGTGGGGTCGAACCCCTCTCGCTTTGGCTTCCGAGTGGGGGCATGAAGGGGTGGTGAGACTTCTGCTCGCAATGGACGGTGTTGATCCCGACGCGCCGGACGACGGCGGTGGGACGCCACTCTGGAGGGCTTCGAGGGGTGGGAATGAGGGGGTGGTGAGACTGCTACTCGCAAGAGGTGAGGTCAATCCCGACAAGCAAAACAAGGATGGCCGCACACCACTCTTGGTGGCTTGCTGCCGGAGGAATGAGGAGGTGGTGAGACTGCTACTCGCAAGAGGTGATCTCAGCCCCGACAAGCCGGACAACGGTGGTAATACGCCGCTCTGGTGGGCTTGTTTCCACGGGGATGAGGGGATGGTGAGACTACTGCTCGCAAGGGGCGATGTCAACACCAGCACGCCAGAAAACAAAGGTCAAACCCCACTTGACATTGCTTCTAAAGGCGGGCACATGGAAATCGTGGCACTTCTCCAACCTCGGGCGACTGCAATCTCTAGTCCGTAGTAAGCTCGAAGGGAGGTTTTCGAACGGGCACTCACTACACACACGAACGCACAGACTGGAGATTGGGTGAAGGGGGTGATGCTCGGGTATTGTGGTGCTGTGGGTCGTTGGCTGGTATGTTGCCGCTTCGAAAATACTTGTTTTTTATGTGGATAGATTCTTTTTGATGTATGATAATATTATTATACTTTAGCTTCGATATTTTTCTGTAGAATACAGGCCGTGGGTACTTACTACGAACAGTGGCGTACGGTAGTGTGTAAGGGTGAAAGGAGGCGCGATACAAAAGCAACGTTGATCGTGCGGGCTTCTTTCCTCCTGCTATAAATGGGGTGTTGGAATCAAATAGAATATGTAACAATAAAATTTCCCTACTTCTCTCCAGAAGGTTGCTTTCTAAGGCTCTTATCTCACAAGTTCCGGCGACATATGAGAGGTTGTAGCATAAATGGTGGTACAACAATAGACTAATCTAGCGATTTTTGTTGAAAGTTCACCAAGGTTCCATATCTCGGACATCATTGAAACCGAGATGGATGATGGCTGAGAAGGATTTCGTTTGATGATGATAGTTGCACGATAGAGAAGTATGGTATCAAAAGTGCGATGGTATGTTTGGCTCAGGAGTTAGACGCCGCAGGAGTGTTTGAGAGGTTTTAGGAATCGACACTAGGGAGAACCGGAGGTTATGGATTAAGGTTTACTAGTAGGAGATGGAACGGATCAGTGTTTATCACGATGATGGTTAGGAAATACAAGACCGTATCAGGGCTGTAACGGATTGCGGAAGATGAGGGAAACCGTGTAAGAGGATGAAGCCAGGCTAGGGGAATCTGGTGATGGGAGCCTCGGGAAAGTTCGAAGGAGCTGTATGGATGGAGTGGTGGCGTGTAGGGAGTGGAGACTATGGGGTGACGGTGATGAAAAGATTTTTCTGTAAAGTGAAAGATTGTGTATATATAGGACACCTCTGGCGACATTGAAAGGACAAGGACCCAAGTCACTCTCGACCGTCATAGCGTATTTTTTTGAGAATTTTGGATGATATAGGAAAGGGAGCTGCCACTAACATCATCTACCCCTGATGATGGGCTATTCAGGATACGTGGGAGGGTTGATAAGAAGCTATGGCGCATATCATCTATAGCGTGTACCAATGGAGGTGCAAAATGTAATGCTTTATGTAATCAGGGTCAGGTTAGTTAATAATCAAAAAAGATTCTCACAAGCCAGTCGTTCAAGTCTTGAACCAAGTTTACTTTTTTAGTATATTTTATCATAATATTATGATAGAAATTGTTGATGAATTATCATGTCTATTGAAAGCCCAATAGCTATATGCATTACCACCTTAACTTTTTGTATTACTTGTGGCTTTTATCTTTGTCTACGATTCATTAACTAGTATGGGTCTAACGAGTATGAATCTCTTGCTACTAGCAAGTATCAATCTCATTGTTGTGTAAATGGTTAATGTTTAGTGTAGTGTAATATAATTTAATTCAATCTATGATTGAGTAGCCCCTTTCTCCTAAATTATATCAAACTATTACTCAATAACAAAATTGAATAACTTCTATGAAAATATCTATCATAATATAAAAAACAGTAATAGCAGAAAAAGTAAGTTTATTTCAAGACTTGAACAGCAAACATGCAGAAATCATTTTTTGACTATTAAATACCCTTACCCTGATTACATGAGGCATTACATTTTGCACCTCCGTTGGTACACGCTATAGATGATATGCACCATACAAGTGTTGCAGGCCCCATCACCCCCCGTGCCCTTGCAGCATTCAGATCTTTTGATGAGTGTTTTCAACCTAACCCCAGCACGACCCGTTTTGTCGTGCCCTACCTTCCCTTTTTTTCTCCTTAAAACTAATGAAAACTGGTCAAAGAGAAAAAAAGGCTGAATTCTTGTATACTTCCGCTATTGTTTGGCTGGACGGGAGGGGGTCCATTTTCCTAATTGCTTCGGGCGGCTTTATAGTACTTGAATTATAATACTTTTCTGCACTCGCTTAGGTATCGGAACTTTCACCATGTGTTTGTACATCCTCCCCGTCGGCCTAGTTCCACTGTTCGAGTCAAATTAACTTTTTCGCAATCTATCTTTTGGAATATTATCTCGGCTACTAAGCTAATCTTATCAAGCGATAGCAATTTAGGCCCCGATTCCGCATGTCGAAGGCCCAAATACCCCTAGCCGAGCGGTGTCCACTATAGTCCCAGCGTTTGGACCTTCTGTACTAGCCAAAATGAAATCATAGGCCTCCAAACGAATTATTTTCACATCATGAGACATCACTCGTGCATTCCCCCGCGGTCCCTCACCATCCCCAGCCGTGCTCAACCGTCGAAATAGTCAGTCCCGGTCAAGGGAATCTTTATTTAAATCCAAGCGACTAGGAGGGAAGTCAACGGGGGGCTCAGCGGATACTGCACGAAAAGTGACTTAGCCAGCAAAGCTTTTCCTTGATCTGTTGGTTGAACCTCTGGTTCGTTGACCCCTCTGGGATGTTAGTGTAATGAAATCAGTATGATAAAAGCAAAATATAATTCTAATGATTGGTTTAAAGTGTTATATAGTGGATATAATACTAGCCCAGTCAAATAGTAGCTATACTTTATATGGGCGTTGTCATCTTAAGTGTCCGGCTTCGATTCGCCACTGCCGAAGGAAAAGCTCTCTACTAAATCATATCGGAATGCAATCATCCTTGCAGCCAGACGGTTACTTTCATATATTTCTTTTTATACTACACTTGTTTTCCCTTGCCTTTTGTCGCATTGATAAAAATCCAACAAACATTTAGCTTTGGTTAAAGGCTATAGTGGTAAGGATTGATTGTTACGGGAGCCGGCCAGTCAATAGGCCCTGCAGATTCTATAGCTTGGCAGAAAAAGTTCGACTGATCCAGGTCTAGTTGGTTCTAAAAATCATGACTCTTCGGTTGGTCTTATTCCCACCATTAGACTAGACTTGGGTTTGACTGTGGTCCAGTCCTCTGCCGACTACTCAGGACCCTGATACCTGATGGTTTGGTAAAACTCTGAGAGTGAGATTTGGAGAAAGTGTTTCTTAATAATAGTACTGTTTCGCAACTCAATCATGTGGCCAAAGCATATCATCCGCTACCGGGAATTACAGCTCAGGAAAATGTATTCTAAGTACCTATAACCCCCACAACACACCAATAGAAATATTAGGGAGGAAAGAATGGAAACAAGTATGCTAACTGAATAGCTCCTTTGAAGAACCCTTGCCGTATCCCCTCAATCCTCGGCAGCGTCGGAGCTATATGTCCATGTCCCCCGTTTGGCAGGTTTGAATGGACAATTAGCACACTCCCCTTATAAAGGTTCGCAAAATTCCCCAGAGTTCGCTGGCCTGCAGAGATTGAACCGGAGCTCTCAAGGTGCTCGAGGAGTGGTGGGGCATGTCAGTAGAGAACAATAAGGGTTTGTAGAGCAGAGGTTTGGGCCTCAGCAATAGCGTCGTAGAGGGGTAATTACCCTTTCGCACTGGTTACAAAACCCGTGTATCAAAAGCCTTGTGTGAGGCCTCTGAACTGTGCGCCAAGGATAATCCTCAAATAAGGAATAATTATCTCCACTAATATTGCTCCGATTGAAGATCAGAAATCATTGAATTGAAGCGGGTTGTCCTCTGAGCACTTATATAGGCAAAATATTACTAAATAATATGCGGTGGCGGTTGAAGCCTTTCTAGAATTATTGGTGTGCTACTTTCGGTTGACTTCAAGCAGGGTTCCCAATAGTCCGACCGGTCAAGTGTTTGCGGCAGGACCAGGCTTGCTAGTCCTGGTGAATGTCAATGAATGGACCTGACAAACTCGGGTGGTCTGGTCTGGTCTGGGCTGCTCCCAGCCCAGTCTCTATAAAAGTTTGCCTAGTCATGTAATATCACTCACTTAGTGAACGGAAAATTTTGATATCCGTGGACCTATTTCGCCACCCCTAATCTAAGCGATGCACTATGTCCATTCCGACTCTCTTGAGATTCTACAGTATGATCTATGGAAACAATGAGTTTACTTAGTAGAAGCTTTATTTGAACGTCCATCCCTCGTCGCATTGAGCCCATTTTGCCTCCTATATATTGCCCTCTCCCTCACGATTACTTCGACCTTCAAGTTGAGCGAAGCCAGTAGGAATCTAGATTCTCACTTGTCAGTTTGTGACATTCAAAGGCTTACCGGATCCAATGCCACCACGCACGTTTCTGAAATAACCCCGGGAATGCTCTTCATCATATCATTCTCCAAGAAACTACCCACCGCAGCGGGAGTTGTGTTCTTCCTCAGTCTCGTGAGCAGACATGTGACTATATCGTGGTCCCTGGACTTAATTGGTACACCTGCTGCTCTTCCACCCAGCCCCCTCCTAACCACCGCCCGGATATATGACCCCCGGTCATGAACACTTGAACATTTGGCGACCTTTCCAGGGTTTGTTCTAACGCGTCAAGAACCTCCAGTTGATGTTCTGGAAGGCTTTCGTCAAGAGCGTCAACACATACGAATGTGCGTTGCAAAGCTGAAACAGTCGCGAATATTTTCACAAGATCAAGATGTTGTAGGTTTCGGCTACCGATCACCTTCTGGTTCCACAAATTCTGTACAATCTCCCGGAAGTTGTCCTAACCCAGTCAGATGCTGTTTGACTAGAGAGCCGAGCATGTTTTTTGGAGTCCGGGCTTCTCGGAAAGTAAAGTCTGGGTGAAAACACGTGACAACCATCCCCTGCTCTATGGCCTGGTTACCTAGATAATCTACTTCTATTCTCATCGTGTATTCGGAATACGGTTGCTATAAAAGTACCGGAAGATGTGTTAGAATTATTTGAAATATCGAAGATTTGATGTCTTTAATACAAAAGAGGATAATGTAACCGATGGTAAGTGAAAATAATGATCATTATGAAAATAGTGATGGCAACTGTGACGGTAGGATGAGGGAAGGTGTTCATTCACCGTTGAGGGTAGCCTTGATGCCGCTTTTCAAGCACGGTGCAATAAATTCTGAAGTGTTAGTCCATTCTCATACTTCCGCGGCCGAGTTGAAGTTGGACACCTAAGGTGGCAATTCCCATAGAAAGTGTCCAACTTCAACTCGGCCGCGGGAGTACATGGGCTTCACCAGCTACTGGCGCCGTTCACCACAATCTTTCAAGGAGCATGAACACTATACTTTCGATGGGTTCATGATGGCTCTTCCAAAATGGGAAACCAATTTTGGCGCGGCGATGACCTGTGTGTGAACTAAGAGCTAATAGAGGGATCCAGCAGAAAATATAATCCCTGCGGAAAACGTCGTAACCACAGCAACAGCGATAAATTAGGAAAGGCGAAATACCAAGCTCTTGCAGTTGGTATTTTCTGTAGGGATTGTGAACACCCCTACAACCCACTGGTGGGTGGTAGGGGTCGTGCTTCTCCTTGAAAGAAATACCAAGATGTAAACAATGGCCAAGGCAAAACCTAAACTCTGATAAGTATAGCAGCTTCTATTTCTACCTACAATCCTCTAGTACTATAACAACTTGGGCAAGGCGAGGTCTCAAGCTGTTTCCTACCGGCTTTCAGGTTGTCTAGGTATCCTGTCTCAGTGCTGGAACTCAAAAATTTCCTGAGGTTCGCATCAAGTCTCTCCGGTCACGCTTGGCATTTTTGGTAGGGATTATATTTTCTGCTGGATCCCTCTAATAAAAGAGAACAAGCTTGGCCTGGTATGAGAATAAATGATGTAAGGAAGTAGAAATTACTACTAGCCATGTTTGGTCATGGTATTAAGACATAAATCTTTAATATTACCTGATTCCGAATACGCGATGAAAATTGAAGTACAATCATGGAACTACGGTTGCAACTCCTCAGCAATAATGTATTTTATCTGCTCTTCACCGATCGTCTCTCATACGAGGTGTAGCTAGCTCTTTCCAACCCCCGGGTCCCCAATCAGAGCAAGGCCGCATAATCAAATTCGCCCTTTTCAATACCCTTTACCAACTTCTGAACTCTCATGTTTCCAATAGCCAGCCCCCTATACTACCTTGAAAGAATTGATGTTACCTATAAAATCTTGAGACATATTTCCCTTTTTCACCAGTTGAAATGCTCTCGGGGGCAATATGTTGAAGACCTGTTGGGTCCGTTGGCGGAGCTCCGCTGCGTTCAGGTAAACCCGGGCTGCCTGCTCTGTCAGTGGCTGACTAATCGCAACCAGATTAAGTACTGTGGGGTGTAAAAGTAGGCTACTGAATCTAGTTTAATTTAATTTAATTTTTATAGAGTGGCTAGTGAGTTGGCTAATTAGGTGGGAGGATTGGTGGTGTTCGTTGCTCGCCTATGGTAGTTGATTTGTAATAGGTAGCCGGGAGTGTGGGGTTTTTAAGCGGAAGAAATAGAGGGAGCAAGGACAGATCGTACCGTGACAGCATACCTATGTAAATTTATCTACACTCCTCTCTTTGGGTTTTTCTACAGCGAACGATTTTTTCTGTTCTTTTCTTTGATCACCATCGACGATTCTTTAACCTCTCCTAGCGTGTGAGCTGCGATTGCCATCTTATGTTCTACTTAAAAAGCTTTTCTACAGGTTGACCATTTCCGTTTGTTTCTTCGGTTTACTTTTCTACGCCGAAAATATCCATCCGGTGGAAACCCTACCTCGGGATGGAAATCATCGTTTCAGTACAGTACCGCGCAAGGTCAAATTGACGAGAAAACCTTTAACATACAAGTACCTCACGGCTTAATACCAGCAATAATAATTTGGGCAACCTCAACAACCAAAATAAAATACACTCAGCCTTACTCCCAGAGTGAAAGAGTTCTGTTGTGTGGGTGGGAATTGGCCGTATTATTTGAGCCTTGTGGCTATTGGAGGAAGAACTTTCACCGATTTTCAGCTGTGGTACTTGGTTGGGAGGTATAAGTGTTCGGGTTAATTTGACACCTGCTCTACTGTATATACAAGTAGCAAGGAATTTGTGCAACTGGCACTGGTGTCTACTCGCCCAAAGAAAAAGTCTGTCCACCAAGGCGCTGGGGGGTGGGTCGGTTTAGAAGGGGCATCTGGGCGAGTAAGTTACCCCTGTCAAGGTTCCAGGCGATTATGTAACTAGAGAGCCGCAACCCATCCGACCACATCCCTCACACGAACTGCTAAACCCAAATAAGAAACTTTCAAGTGGGTTTCTCGGATGAACTATGGCTAATGTGCTGGCCAGTGCTCCTTTCCTCAGAAAAAATCAAGCAGCATCTCTTCGGGTGGGGCCTGTTCGTGTGGGCTGTGACGCCTGCGGTCTGTGCAGTTCCGAATCTTGCTTCACGTATCCCGAACAGCTCAACCGAAACTATCACTTATATGTCAACGGCTCGCAGGCTTTTCACTGTTAACAGAATCCCTCAGAATATTAGAATAAAACAAGGAGCCCACAGTGCTTTGAATTTCGCTTAAAACACATCAATTTCTTGAACCAATCAACACCCACGATCTCCATCCACACTAAAGGATCAAGTCCTGCCTCTAGTCCTTCTGCAAAATTTCTTGCAATCACCTTGAAATCCTTTGCACACAGTACTGAGGGAATTCTACCTGTTACATACAATAACTCTCTCCTCTTCGATCAACTTCACTTCCCTCTATGAAATCTTCGTACCAGTCACGGCTTCAGTTGTCAACACTTCAAAAACAATGGTCAGGCGAGTGATCAAAGCTGAAGCCAGCCAATTTTGGAACATAGTCTGTGGCGATTCTGTGCACCTATCACTGGTCGGTGATGGGCGATACGATGGTCATGTGCTGGAGTAACGGGGTTGCTCAGTGTAATGGGCAAAAATATTTCCTGATTTATCGGCCAAGCCATGCCACAATTATACTAGTGCGGTAGGTGAACTGTTCATGAGTGAGGCTGTTGCGAATTACGCCCAACTAAACCCGCATTGGGCTCATACATTCACTCTCCAATACTTTGGAAAGAGCTAGTAACTTTATTCCTCCGTGCTGGGCTGCGGGATTCATACTAGGGAACTAGAAAGTGTTTAGCCTAACTAGTTCATCTTGTGATGAGACAAGAGCGAGTGATAAAGCCCTACTCTAGTAGCAAATTACTAATAATTGGTACATTTAAGAGCTACTTCCGGTGGTATGTGATATTGGCTAGAGGCTGGGGGAGTGAGGGTGCCAGGATGGGAAAATGAATTTCCTTGGCATGGAAACCACTTGCGTTTGTTGGGGCTCTCGCGTGAGATTGTAGCACTGACGACACGAATGAAAACCCCGCTTTCCTGTGCCCCAAAGAACAGCTTGATCAACCTCTCCGATAAACCAGCTTACCGGCATACTATTATTTCACCTCCCGCGGAACCTTATATATTATGAATACGTTACCTGCGGATCACGGAGGATGGAGTCTCAGCGGTGATCCTCGCCAGTATGGCATCTCGAATACCCGCAGCGACCATAATCTGACCAATAACATCTACGGCGACTCGAATGCGAACGTTGGGAATGTATCACACAGTTATAACACCATCACTGTGGGAGTAGACGAAGAGTCCTCGCGGATCCAAGCATGGTTATCGCCACTCGAACTCGATATAAGGCATCGAGCTATTAGTAATCGCCGACTTGATGGTATTGGGGATTGGGTTCTACAAAGGAATGAGTTCGAGTCATGGCGCGACAGTGGGGGTGGTTTACTTGATCCTACCTTGCTTTGTTATGGAGGTCAAGGGGTTGGAAAGACCTTTTTAAGGTGCAATATTTCTCTAGGACCCGTGGATAATGCTGATAAGTAGTGAGATTAGTTTGTTGGTGATAGACAGTCTACGCGAGCAGACCTGTGGGCAGAATATTGCTGTTTTATCTCTCTATTGCGACTACCAAACGCAGAACGACCAATCTGCCGTAAACATTATTGGGAGCCTACTCAGCCAGGTTGTCTTAGAATCCAGCCAGATTCCATCCGAAATTCGATGCACTTTTGAGCAGAAACAGAGAGGTCGTCAGGCTCTTCGATTGCCGGACATGCTGAAATTATTCGTCAAAACAGTCAGTTTAACCAAACGAGTCTACATCTGTTTCGACGCTATGGACGAGTTACTACCAGAAAATCGATCCGAGTTACTACGCGCCTTACGACAGATTGTTCGTGATTCACCGAATATCCGACTATTTCTTACAGGAAGGCCGCATATTCGAGGGGAACTTGACAAGTATCTCACGAAGGGGGCCTACACCATCCACATTATCGCTAACCAGGGAGATATTGCAAGGTATGTTAGTCGGAGGATGGAGGATGATGATTATGACGGAGATCCGGACTTGATGCCTGATGATCTGAAGAATGATATTTTGAAGATAATACTGGAAAGGTCTTCGGAGATGTAAGTTGGAGTATCCCAATTCGGGGGTTGGGTTCACTCATTGACGACCTGCAAAGGTTTCTACTGGTCGCATTGAACATCGATGCAATTTTAGGGGAGACCTCCCTGGCGAAACGAAAGAGAATGTTGCGAAAGGTGGCGACGACTGGCGTGGATCTGAACAGTGTGTACGACCAAACAGTACAGAGAATAAGGGAGCAAAGGGGGGACCGATCAAGGCTTGGAATGGAAGTTTTGATATGGATATCCCATGCTGAGCGGCCGTTGACCATTAACGAGCTTCGTCATTCCCTTGCGGTGGAAATGGGGTCAACGAACTTGGATCAAGAGAACATTTGTCCCCAAGATATAATCTTACGGTCCTGCTTAGGGCTTGCCATGGTTGATGCAGAGACATCACTAGTTCGGCTAATCCACTACACACTGCAAGAATATCTTTCCCTTCCAGGTGTCCTCCCTGCTGCCCACAGAACCCTCGCGCTCACATGTTTGACTTATCTAAATTACGACCAAGTCAAGCAGCTTCCTACCGATAAGTTCCCTAACCTCCGGGACATGCCCTTTCTCCAATATTCTTCTTTTTATTGGGGAATCCACGCGAAAGAAGGCCTCTCACATGGCGTATTATCACTTGCGGTTGAGTTGCTAAGCCAGTACGACAATCATATATCTGCTAGCCTACTTTTTAACCAAGCTCAACGCGAGAACTGTCTACCTGCTGGCCTATTTTCTGGCCAAACACAACGCCAGACCTATCGCTTTGTATCAGCTCCTTTATTCACCGGTTTACACTGTGCATCCTACTTTGGAATTGTTGAAATCGTGGAAGCTCTGATTGAAACAACAGGGTGTGACGTCAACGAACAGGATTGTCTGGGTTCTACACCGCTCATGTGGGCTAGTAGGCAGGAAAATGAAGCAGTTGTCAAACTGCTACTCTCAAGGGACGATGTCGATATCAACAAACCAGACAGCGAAGGTACAACACCACTCTGTTGGTCCTCAACACATACGCATTATGAGATGGTCAGACTACTACTCGCGAACGGCAATGTTAATCCCAACAAGCCGGACGCCAGTGGCCAGACACCGCTCTTGGCGGCCTCCTGGAGTGGAGATGAGGGGATTGTAAAACTTTTGCTGGCAAGGGCCGATATCACCCCCAATGAGCCAGACCACCGTGGCGAGACACCACTGTTGTGGGCTTCAAGGTGCGGGCATGAGGATGTGGTGCGGCTGCTGCTGGCAAGGGACGATGTGAACCCTGATAGGCCAAATTGTTATGGGGAAACGCCATTCACCGTGGCATGTTCCGATAAGAACGAGGGGGTGGTGAGACTACTACTTGCAAGGCGCAATTACAATTCCGACCTCCCGGAGGAGTCAGGCCAAAGGCCTCTGTGGTGGGCCTGTTTCGCTGGACATGAGGAGGTGGTGAGGCAACTACTCGCAAGGGAAAATGTCAATCCTGACGCGCTAGACAACAATGGGGTAACGCCGCTCTGGTGGGCTTCTTTCCGCGGGCATGAGGGGGCGGTGAGATTGCTGCTCGCAAGAGGTGATGTCAATCCTGACAAACAAGGTATCAAAGGCCGGACGCCCCTCTCACAGGCTTGTAGCCATGGACATGAGGCGGTAGTAAGACTACTGCTCGGAAGAGACGATGTTAATCCAAACAAGTCGGACATCAATGGTCGGACACCGCTCTTTATGGCTGCTCTGGCTGGATGGGAGGAGATCGTGAGACTTCTTCTCGGAAGGGACGATGTCAATCCAGACGAGCGGGACAAGTGGGGTCGAACACCTCTCGCTTTGGCGTCTAACTGGGGACATGAAGGAGTGGTGAGACTTCTTCTCGCAAGAGACGATGTGGATCCCGACGCACCGAACAACTGCGGCGAGACACCACTCGCGAGCGCTTCGTTGAGTAGGGAAGAGGGGGTGGTGAGGCTATTGCTCGCAAGGGACGAGGTCAATCCCAACAAGCAAAACAAGCAAGGTCGAACACCTCTCTCTGTGGCTTCTCTCTGGGGTTATGTGGGGGTGGTGAGACTGCTACTCAGAAGAGGTGATGTCAACCCCGACAAACCGGACAACGATGGTGCAACACCTCTCTGGTGGGCTTCCTGCCGCGGGAATAGGGGGGTGGTGAGGCTACTGCTCGCAAGGGGCGATGTCAACCCCAGTACGCCGGACAGCCAAGGCCAAACCCCACTTCATATCGCCTCTATGGGCGGGCACAGGAGAATCGTAGCACTTCTCCAATCTCGGACAACTGCAATCTCCGATCCGGCGTAAGCTCCAAAGGCGATTTTCAAACAGGCTTTGGCTGCACGCACGAATGCACTCTCTTTGCCAAAGTTCCCATATAGATTCTGGCGGTTAGCGTAGTTCCCGTCTTGGCGCCGAGTCCCCCGCGGCCCCCCAGTTTATTCCTTGCCGTCCCGTGGACACCCTTGTATTCTTGCTTTTCGGTCCCCCCGGCTCAAATATTTGAACATCGGACTCTTAAAACAAAACACTTTGTTATAGACGCTGGACCTTCTGGGGCCCTTTGTCTTCCTGGGCGTTTGGTGAGGAGGGTGATGGTGGAGAATTGAGATACAGTGAGTCATTGGCCGGGATGTTGCCGCTTCGAAAGTACTTGTTTTTATGTATATAGATTCCTTTTGATGGATGATAATATTCTTGTGCTTTATCTTCTATTTTTTTTCTTTTCCGTGGAATACAGGGCTTGCGTACCCGGTACGAACAGAAGTTAATCTGCAGTAGTGTGTAAGGGTGGAAAGGAGAGTAGTACAAAAGCCATATCGATAGTCTGGGTGTTCTAGACCGGCTCGCTTCACATATCTCGCCGGAACTTGTGAGGCAATAGACTTACAAAGCAACCTTCAGGAGAGAAGTAGGGAAATTTATTGTTACATTTTGTATTTAATTTCAATCTCTGTGTAAAGTACGAGAAAAGATGTTGTAGCATAAACAATGGGGCAGTAATAGAGTAATCCAGTGATTTCCGATGATATGGGGGGGCGGATGCGACTAACCTTATCTACTCTTGAGGATTGTCTTAACACGTGGGAGGGCAAGAAGCTGCAATCCCTGCAGGCCCCATCATTCTCAGTGCACCGGCGGCATTTAGATCTTTTGATGAATCTTTTTCAACATAACCCCTAGCGCGATCCATTTTGCCGTGCCCACTCCCTCCTGTTTTCCCTCTCCTTCAAAGTGGAGGAGAAAAAATGAGGGAAGATGGAGGCTGAATTCCTGTATATTTCCGCTATTGTTTGTGCTGGACGGGTGTGCTTGGCTTTCTTACGGGAGTGGGAAGGAGAGTTCAGCAGACATGCAGACGGAACGGAGGGAATGGATACGGGAGAATGTTCAACAATTGGTTTTTCCCGCCATATCTCTGCTTTGTTATTATTGAAATGTACCAAGGAACAAGGGCATATGGGAAGCACAGAGATGGGTGCGGTGATCCAAGGCGTATCTGGATGTGGTATTTGTTTTTTTTACTTGTACACCTGTCTCTACAATTTGTTTGATTTTTTTTAGTTAGATCAAGAGATCAAGAAGTGAGCTGGAGCGACCGAATGAACGAAGTAAGTTATAGGCGGTAAAACCTACGTTCCATATCCTTCCTCCAAAGTGTCAAAAGTTACAAGTGAACTCTTTTAGTCTATTGGCTACTTCCGCGGGACCCTCATTCCCCCCCTAACAGATGGGCAGGATGGGAGAGGGTCCATTTTCCCAATTGCC
>Ga0307510_10003669_pt1 | contig 17925 bp, 20 predicted proteins | sample 12_EM_MG_FD_207224 | JGI IMG/M metagenome (GOLD analysis project Ga0307510, IMG submission 207224) | Populus trichocarpa ectomycorrhiza microbial communities from riparian zone in the Pacific Northwest, United States - 12_EM | ecosystem: Host-associated > Plants > Roots > Unclassified | place...
GACATCTTCGCTAGAGCCACCTGCGTCACCGTTCTCAGCGAGCGCCTTCTCACTCACATCCTTTTTAACCAGCGGGGCAGAAAGTAAGAACTCGAGCGTATAAACATTCTCATCCGCCCTATGGGGGAAAAAAACCCATTAACAATCCGCTCAACCATCTAGAACATCACAATCACAAAAATAAAAGAAGAAAAGTACTCACAGCCTCGCCAACTCATTCTGGATCCTCTGGATACATTTCACAACCCCCCTCATCTCCGGCTCGAACTCGCCCCGTTTCTCTCGAATGTGCTTCCCATGCCGGCTAAGCACCGACTCCAACCACAACAAGGCAAACTCCAGATGCGGCCCTTCCTCCGACATCTCCGTCACAAAATGTATCAGCTTGCTCAGATATACTAATGGCAAGTCCCTGACTACGAGCTTGATATCCTGCTGCGGTATCGCCTCGTAGACTTGGTGAATGAGATATCGCTCGTTAAGCCTGAAGGCCATTACCAGCGCTTTCAGGTAATCCTTCTCATCACGGAGTGTGGAGAGTGTGGTGGCTGGGGTAACGTCAACGTCCAGATCGAAGGGGTCGAATATTACTACGTGATCGAGAGAGTATATCAATAGTCCTTCAGTAGAGGCCGCGGCGAAGGAACGGCCGGTGGGTGAGAAGGAGAGGCCTGTAACGCGGATTTCCGGGCGGGCTTTGCGCGCGGACATATCGCCCCGAGAGGCACCGGGGAGGGATTTATCGATGCGGTCTTCCAAGTCGGAGGCTTCGCCGGCGCCATCGAGGAGGTCTATCGGTCCCGCTTCCGTGAGCAGTTTCGAATTGAGGTATTCCTGGGTGCCATCGATGGAGAGGTTCACCGATACCGTGAACTTTCGGACGAGTGTGCCGGAAGCGATGTCGTAGAGGCAGATGTACTTGCTGTTCCCGGCCGCAAGGATGCAAGTTCCGTCGGCGGAGTAATTTACCGTGGTGAAGTGCTTGCTACCGGCGGCGTTCGCAGCGGTGGTTCGGTCAATCGCTCGGCGCCCCCCGGAGATGTCCTTCCGTCCGTCGATACCGCTGGTCTGCTCTGCGTTCTCCACGTCCCAGAATGTGATTTGGCCGTCTAGGGTACTGACTGCGACCTGTCGAGAGTCTGGGCGGAAGGATACGCGCAGGACTTCGGACTGGAGTTGGAGGGGCTCGCTGGTCTGGGTTCTTGTGAAGAGGCTCCAAATTCGGACTGTGTTGTCCCAGCTTCCAGATGCGAGGCATCGGCCGTCGGGGGCGAAGCCCAGTGATACTACGGGCCCCTCGTGGCCGGAGAGCTCCTCGAGTAGTTGTCCGGTTTGTACGTTCCAAACGTGGATGTCGAAGCTGTCTAGACTGCCTGCGCACACGATTTCACCACTTGGGTCGACCGCAAGTGCGGAGAATTGCAATCTACTAGTCGCTGTGAAGGTTCGGAAGTTGCGGTATCGGACCAGGTCCCAGGCCCGGACACTACCGTCTAGGGATGCGGTGAATAAGACGTTGCCCCGTTTTGCAAACTCGCAGGCTGTCACACCAGATGTATGCTCCGTAAAAGTTATTATGCAGAAGCTGGATGCAGCATCCCAGACCTTGATTTTTCCGTCGTCTGCGGTGGTGATTATGCGTTGGCCGTCTGGTGAGTATGTTAACGAGTTCATGGCGTCGAAGTGCCCTTGCTGCTTCAGGATGTACGACTCTGATTGCCATTCCCAGACTAGGAGTTGGCCTAGCTTTGACGCTCCGAATGCAAGCCACTCGCCAGTTTTGTTAATTGTGACAAAATCTATTCCGTGTTGTGAGATACTTGAGGTTGCTCGAGTCAGTTTGATAATCCATGATTGAGTGGCGGGCCCGAGACGAACCTTAGAGTGTGTATCATATTAAACTCCGGCATCTCATATAGTCCGAAGATGCCTGAAGAGAACCCCACCACCAATAGATCCGAGTCCTGATGGAACGTAACACACTTTGCTTTGGCATGGTTTTGCGAAAAGTAGTGTTTCTGAGATATTCTCCATCGCTCATCTTTTGGTTCGTCCTCGTCTTTCATTTCCTCATCATTGTCGTCCTCTTTGTAACGTGCCCGCCATTTCCACTCAAATAATGCGCCATCCTTGCTGACGGTATATATCTAACCAATAGTGACCACAAATACATCAGCAAATACACCTTAGCACAGTATTTACAGCGCGGTGGTTATACCGACTCCTGATCCTTCGAAAAATAGGCCCCAATAACCGAATCTCTATGCCCCGCCAGACTTGTCGGGACAAACCCCTCCACTGGATTCAATGAATAAACCTTCGCCGTCAAGTCCTTCGAAGCCGTCAAGAAGAACCTCGAATCCCCAGACCAAGTGATATTATTAATGGCATCGTAATGTCCCGTGTATTCCCTGTGCTTAATAAACGGTGCAAACTCCCTCTCCTCTTGGTATGACGGCGTCCGCCAGACCTCGATTTTCCGCCCAGCAGCTACAGCAAAGTGACTTCCGTCGGGCGAAAACTTGACGTCATGAACGACCGACCTAAAGTTGAAGTGGTGTAGAACGGTGCGCCGAGAGAAGTTTGTGAGGATTGCTCGCCCGTCTTCGTCAATCGAGAGTAGCAGTGTCCCCTGCGGCGAGAGTGCTATCAGGGCAATGTTCTTGCGGTGTTCGAAGCTAAAAGTGAATGACTTATTGCTAAGTATCTAGACGTCAATTCCTACCTCCATAACCCGTAAAAATAGAGCAATAGGTCATACTTTACTAAGTCAAAGCAAGTGACTCTATTGCCTACCGGCGATAATAGTGAATTCCCATCTGGAGTAAAGACAAGATTCCCACGACAGTAGACTGTCCCCAGCAGACTTGAAAACTATTTAATTTTGGATCAGAAACGGGCAGAAATTTATGGGGCGACCGGGAATACATGCATTGAATCCGACTTTCATCTTTGGTGGGGCCAATGGCGGTGTGAAAGTGGGTAGCGAAGAACCAGACGGAGATGTTCAGAAAGTTACCCGTGCCAAAGCTGTGACTGCGCCACAACCGCCGCAACCGCCGCACATTCGCACTCTCAACCGGCGGAGCCCCAGCTGCAGGGGAGTGCCCGCCAACGCAACAATAATTTCATCAATTTTCATGCTTAACTTATCATACCGCAACGATAATTCTGTCCACAGAAACCACATCACCCCTACCCATCCTCCCCTTCCACCCTCCTTTCCTCCTCCGCCCAGGCCGCCGGCTCCGAGTAATCCTTCCCTGAACCCCCGCTGTTCGCCTCACTTACGTTCACCCCCGACCAGCAACCAAACACCTCCCGATACAATACTACGGTATCGGTATCTATCATACCGGTATCAACATTCACAATAGCTCCACACTTCCCAATCCGTGACTCTGATTGCCCTACCCTCACCTCCTTCCTTTGTTCCTTGCAATCACTCGTGCCACTATTAGTATGATTTTAGTTGTAGAATAGGTCAAGGTTCCTTGAAAGTTCGGGTATTTTTGGTAGAGTATCAGTTGTCAAGCCTAACCGGACAGTGCACCATAACTTGTTTTGCGCGGGAGTAATTTTATGGGTGAGAAAAAAATCGAGAAAGTACACACAGACAACCACGGACGACCTTTTCGAAACCAATAATACTTCTGCTAAACTACAAAAAGACAGCCATACCCAGACACGCCTGTAACCACCATCCAGTTTTATAGTCTACCCCCTACAACCACCAATAACCACCGCTTCAACTTACATGATGGGGACCACCCCCCACCCCGCGGTCACCCTCAAGCACCTACTCTCTCTACCCACCGCTGGCGCTGCCCTAGCCCAAGGCATCCGAAAGCCCCTACCCATCCCCCCCGCTTCCACCGCACCGAAACGGCATGAGAAGGCCACATCAGTGCTGTCCGAGCACTGTGCCAGACGCTTGTGTCTATAGCATGCCTCCGCTAACCCACCTACCATAAGCCTCTCTAAATCCTCGTTGGCCGAGGGCATCACCCAGGGCTAATACCATTTCCCGTGGCAGTCCCGAGTGTAGAAGCGCTGCCTGCCGGATCTATTAAAGGCTTCTAGCCAGATCCGGCAAGCACCGCAACTAAGCTTCAAGACCCCCACGTAGCTAAACGCGGGAACATCTCCCCACAGGACATCTCGCCCTTCCCTAAGGTATTGAACCAGTGCACATTCGCAGTGCACTGGGCAAATATACTTCTCTGATGGAAACCTAGCCCAGAGCTCTGTTTGAAACCGCGGGATGCCGTTCGGCATGCTCTCGTGATAGTTCCCCTGTTGTTCGGTTAGCTTCTGGGAACAAATGCCCGGAAGGCTATGGGAGTTTGTCTTTCCTTTGTTAGCACGGAATTGAGCAAGTGGAAGGGGAGGCGTACAGAAGCATGGACATGTGTGGTAGTCCATGGAAGGATAGGAGGACGTTGTATTGCGGTTTTATCTACCCCTGTCTTTACCGTTAGTTAAGGTGATGTTGTGAGAGAAAAATGAACTTCCCACTCCTGAGTGTGCGATCGTTTTCGTGTCAGAACTCTTGGTGTTTCCTTTTGCCGTAACCGTTTCGTTTCCTTGTCGTCGCCGTCGATTCATGTCTAAAAAGCCCCCCTGCTTCTTTCGACTGCCAATCCTCAACATCTACAGTGGCCAAAATGGATTCCTACCGCTCGGGCGATTTGGGTAATCTCAGAATACGAGCCTGTCCTAGGGCTGCGAAAATGGATATCCCAGTATTTCAAGGCGGGCCGGAGGGGGGGAGAACGGGCAAATGGAAATAGCGACTCAATGCCGCGGGCTAGGGAAATGAGTTTCCTAAGTGACGAAGCCGGAAGGAGGATTTTCATAAATGATCTGGTAGTAAGGCCAAGTTATAAAATTGTCGTCGAGCCGCCGAGCACTCCTCCGCAGCGCCCACAGTTGCGAGCATTCGGGGGTGGTGCGGCCACAACCTTGGCATAAGGAATTCCGATTCTTCTCTTCTTCCTCTGTAAAAATTGAGTTTAAAGGCCGGGTAACGTACCCTGACGGCATACCGAAAAATACGGAACAACACAGGCAATAGAGCAGGTAGAGAATATTGATTCTGATATGGAGTCTGATAGCTCCTTTGGTAGTAACTCTTTTTAACTATTTGATAGTTAATTCACTTAAACCATTATATTTTACCCCCGTTTTGTTGTGAAGTTGTGGTGTTGCTCACCAAATTTCCCGTTGTGCCGTATTTTCGGTATGCCGTCAGGTACGTTAACTCTATCCGGAACCCTTATCAATGGCCCCGAGAATGAGGAAAGCGTTAACTCTTAGACATGAGGTGTTGGGTAGTGCACGATAGAGGGTAAGCGGAAAGAGGTAGTCAAAGCGAGCAAGTAACTTAGATTTTCTATTGAGGGAACGTAAAGAGATTGAATCGAGATACGTAGAAGAAGCGAAGAAGGAGAGAGAGGAGAGAGAGAAGAAGGAAGCGAGAAAAGAGAAGTCAGGAGCTAGGTGTACAAGCGGTAGATGACCCAAGCAGTCACGGGGCGTCACCCGTGACTACGGCGGATGCAAGAACCCAAGTTCTATTTCCAACAGGAGGCCTTGATTCCAACAGCTTTTCATCTCCCCTTAGCTCTACATGAGGCGGCATTCTGCGGTTATTAAATTTGGTGTTTTCTCTCAAATTTCACGAAGGCAAATTACACTCAAAAAGACAAATCTCCACTCCGAGTGATATATTGAGAAAAGTTCATACTTGTCTGAAACTGGCCTTACCATACCAGGACGTGCATGGTATTTCGTTGGAGATTATGTTTCTATGTGGCTCACTGGTCCCCATTATTCCCAAGCTTGCTCTTAAGGGAATATATGGTATATTGTGGTGGGTGTAACAGGAAGATGAAATTCCGGAACAGCATGCTTAACTCCATGAATGCTATAGCTACCTTGACGCCGAATTATGCATTCCCGATGGTGAAAACGCTCTCAAACGCCCTCAGAACGCCCCTCAACCCTCCATTAAGCTCCATCATACTGCTTCTCCTTTCTATCCTATGCCGGAGGCGTATCATGGAACACCACTAATATGAAGCGGGGGTCTGCAAACAATTGGATCTAGTCAGACATGTTGTATTCCGTTGGTATCGACTAGAGTGCGTATGGCTTACCGGGCACTATTACCAACTCGTGTCTCTTAGTCCTAACTCGCAATAATTTCAAGTCGTCCTGTACGCTAATTAGCGGAGCTCGCGCTGCAACGGGTGCCTTCTCAATGTTTACCTGTTCATCCATACCACAAACCATTTCTTCCGCGCTTTTAACAAAGTTCCACACCATCCCAGCATATTCTCCAACCAAACTTTCTGAGTCCCGGTGGGCAGCTACAGACCCCGACGACCGAATAATAGCGCCGGAGGAGCGGTCGAGGATAATGAGGGATTGAACAGTATTCTTCTGAGAGATACGATTTAGAAGCGCGGTGAGGTCGCCCTCGCTAAGCGTTGGAACTGCGGTCGTCATAATTATAGGCGGGAGTAAGGAGGAGAGTCGGACGAATGTGCTGAAGAACGGAGGTGTTTTGGTTCGGGAGAGTTTCAGTCTAAGCTGTGGCTTAGGTAACGCGGTCATGTGGTGTCCCCCACTCGAGGGTTCTTTCAAGCTCCCCCGCGTGTCCCTGCAGGTTCCTCCAAGCCACCAAATACCCATACACACTCTTCCTATCCTAAGCCCACTCTCCCGCCGGAAATTATTCTAATGGCTGCTCAAGATCCCTTCGATTCTGCACTGTGAGTTTTTTTTCCGTCGGAATTCCAAGCGTCTTGCCTTGTTGACTCTGAGACAGTGACCTTCTCCGCCGTCTCAACCCAAAGCACACGGCAAACAACGTAAATGCTCTTATCAATCTTGTCCCAGACCTGACCGAGGACCTTTTGTCATCTGTAGACCAGCCCCTTCAGGTCCAGCGCTGTAAGAAGACTGGAAGGGACTATCTTCTTTGTGACTACAATCGTGATGGAGATTCCTACAGGTCTCCATGGAGCAACGAGTTCGACCCCCCTCTCACAGACGGTACTCTACCTAGTGAAAGGGTCAGAAAGATTGAGATTGCTGCCAACGATGCCTTTGACATTTACCGGGAACTGTGAGTCTCTTCTGGAATATGATGGCAGCTTCCTCGAAGCTAATGTGTCGAGCTTCATCGTAGATATTATGAAGGTGGTGTTTCAAGTGTCTACTTCTGGAACCTCGACGATGGGTTTGCCGGTGTAGTTTTGCTCAAAAAATGCATGTACTAATCCTATCGTCCGATTTTGGCTCTGGGCTAATTTTTAGGTAGCTGTTTCATCCGCCAATGAATCGACCGGTTCTTGGGATTCAATTCACGTTTTCGAAGCTATCGATAGGGCCCGAATCTCGCACTACAAGCTCACTTCCACGGTTATATTGAATATGATTAATGGAGATGAATCGCTGGGGAAGATGGATTTGAGTGGAAACATGACTCGCCAGATTGAGCAAGATATGCCTGTCGAAGACGACTCTTCGCATATTGCCAATATCGGAAAGGTGCGACCTAGTACCTCAGTTCTAACTTGCTAAGAAGTTGCTCGTTAATTCGTGGAAATAGTTGGTCGAAGATATGGAGCTGAAGATGAGGAACCTACTCCGTAAACTCCCTGCTTCTGATACATATAGCTCCCGTGGCACTAACAACATTGGTGCGAATAGAGGAAGTTTACTTTGGAAAAGCGAAGGATGTAGTTGGTGATTTAAGGAGTAATGTTTCCTCTCCCTTCATCTGCGTAGTATGGATGCTGATAATTTGACCCCGGCAGGCATTTCATCCTTGACCCAACAGGAGAAGGAAAGGACCGTGCACCAGGAGATGATTTCTTCCATGAGCAAGCGATAAGCAGGGAATCTATATCCCACAGCACAAATCTTGCGTCGTTTCCCATAGAAATGCCCAACAAAATAACCTCTTTTCACAAGGATGTAATGCGAAGCATTGATGACTCTTCCGCTTTGAAAAAAGTACCTTCTCCTACAAGGAACTTACCGTTTTAGATGACGTCTATTAACCCCATTTCATATATACAGCCCCAGTCCTAACACACTTTTTATGATACAACACTCCACCCTTGCCGCCTAGCTAAATTTCAACAGGTATCCCACTGCCAATATTTGCCGCAACCATTCCCTACGCCAGATAATGCAGAAACGGGCGGTGGGAAGGGGGAAGGGGGCTTGTGACTATTGTGAGGGTATGCACCATGGGAAGATAAGCTTATCGGAAATTACCATCAAACGGCAAGCCCATAGCTTTGAGTAAAATCTTAGCATCGACGTCATTTCCGGCTGAAGTGTGTATAGTAATATGCAATCCGGGCACCATTTTTGGGGGGTACATATCATAATTCACTATAACAACCACTTTCAGCCCACCCTACTACACCTCGTCCCTCGGGGGAAAAGCGGAGAGAACCCACCTTCAATCTCGGGAAACATTGACACGGCCTCCGGCGGCATCCCAAACGTGATATTCCCACTCGAATCCCCTGAGCCACCAGCAACCCCCTTCCAATCCTTAATCCTAGGCAACACTACATCAATCAACTGGGCGAGAAACCTATATGCGCTCCTCCCCTTGACCTGCGCGGTGACAGAGATCGTTTTCCCGGAGCGCAGCTCCCACATGGAAATATTCTCCTTACTCTTGTGCACGCTCGCCCTAACACCCGTAATGCTCTGCACGACCATACCAGCCGCATGCAAATACGCGGAATCCTTCATCGCCTGGCGGACCATAGAGTGCACCGTGATTCCCGTCAACCGCGGGATATTCCGAAACGTACGCAGCGCGGGGAGCTGTTGACGAGTAGGCTTCGGCGGTAGACGCAATGCCGTGAGCTGTCGGTAGTCCTTTTCTATGTCGAAAGTCGGGTTTTGCTTGTGCACGTACGAGAGGACCTGTAAGTCGGGGGCCAGTGTATTCCAGTAGTGGTCCTCAAGCCCTACCGCATCCTACTCTTTCAGTAATTATGGAAGGAAGGAAGGAAGGAAGGAGAGGGGGGGTGGAGGTGAAGGTGGAGGGGTCGGTACGTTCTGCGGCGAAAGGACCCGGCACAAATAATCTGGACGAGGGAGAGGCCGATGGCGGCGGCACGTTCGGGGCTAGACGGCCGCGGTAGTACCGTGGTGAGCGGTACTGGTACTTTGCGCGGGTGCGCGGTCCCCCCTTTGACGGGGAGGATGCGGAGATCTTTTGCGCCGGGGGTACTCGGGCTTGGGTGGGTTTGGTCGTGGTGAGTTTGCGTGATTGCTGCTGGAAGGTGCTCCGTGGTGGGGGGAGGAGGAGAAGAGTTTTTGACGCCCGCAGGAGGCCTAGGGGGTTTCGGTGGGCCATTGCACTTTTGTTGCTTTCCCTGCGGGTTGGTATGTATGATGCACAGTAATTGGGTTATCGGTACGATAGTTGGTGGGATTTGTCTATGGTGGGAGTGGGTGGGCTCGAAGTGGGATTGAGGTCGGAGAAATTTTTGGATTATGTAATATATTTTTTGTGGGGGTGAGTTTCATCGGGGATCACTCGGGTGTTTCCGTGTTTGGATTTTGGGATGGTTTCTTTTTCTTTTTCTTGGTTTGGGTTCTAGAATGATTGGGCAGACTGGATATAGCACAAGTTCAAATATATGACCACGGAGAGCCGTAAAGAGGTTTTTTCTTTTTTGTCAAGCCCATAGATTTATCCGTAAAGTAGTCCCGGCAAGCACCTTAAAGTGTGACCCGGAAAATCTCAATAACAAAAGAAACTTGAACCACTCCGCCCAATAACAAACAGGCGACAATAGAGATACCAGAATCATCTGTCATAACCATAAGAGTAAACACCAATCATGATCTCAAACCGGGTCCTTTTGTAAAAGGAAAGTCACCAAGATGTAGCCGTAAAGAGGTGCCTAAAGACCGCCTCGGAGAGAATATGTGTACCAGCCGAACAGTGTAACAATTGGAAACCGGATGTGACCCCCCCCCCCCCCCAACAAGCCTCTATCGTAGTTAATAGTTCCTGAAAGCCTCTTGCATGGCTTCTTTCAATTGGTGATATGTGACCGCCCTGCAAGATCTCTCATACCAATCCACCATCGTGGATCCGTGGAAACTCGTGCACTAAGAGAAACCAGTGTCAGTATAACCCCCACAAAGATTGTAATGAAAGTCAGAAGAGTCGAATTACCAAAAGAAGCTTCTTGTCCGTGTCACTCATCTCGGGCTGAAGTCTATCTATCAAAGCCTCGAACTCTAAAAGATACCTGGTAGCATCCGATTTCCCTTCGAATCTCATATTTTTGAGTCTATCAAGCATGATGTGAGCTGCAGGCGTATCCGCCGCAAAGGGCCAGACATCGCCGGTGCCAGGAGATCTCGGGTGGCGCATGCCAGACGCATGAGTTGCTATGGGTGTTGGGGGAATTGGCAATGGCTTCTCCATGCTTTGAGGGGGCTTTGCCTCTATTTTATTAGGGGGCAGAGTGGCAGCTTCCTCCTCGACTACCACCGCATAACCTTCTTTTTCTTTCTCGCCATCACCAGGTTCTGGTTTCGGCGTTGGGTGGAGGTTAAACGCGGTTTTGTAGTCCTCCCATAGCTTCTCGACCGGGACTCCACCCGAGATAGTCATCCACAGCTCTGGAGTGTACTCGGAATGCTTCATCGCAAGGTTGATCCGCTTGACCGTGTCATTCCCAAATCTCGAGCACAAGTAGTCGAGAAAGTAAGCCGTTGCTTCATACCTTCCCCTTCATTAATTCCCACCTAACTAATTTACTTCAAGAGATGGCACTCACCCGGCGTCCCAGCTGTCACCCTTTCTTTTCCAGTGTGGTGGGCCGAGCCCCGCTTTCATCCTAACAAAGTCGGATATCCCCTCGATTAACCCACCCGGCGCGGTCCCACAGGAATCATACTGCCAGCAATGTACCATTTCATGCCTTATCACTCCTAGAATCTCATTTTGAGTACGGTCGTCAGGGAGTTGACCGATGTAGTCGAGGGAGAAATAGATCTCCTTGTGGTCGTTATCTAGCTCGCTACCAGTGGTATACGCTATGCCATCCATTGACTGGAGGATTAGTGTTATCGAGCGCTGCCTTTATTGACTATGTTAGTCCACGCAAAAGGTAAATTTTTTTTTTGAAATTAAGGAGCTTCGGAGCTGGGGAAGTACGTCGTGGGTGCTGTTTCGTGAGTGTACAGCGTCTCCAGAACACCGATTACGGCGTCGTGTAAGAGTTTTTGAGTGTTTGTCGTATTGAAGTACTTGATCGCTCCTTCGTGTGAGACATCTTTGACCTTGAAGAGCAGCCGTGGAATGTGCCACCGTCTAGGACGATGATGCGGTTTGCCGGTAGGAGCTTCAGCTGTTGAGTTGGCGGGCTGCGGAGGAACAGCGGACACTTGGGCCAAGAGGGATGGCTGGCGTGTAGTTGTAGTTGCCATTGAAGAAGGCCGAAGTATTGAGGTTCAAAGAGCAGTGTGGGTTGCTTGCAAATTATATGCGTCAGAATAGGTCTTGGTAGGTGTGAATACTGGATAGGTGTGGCTGCTATCGAGCGGCGACTGGGGGAAACTAAATCCTAGTTAAGCCTCCGGATAGCTACTAGTTGAAGGTGATGCTCTCTGCAAGGTTCCAGCCAAGGATTGCCTTAACGCCATTATTGCATATCCCTGATGTCCCGGCACGGACCAATGCTAGTGGGTTTGAGGCGCCGAATGACTATTTACAGAGTTCAGCTCCCCAGAAAACAACTTGCAGGTATTATTATTATTATTATTATTATTATTATTAGCATAAGACTAGCTTCCGAGAGGCACGGTGCTGCACGGCAACATGCTAACTAGGTACAGTCCCTCAGTCAAAATGTTGGACAAATTAAAGCCCCAGTATTACCTGAGGCATCTACTTGAAACATCTCTTGGAAGAAACAATCTCCTAACGACTCTAGTCTCCCCAATACCAACACAAGAAACCTTCATATAAATATAGCAAAGATATAACAAGGAAGGAATCTTGACACCAGGCTGCTCTAGATAGGGTTCCTCTATCATGGGAGCTAAACACAGAAAAAATGACTAAGAACCCGTGAGACAGAGTATAAAGGTTTGGAAATCCCTTGGACAGAACGCCAGTAAAGCTACACCATGTAGAGACGGAAAAATGAAAGGAAAAATTAAAAATTGTTAGTCTACCTTGTATATCTTGAGGCTTAATTAACCCCCGAGGTTTGTGCCTGGGGTGAAATGAGAGCCAGTGGTAAAGCCAGAGATGCAAAGAAAGCAACAAAATAAATGAAGAAAGGTAATTAGGGGAGGTAAGAAATGCAGGAATCCCTCAGAACAGGCAATGGTAGTAAAATTACAAGGAACTCACTACTTACTATTCTAACCCGTTCAGCCTCTCGCCTTTTCTTTTCTTTTTGCTTTTTTTTATAGATCAAATACGAACCCCGATGAAAGATGGGAAAATCAGGAAACTTTCCACCTGAAAGAGCCAAGTCAGGAGACCTTCGGGAGCCACTTATATTTCCTCCACAAACAAACTGTGGCCACAAGTCAGCTTCGACTTAATTGCAGAAGTAGAATAAACGATGATATACCTCAAACTCTCAAATATAACTGGATTTTCGATCCAATGATTTAAGAAGCCACCTGCGAGAATTCTTCTCAAGTGTTGAAGGCGATGAAGCTTCCACCACCTCTCTACCCTCAATAATCCCTTCTTGTGGATTCTGACAGTCATTCTCGAGCCACGAACTCTGTTGTCCTTATCCAACGCCTCAGAGTAACGTGGTCCCTTCATGGGGTTCTCAACGCTATGTAGGATATCAACAAACGCCGAGTGCTGAGTCTTCTTGTTCCTCTTGGAGAGATACTTTTTCGATCCGCTAGAGAGGCCCCGGAGAGTATGAATGAGATCGTCATGGCGAGGGTACGGTTTGTATTTTTGGACAAAGTTCTTCCCAAGGCCAGATTCCGAGTGGTCTTCAACAACCTCATCGTCTTCTGCCTCGGCGTAACTTTTTTCGTAGAGCAAGGCAATATTCTCGCCCGCGGCAACCTGGACCAAGATTTCGGAAGAATCCAACTGGTCAACGAGGGATGACATCGAGCGACGAGTAACCTCTTCAGCATCATCCAACTGGGTAGCGAGATTACCCCATTCTTCCAACGCAGCAGCAACAACCCCTGCATCATCACCTGCGCCAATGTCATGGCCATCGGACTCGACGATCTCCATAAAAAAGTCCATGATGAGCTCTGTTTCAGCAACAGAGGCTCCACCGTAAAACGTCACAGCTCCTAAGGCATGTATCAGGGCGTTTTTAAGCGGTAGTGATGCATGATCCCTGATTGTGCGCTTGAAATCTGGGGCCAGTTTGTCAAAAAGGGTGTCTTCGGGATCCGTAACAATAGTAATCGCCAATGCTGTGGAAATATTGAGTTAGCCCGACCCAACGATTAAGCTTTAGGTGATCCCCGGAAGCTAGGCGAGGCGGCTGTTTATTCACAGGTGGAATGACACATACCTTTCGCAGCAAGTAACGCTTCCTTCTCAGTCTTCCCCTGTTTGAGGCTCCTTACGAAGGCATCAAGGAGTTCGGACTTTTTGGGGAGTATTTCGTCCTTTGCATATTTGGCGCATAGGATACGAATGTAAGCTGTCAAGGATTCCTCTCTCCCAGCGGAGCTCGACTTTTTGCGTTCGATAATTTGATTTACTCTATCGCCAAGTTCCTCCTGCCAGAGGGTTGTAGTCTCATCGAGTTCGGCATCAATAGTAGCAAGTTCGTCAACTGATCCAAGACTGTTTGTTCCGTTTGGGCTGGCTTTAGTCATCTGCAAACGGAGATAGGTCTGACCACAGAAAGCAAAACCGGCACATACCTAAAAGTAGTTTCGTCACTCAAGGAACCCTCGTCATCAGTATTGGCCCTGCTAGCAGCTCTAGAGCCGGCACGAGAAGTGTTGCGGGAATTCGCCCGAGACGATGCTGCAGAGGACTGACGGGAGGCAGCTTTGCGAGAGACAGTCTTTCCGCTCCCGAGGGCCTTTCGACGAAGTTCCGACATTTCAGATGGTAGTAAGGTTGTTGGGAAGCTATGCGGGTTCTGCTGTTGGCCAGCAGAAGTGGAGATGGAGTGGATGTTTCCTCTTTTTTTCTTGTTTTCTTTTCTTTTCTTTCTTTTTTTCCCGGCTAGAGCTTGCTCGTTGCAACTGCCCTGTTGTGTGGTGTAGAAATACCAGTGGAGTGTGGTGTGGTTGCAGCTAGGTGCGAGGGGAAACGAAAGCCCGCGGGATGCCTACCTTAAGTACTGCACTCGTACTCGAGTACTGTGCAAATTGTTTGTGTGTGGAGTGAGTGGAAGATGGGCGAAGAAGAAAAGGGAGCGGATGCAATGCCAGTGTCTATGGTACTAGTGTGTGTGTGTGTGGAAAGAGGTCACCTTTTTTTATTATTCTTATTCTTATTGCTCCCCTCATGGACGAAGAGCTCGGGCGAGGGCCCCAGCAGTCACAATATTTATATCTTCAGGGTACCATGACACAAGTATATTATACGAACTACTTAGGGCCCCATATTGTGGACCTCATGCTTAGAATTTCGTATGATATGATATGATATTGTGGGGAAATCTGACAGGGACGGGAAAGGGGGGAAAGGTCTTGGGTTCGAGGCACTCAGCCCCGGCATTGGAAAGCGTTCATACAGTATCATATTATCATACAAGTTTTTCGAGTTGAAGGACCTTGGTGCGTGAACTTATTATCGAAACCCAGCACTCCAAGACCCTTTTTCGACTCCGGGGCTGAATGCCTCAATGACAGTCGTACCATACGCACCGTATTAGATGGGCAGGGCAAAAGAATCCGGGATAGGGCTATGATGTCGTTTTTTTTCCGGCCCGCTGCCCTGCGCCCCAACGAGAGAGTCATTCGCCCTGTCAACCAAGACACGGGTATCCCCAGCGAGGCAGCCGACAGCAATTAACTTTAATAAGCTGCACCGCGGGGTTACTCTATTACACCACACCGTAGTTTGGGGTTGCAACATTATAGTAACTCTATTACCGGTATAATCAGCTATGAACTCGAAAAGCAATACCCTATTCACGGGTGCCAATATGAGCTTTCTTGTTCTGGAGGGTTGGTGAGTAAATGCCAGTAGCTGTGCAAATGTAGCCAAGTTATTGTACCGGTATCGTAGCCCTCCTGCTACGGAATACCCGAATGTCGTGGAGAGTCAAGATCTACTGTAAAGAGCTTTGGAGCTTTCCTGAATTTTTTCTTTGAGGAAGTTGCTCCTGCGTCAGCTCGCTTAGCTAGTGCTGGGATCTACCCCGCAGTGGGTATATCACTTATCGCAACAGCTTCCTATCGGCGAGCTAACCGCACTTGGGCATTGGCCGATGCTCACCGTTCGACTTGAAAATCTGATCATATCATCAACCGGTATACCCGACTCTATGATCTAAGTACCGTACTCTACTATATTGCTTAGGGGAAAGCTTATCGCTTCCAGTCTTCTCCGCCACAACTTATTCGCTCGCTTATGATAGTTAAAAACCACAATGATGGGTTACCATGACTAGGAAAACTCATTGTCAGATAATCGTCCAAACGTGGTAGCTCCTGCTTCTTGTCGAATTCTGAATCTAACAACAGCGGCAAAATTAAGACAACAGTAAAAGGAAATATACGGCCGCCCCCTCCAACGGCCCAACCCACCAGAAAATATCACGATGCTCATGAATTCAGGTACAGGATTAGGTGTCATGCTGTCATGCTGCACTTTATGAACAACCTACTACGCTTGAAAAAGACATGCGGTGCAGGCAAGACAGTCATCCATCCCTCCCTTTCTAAGAATGCTTCGTCCAGAGCCCCAAGAGATAGATAGTTCGCAGAAGCACACCCAATCACTCGCATCAGTTTCTACGCTGTTCTATGGCAAGTTTCCTCACAATCACCGGTGGATAGCAACGTCTGTTCCTATCTGGCTTGCTGTTTGTTGGGAAATGCTTAATTGTCGTTCTGGATCTCTTCCGGCCGCCCCTTCGTCTTCTCTCCTGGTGCTCCAAAGAAGGACGCGCCAGCCCGCATATCTAACGTCCCCACTGTCGTGCAGTATTCCGTAATGCCCTTCTTTCGCAGCCCTTATATATACGCAGCTCCAAACTTTGTTTGTTCCCCTACACAGCCCTTCCCGCCCTCGTTCCCATCCCTCATCTCCACCCTTCTTACGCTCCCTTTCTTACATCACCCCCCACCTCCCCTCCACCTTCCCCTCGCTACCGCTCTTCTCCTCTCCACCTGCCATTTTCTACAGAATCTAATAGAAAACTATTACCACTCTCCTTAAATATTCTACATTCAAATAACCCCTTCAAGGTTTGTTTGATTGAATCCTGACATCCAGCAATGACTATCCCGAGAGATATAGTGCCGGCGTCCAGCACGATGGCACCCAGTAGTCCCTCGCCGGGCGCTTTCTTTAATGCTGGGACAAGCCCTTCTTATGAAGCCAACTATTTCCCAGCTGTTCCCAAAAAGCAGCTCAAACCTTTCAATACTGGCGACATCAAGATACTTTTGTTAGAAGACGTCAATTGTACTGCACGTGAATTACTCCAACAGGAAGGATACCAGGTGGAATTCCATACCACTTCTCTCCGAGATATCGAATTGATTGAGAAGATTCGGTAGGAGTCCATAACCCCTGTACTGCTGTTTGACACCATCCTCGTTAATCCGGATTTACTAAATACACAATCAAAAATTTCCAAACAGAGATGTCCACGTTATTGGGATCCGTTCGAAAACCAGGCTTACTGCTTCAGTGCTCGATCACGCCAAAAACCTTTTGGCAATCGGATGCTTTTGCATTGGGACAAACCAGGTCGACTTGGAATATGCAGCTAAGCGTGGCGTTACTGTTTTCAATAGCCCTTTCAGCAATTCTCGTTCGGTCGCCGAACTGGTAATTGGCGAAGTTATCATGCTTGCTCGTAGAATTGGCCATAAGTCTATGGAAATGAACTTTGGCACTTGGCAGGGGGCATCCACCCACTGTCACGAGATTCGTGGAAAGGTTTTAGGAATCATTGGCTATGGCCATATCGGATCTCAGTTATCTGTTTTGGCTGAGTCAATGGGAATGAGTGTCCTCTTCCACGATATCGTTCCTTTGATGGCAATTGGCAAAGCAAGACAGGTTAAAGATTTATCCGAACTACTGGTCCTATCAGACTTTGTTACTCTCCATGTTCCTGAAACACCGGAGACACGCGATCTTATCGGCCACGCGGAGTTAAAGGCGATGAAACAAGGGAGTTATCTAATAAATGCTTGTCGTGGATGTGTAGTTGATCTCCGGGCTCTATGGTATGGGCCTCCTCTTAGACAAGCCCGTCTTATCCGACATGCTGATCAGTGGTTTGCTATTAAAAAAAATATAGTCAAGCCATGCGTTCCGGCCACTTAGCTGGAGCAGCTCTCGATGTATTCCCACGTGAACCTTCTGTTGACGGCCCTTACTTCAATGAAGACCTTGCTCGCTGGGTGGCTGAAATTAGAGATCTTCCCAACATTATTCTTACACCCCATATTGGTGGGTCGACAGAAGAAGCTCAGGAAGCCATCGGTGCTGAGGTTGGTGGGGCGCTGCTCAGGTATATAAATTTCGGCTGCACTACTGGGGCTGTCAATATGCCTGAAGTCAATCTTAGGAGCCCAACCATGGCTGAAGAGCGCCATTTCCGTGTTATATTCATCCACCAGAACCGCCCTGGTGTGCTAAGACAGGTCAACGATATTCTCGGAGATCATAACGTGGATAAGCAAATGTCTAATAGTCGCGGTGATGTAAGCATA
>Ga0307510_10003670_pt1 | contig 17924 bp, 21 predicted proteins | sample 12_EM_MG_FD_207224 | JGI IMG/M metagenome (GOLD analysis project Ga0307510, IMG submission 207224) | Populus trichocarpa ectomycorrhiza microbial communities from riparian zone in the Pacific Northwest, United States - 12_EM | ecosystem: Host-associated > Plants > Roots > Unclassified | place...
TGGGGGGGTCTGGGGTTGTCTTTTCGAGTGAGGGTGTGTGATTTGTTGGTTGGTTGGGGTAATGTCTTGTTTACGGGGCGGTGTAGAGTGTGGTGGGTGATGCTCTACGGCAGTCAGGTATATATATATATATATACAGCACGATACTCTGCTGGGAGTCGGGTTTTTTCATTATTTTCAAAGTGGGGATTACCGTATCGGATTTTACTGTGCGGTGGCATGTCGCAATCCTTCGGCGATAGACCGTGCGATGCTGGCGCTTCTCGAGATCTTAAACTGAGGATCGGTGTTTTTTCGAGGGGGGGGGCGGAGTGATCCTGGAGGGTATGATAAAAAGAGAGTGCGGTGCCGGTAGCGGTACATTATGCGCTTGGTCGTTTCTTAGGGCTTCCTTTGGTTCGTTTGGTTGATTAATGTCTCGAGTGACTATATATGACCCTCCGGCTAATTTTCTGAATGGGTTTATGGTTGCTGATAGGATGACTGGTCGGACTAACCGCACGCGGTGTCCATAAGAGTTTCTCTTTTGGACAAGGTGTATGGTGGTATTTGTGCTTATGATTGGATGGCATTTTTTTTTCCTTTCAAAACGAACGAACAGGGCTACAAACAAACGACTGCCCACTGCGGGACATCTGGGTCTGGGCGGACGGAGAGTGGCTGGATTCAGTGGCATGTGTGAAAATGTGGTTCTAGTGTTGCTCGGATTGCTCCTTTCATTAATCTCTGCGTATCATACTTTGGATACTCGTGCTGTGCTGGGTTGCTTAATCTGGTGTGATAGCAGCGCTACGCATGCATTCCTGCACTCCGATGATTTCCTTATGTTTTTTTCTTTTACTCCCCTATATAGTCCCTCGCTTCCTCTGCGTGTCCAGCATTTCCTTCATCGGCCTTCCCAATGGATTGCGTCTCAGAATTGCGCTTCGGCCATGCTGGAAATACCGGATATTGCCTACACTGGGCGAACAAACAGCTTTTTTGGGAGCCTCCTGGCGCTAGCTCTCCGTACTGGGATATTTGAAGGGCGAAGTAGCAGATATTGTAAGAGCTCTCTACCATGCAGTGGGACACCGGAGCCGATTCGCCGTCAAGTCACTGTTGGAAGATGGAACGCCGGATATCATTGAGTATGGCAGCACATTTATTAATAGTGTGTTGGGGGCGCTGGGCGAAGGGGGGATGAGCACAGTATTAGCCCATAGCTTTGGCCCGAACACTGTTGATGAGAGAGGGCGCACGCCGTGGATACGCCCGACGACAAGATGGTGCTTGGGTGCGATAGGAGCACTATTGGGAGATGCTAGGATGGAGGTATATTGCCCTTGGCCGTTTAGCGGTTTGGTGTCTCTCCACCTGGCAGTGTGGGACTGGTACATTGATGTAGTGCGGTTGCTATTAGCATGCGCTAGGCCAGGGGTGAACTAGGCGTATATCTATGGACAAGTAGTGCCGAGCGGAATGGTGACTAAGCGTTATCAGCAGATCTTGGGTATGTTGCGGCAGGGTAAGGGACAAGGAGAGGGTGTTTTTGGGAGAGGGATGGGCGCTGATACATGGAGAGGGTCAGAGTGGTCAGAATTTCCTAAGGGTTTTACTTAAGGGGATTGACGTCAATGCTCTTTCTGCCGCAGGAGAGAGAGCACATACCTGTAGTTCTCTGCCGCCCGGCAACTCCTGAAGGGTACCTGTGGGGCCCACCCTTCGCCTGTAGTCTTAGAAAATTGCCTGAAAGGACCCCCAATTCCCTACAGACCCCTCCCATCCCTCCTGGGTGGTCATTGGGACGGGCGCTAAGATACCCGTGGGTCCAGAGTCTTTTCAGATACTCGTCTGTCCTGTCAGAACCCGAAGGCGGACTGACCGGGCGCTTGGGCACGCTGTGCCCAATGTAGGTGGGAGTGCCGCATTGCGCCTCACCGTGAGCTAGATGGTTGTCTGGGGGGCGGTTGATGCGGCACGCTGGTGCCAATCAACCACCTCCGACGGGTGCTTTGGGGGATTTGGCAATTGTCGAGCACTCTAAACTGTGTTTTGTGCTTATCCCTTCCCTTCCTTCGAAGCCTGCCTTGCCGCTTGGTGTCTCTCGTGCTGTTTATTGAATGAAAACTCTACTCGGTAGTCCGTCGATTATTATGTATTTGTCAAGATTTGTCTGGCTTTGTCTGCAGTTGTGATTAGCGCTCTGAGGGGAAGGCCAGGGGCGAAGGTCGAGAGCAAAATGGGAGCCTGACGAGTACTGAAGGGTTGCTGGTGGGTAGGGTTTACCTTGAATTACAAGGGACGAATGGTTTCAAAATGGAGCTGGGGATGTATGGTCTGTGCCGAGTGATGTTCGGTGATGATCGCCGGGGGTTTGATTTGAAATGTTTGAGACGTCCGGCATGATAGCCGGACATGATCCCCTGAACTCCATAACGGGAAATCCAGGTTGGGTAATTGTAAGCAATAATCAACGCTAGAGAAAACGAACTTTATTTAGCTGGCTGGTGTGCACATAGCGTTTGCCTATGAGAGAGGGAGTTGGGAAGAAACCGGAGCGCGATAATATGGAGGAGCGAAGGTGTTGAGGTAGATGGATAGGCTGGCTTGGATAATCGCGGATAGGTAAAGCGGGAGTCGAAATAGATATGTAGGTATCATAGGAGGAATGGGATGTACTCACGGTGTCGAAGCGCTTTTAAAAAAGGCTGCTATTGCATATCACCAGAATTTAGCCTTTCTGCTAGGATTTCAGCTGTATGCAATGGAAGTCTTTTTTTTATAAAAACGCTTCGACACTGCGAGTACCTGATATAGGTGCATGATTTGTTGATCTAAGATGAGAGTCTGACAAAGGATAATAAAGGGGATACAGGAGCGGAATGGGTAATCAATTATTTCCTATTGGGGGATTTGAAATCCGGTAAATGTAATCTAGGCGAGTTGGTCGTAAAAATATAGTTAGGAGAAATGTCGGGATTGATGGTAAATGGTCAAGATTTGAAAGTGGTTTTAGCTGCAACAAGACTGCTAGCACGAGGTTGCTCAGTGGTGGGTTGATTCAGAGAAGGGGGCAAGGGTCGGGCATACAGGGGAAAGGTGAATTAGAGTACCGGCAATCGTGTTTTGCTGACTGAGCCCCCCAGCGGTCGCCTTAGAGTAGAACTGGTAAGATCGGCGACGGATAATGAGTGGGAGTGAAGATAGGCGCAGATCTTGATCTGGGTTGACAGCGGCATGGGTGGTCGACTCTAGTACGGTGCCTGGTTTGAGAGCGTGTCACCTTGTGGTCACGTTGGTTATGGCTCGGGATAATGCGGTAGTCTGCTTGTGGGGATGGGGGGAGGGTGCAGGGGTAGGAGCTCATTAACCGAATCGAATTGGATATATTTGGCTAGTTGACTTCAAATAACGGTTCCGCAGCCTTTTTCCGGACTCCGGTTTATTTTCTTGGCATGGAATTGATTGGCTGGTCCCCACTTGTGAGACACTAACCTGACACAACCACAGAAGTGTATTCCCCGCTTTCCTTCGCTTGAAGGAAGGAGATATCCACCACCCTCACTAACAGGCTGCCATATCGCTATACATCATCTCACCCGTCGCCAAACCGTGTCCACTAGGAATACATTATCCATGGGGTATAGAGGATCGAGTCTCGGTGGCAATCCTCACCCGTATGGCATACCGAATACCTGTGCCGAGCCTAAAATGATCAATAATCTTTATGGTCACTCGAACACAAACGTTGGGAATGTGTCAAACATCTATAATAAGATAGTCAATGTGGGGGTAGATGAAGGGTCTTTGCGGATTCGAGCATCGCTGCCGCCACTCGAACCCCATGGGGGGAATCAAGATGTGAGAAACCATCGGCTTGATGGCGTTGGGGTTTGGTTTCTACAGAGGAACGGGCTCGATTCATGGCATAATGGCCAAGACTGCTCGGTGAACCCTACTTTGCTATTTTATGGGGGCCAAGGGGTTGGAAATACCTGTATAGGGTATGATATAAGAGTAACTCTTAAGGAACTATGCACGATGCTGACAGGCAATAATATTAGTTCTTTGGTAATAGACACCTTGCGCGACCACACTCGTGGACAGAATATCGCTGTTGTATCTCTTCCGCGGAAAGACCAGCTGGCGGTTCATATGATAGGGGCTCTACTTAGACAGATTGTCTTGGGAGCAGCGAGGATTCCAGGCGAAATTCAAAGTGCTTTTGAAGAGTCGGGGAAGGGTGGTGGCCAAAGTCCCTGGTTGCCGGACATGATGAAATTATTCGTCAAAGCAATCAATTCCGTTCAACGGGTATATATTTGCGTCGACGCAGTGGACGAGCTATTGCCACAGGATCGATCAGAGTTTCTTCGAGCGTTACGACAGATTATTCAAGACGCACCGGGTGCACAGCTTTTTCTTACAGGGAGGCCCTATATCTGCGGAGGGCTTGACAAGCATCTCACCAACAGCGCCTATACAATACAGTTTGTGACCGACCAAGGAGGTGTCGCTAGATACGTAAGCCGAAAGATAGACGATGACGATGACCAAGATCCGGGCTTGATGACGGAGAATCTGAAAAATGATATTATGAAAACAATCTTGGAAAAAGCTTCGGCGATGTAAGTAGGAGCAACTCCATTGGTATATGGGTCGCTGATTGACATTATTCCAAGGTTTCTACTCGTTGCATTAAATATCGATGCGATTTTGGGTGAAAGCTCGTCAGTGAGAGGAGCAAGAGAATGCTGCAAAAGGTGGCGACGACCGGCGTGGACCTAGACAGTGTGTATGCCTAAACACTGCGATGAATAAGGGAACAGAAAGGTGATCGATCAAGACTTGGGATGAAGGTGCTGATGTGGACATCCTGCTCGGAACGGCCATTGCAAATTGACGAACTCTGCCACGCTCTGGCAGTAGAAGTGGGGTCTATGGATATAGACCTTGAGAAAATCTGCCCGCGGGATACTATCCTGGCGCATGCTTAGGACTTCCGGTGGATATGTGGTTATTGAGGTGGCAAAATAACATCAGTGCAAGCAATTTCAAGCAATCTGTCCCGTTTTATGTGGGAATCTCCAGCCTGCATCGAAGCCTCTATTTTCCTATTTCTGTGAAAAACAATTGCCTGCGCAGAGCTGTCTCTTTGATCCTCCCACATCAGGGCACGCATTATGACTAGGGGGTTCCCTCAGGTAAAACAAAGTAGCCCCTCAGCCGCGAGCCTTTCTCCTCCTTGCCACTTGCGTCCACTTGAAGCCATGGGGCCATCCGCTCTGGACCTGCAAGAAAGCAGCCAACACAGCACATTCCTCTCTAGTATAATGGTCCTCGTAAAGAGCGATGATGAAATCATTACCCTTGGCGTGTGCGGAAACAGAGTAATAAATAGAATCGATACATGCAGTGACATTTTCGACGGTAAGTTTGCGGGCTGCTACCTCATTCTGAAGTGCCTCAACGAATTCTGGTGTCATTGCGAGTTCATTAATTCTAGCCTGAATGCCGGGCATGCTGTGGGTTTCGATTTTCTTGATAAGTTGCGCATGACACACAATAAGTTCTGAAACGGAATGTTAGTGACAACTAAATTGATGGGAAATGGGATTATTACCCAAAGCCCCACTGAGATTGAATTTGTGTTCCAATTCCAACCTTGCAGTTTTTTCGTACAAAACTGTCGCCTGCATACCAGTTAGATATAGTAGAAAAACTTGAGGAGAAAACTCAACAATAAGGCTGGCGACCTCAGCTGATAGCTCCTGGATCTCTTGGTTTTTGCTCTCGCAACGCTCGTACCACCTTGACTCGCACTCCTGGGACCGGCGAAAACATTTGGCCTCATACTTCTCAGCCCGATCCTCATAGTGCTGACGCCATCTGGCTTCCATTTGCAGAAGTTCCTGGCTCGCTTGCCCAACATGCTGCATGGGGATTGGTGGACTTGGACTTGCACCCTCACTGGCAGGAACGCAAGAATAAGTACTAATCTCGTTCGTACCCGGGTCCAGTAGTACTAAAGGCTGAGCACTGCCCGAAGCACTTGGCTGCTCTGGCATTGTGGGTATATTTGGATGGGCGAGAATGATTGACGGGAATGAGAATCTGACAGTGAGTGAAAAGTGATGGTGCTGTGTTTGGTGGGGTCGTTGTTGAGGAGGGGAGCGGTTTAAAAAAACCAGATAATAGGTTTGTAGGAGTCCTGAGAAAACTCAGTCACACTAAGCTCGGCTTACGTGTACTAGGATGTGAGCAAAAGTACGGCGAAGTCTTGGCTGCCATTTAAAGAAAAACTAAAGAGTATCTGCGTGGAAGGGGGAGAGATTATGGAGAATAACGTCTTGATCTTGATTCTATCATCGCACTCAGGAGGAAAACTAATGTCCTTAAATACATAACTCAGAAAACTTTTACATTCTAACTTCTTCCTTTCCAAAACTGTCTTTCCCCACGATAACATTCGCTGTATCCTTTCTCCCTCTGTCCAACCTCCCCTGACCACTTCCTGTCCATTCTCTCTCTTTCCTCCACTTCATCTCTCCTCCATTCCTACCGCTTCTTCTTCCCTTCCCTTCTCTTCTTACACACCTCTTCAATCCGCACCCAGCTCCTACTTCGTTCTCCATTTCCCAGATCATTCGTGTTTGTCCTTTATGCGAGAAGTGATGAATTCCAGATATGTAGTCGTGGTTCTTGGGGTGTCGAGATTGGGCTATCAATCAAAGCGCCGGTGATTCACAATACCTTTGTGCAGTTCATCGTATTACACTATTGCTAAGATTAGTGTAGTGAGAGATCATGATCGAGCACTAGCTAGGATCTAGTAAATCTGCCAGATCATGAGGGCACCACTCGATCGATCCATGATCGAGGAACCCCTATGACCGAGGTGATTGGGCATGCTCCAGCCGAGAAAAACTCGGCATGATATGATCGTGTCCATCGCTGCATACTACCTTCCCCTAACCGTGAGCCTGAAGGTGAGGTCAGTAGGCTGTCTGCTCTCCTTTACTCTTGATCATTAGGCAAGATTACTATACTAAAGATTCTTTTGACAATGAAATTAACTCCCGTTCTACGAGCACTAGTATCCTATCCCGATCTGCCAAGTGCGATTAAACAGCCTACAGCTGTGCAATATCAACTTGCGAGCGATCTAGGATGCATATCCCAAGCTGCCCTTTGCCCACCAAAACTTTCTGATCCCTCCACCCTCCGGTCATTCTGTATGATGCCCAAATCTAGCGTCACGGGCCCAGACGGCCTCCCAGCCGATCAGGGAAAATACTATCATGCCCGAGGCATTAGTGTTCGAACATGCCACATTACTGCACCTTATAGGACATATCATACGGTAAATAACCAGTATAATGTGCAATACTGAAACATTGTACTTCGGACCTATCAAATTCTATGCAGGGTAGTAGAGCCCCTTGCTATAGGGGTCCTTGTCGTAAAAAGTTCTTGTGGATCAAGTTTCCTTATCAAGAACTGATCTCATATTGCCAATCTCCAGATCTGGCCACTTTAGACAGACCTCAAAGATGAGGCGTTGGTTGGCATATGAGGGGAATTGCATGCAGATGGCGCCACCGAGGAAGAGGAAAGTCTGATGCGCGATATTTATCGGCGATTCCTAGGGCTAGCTGCATATTTAAATTAAAACCAAAAATTGGAATCTCTTCTTCCGTCTGCATGTCATCGGGAAAACCTTCCCCCACCCATCCCCCTCTTACGCCTACACTGGGATCGAAAGTGTTTTTATACTAGTCTGATAACCGGTGTCCCTGGAGGGTCTACCTCCAAATCCAGAGATTATTGGGCTGATAGAGATAGTGGATTTTACGAGATTTTACGGTACTGTATCGGACTGTGTTGTGTCGTATACTTGTGCCCGGGCGCAAACCAAATACACGAGCGTGAAGGGTGGGGCAATGATTGTTTCTTACCAGCCATCAGTCTACCCCTTTGCCAACCTCATTGTTGCCCACTGCTACAACAACCACAACACCAAATTTTTTCAGTATTCTTTTTCCCACATTTGTTTTGCCTTAAGGTTCTCCTGCAGAAGAAACATTTTTCTTATTTTTTCTAGTACTAAGTTGTGCTACTTTTCACTTGATGGTTAATAATGAGGACAATTGCCGACGAGGGGCGGCCGCTGTCACTAGCGTTCGAGTATTTAATTTGCGCCCGAGTACAGTACTACTTGTATCATACGTATCGATGGGGGTCATAATTGCGCAATATTGAGCATGGTAGCCAGCGTTGCCCCCACTCAACTCCACATAACTATATAAAAAAACTCACCACAAGGGCGGTCTGAGCTATTGGACTCTGATTTCTTCAATGGTATATCTAGGAGCACCACTGAGAAGATAAAGGCTGTGATGTAGACTGGTGAGTGGTGGTGGTGCACCAGGTATTAACTTCTGCTGATTGTATTATTTTTCTCCACCAATACCGTTGCTGTAGTTTCGTCATGAAACTCCAGAACAATCTATTACCGGTACCGTATGTTGGGTTGAAGTATGGTGCCGGGAGCTTGAAATCTACCGAAAACCAACACAAGAACAATCCTCGAAAGTTTTGAACTAGAACCACATCCTTGGGAAGATATTGCTACATTGAAGTGCCCAGAAAATACACCTTTCTTGGTTCTGTATTTTCTGATTTTAAATCAGTGCAATCCTAATGGAGACAGTAAAATTCCGAATTGCGCAGGTATGGTCATTTACGACGTTACTTCTGTCAGCCTCATTATTTATGTGTATTACGTAAGCAAAACGAATTACCCATGGAGGCTGATTTCAAATACCCAGCACAATATATTAGAGGCATTCAGCCCCGCGGTTGAGAAACGGGTACGCTGATTTTTCGAGTCGAAAAACTTTGGTGTGTGTAAGGCCTTCTCGCATACAAAACTGACAGATCAACTAGAAACTTGGCACTCGAAAAACGCTCTTTCAACCCTGGGCTGAATGCCCTTGATAAATAGAGTGACGGCGCCCTCATGCATAAATCAAAGTGAGAAGTCAGAAGTCCGAAGCCTTGGCAGCCATGCCCAAGGCAACCCTTGAGAAAAGCAAGGAATACGCAATGACAGTCTGTGATGCCCTTATCAATAGCCGAGGAAGGGGGGATGATAATTGAGTTATCATATCCACTTGGGAATAAAAGCGCGAGTGTAGCAGCGTGTCTGAAGCGTTTTCCCTTGTTTTTTTGCATGGACTCCACCGATCACAATAATTGGGCTGATACTTTGAAGTCTACATACCTGTAGTAAAGTACTAGGACAAAGCCTTTCGTCCGATGCCCTTTCTACACCAAAAGTGCCCATTTTCACCACCCTCTCTCATTGCACAATATCTATGAGAATCAGTGAAAATTTGACCTTGCATTAGCAGACCCGTAGATAACATGAAGAAATTTACAGAATCTTTAAATATCACCCAGCAGTGGAGAAAAGGTCACTCAAGTATCTGGTATCGGTTGACATGCACCCCTTTGTAAGGAGGCCCGTACAAAAATCTAAGTCACTTTCACACCAGTAGATGCAATCATGAACCATGAAGGCGGCTTTGATTACTTACACTTCTACTTATAGAGGTTTGAATAGATGATTCCCTAGCTGATAGAAAGATTTCAAGTGTTTTTATATAAGCAGTGTTGAGAATTGTTTGTTTAAAAATGTCCATTTTTGGTGTAAAAAGGGCATCGGACGAAAAGTTTTGTCCCCGTACTGTATGTAGGCATTATCCCCACTAAACCGTGCCCATAATTGAAACCATGATATTTTACTTACTTAACAGCTGGTCTCTATACTTGGCGATTTATAAAGTATTCGGATCAATTAGCGCCATGATTTGAACTTTTAGGCGCATGCTAGAACATTTTGGCGCCAATACATCCGAATACTTTATAAATCCCCAGGTACTTGTATTGTATCCATATAGCCTTCATGGCAATACATTTAGGGGGGGAAGGGAGAAAAAGGGCCTAGAGAAAAAATAAAAGAAACTATAAATGTGCAAAGAGAATCCAGGAACTAGGAAAATAGCAATTAGAAAAAACGCGACTGAAATTCGAGGCCATACCAGGCTATCCCCTTAAAATAGAAATATCCCGCAGCCGACGCCAAAGGCTAGATTATAAATATAAATTTCTAGGCTCCGACCTGACTATATAAGGAAATACATGGGGAGGCTTGAACGGGTTTGGGATAGATCTGTGCATCCTCCATAGCAAATCATTTCCGGCGACCAAAGGAAAAATAATCTGAGTTTCCGTAGTGGGCTTGCTCCGGAGGGAAAGAAAAGGCGGTAATTACCACGAGAAGGTGTGTCAATCTAGAGGAGGGGGCAAGCAGGAGATAAGAGGATGGGGCAAGGAGGGGATGAGAGGAGGTAGGCGGTGATGGGGATAGGTGCGCTTATGGAGCCATCGGGGTCCTTGGAGAAATGGCACGTAGGTTATCGGAGGTCGAAAGTGTTGAGGGGAACGACACCTCCGCGGTCTTATGCAGTGGTGGGAGTGGCAGGCGCTGGGAGCCGTAGCAGCGTTATCAGTCGCGTCGCTACTCTGAGCAGCATACCATGATGGTGGTTGACTGTGCATGTTAGGTTTGTCGGGGTTGGCGTCGTCTCGTCCGAGAAGGATTTTCACTACCCCCTCGTGCCCATTCTCAGAAGCACACCTAAGCGGTGTTCGGCCGTACTTATCCGGTTTTTCGGGGTTAACGTCGTCCCGCCTAAGGAGTATTTTCACCACCGCCTCATGCCCATTCGAAGCAGCACACCAGAGAGGTGATTGGCCATGCTCAGCGGGTTTATCAGGGTCGACGTCTTGCCGACCGAGTAGAATTTTAGCTACTCCCTCGTGACCATTTCCAGCAGCACACCAGAATGGTGTTCGGCCGTACTTATCAGGTTTGTCAGGGTTCACGTTGCCCCGCCCGAGGAGTACTTCCACCACCTCCTCGTGCCCTCTCGAAGCAGCGCACCCGAGCGGTGTTCGGCCACAGATATCCGGTTTGTCGGGGTTTACGTCGTCTCGTCCCAGTAGTATTTTCACCGCTCCCCCGTGCCCATTCCCTGCAGCACACCAGAGTGGTGTTCGGCCATCATCATCTGGTTGGTCGGGATTGACGTCGCTCCGCCCGAGTAGTATTTTCACCACTCCTTTGTGCCCGTTTTCAGCAGCGCACCAAAGTGGTGTTTGGCCATAGATATCCGGTTTGTCGGGATTCACGTTGCTCCGTCCGAGTAGTATTTCCACCACTCCCTCGTGCCTATTCTCAGCAGCGCACCAAAGCGGTGTTTGGCCGTAGATATCCGGTTTGTCGGGGTTTACGTCGTTCCGTCCCAGTAGTATTTTCACCGCTCCCCCGTGCCCATTCCCTGCAGCACACCAGAGCGGTGTTCGGCCATCTTCATCTGGTTGGTCGGGATTGACGTCGCTCCGCCCGAGTAGCATTTTCACCACTCCTTCGTGCCCGTTTTCAGCAGCGCACCAAAGTGGTGTTTGGCCATAGATATCCGGTTTGTCGGGATTCACGTTGCTCCGTCCGAGTAGTATTTTCACTACTTCCTCGTGCCCGTTCAAGCTAGCCCACCCGAGAGGCGTACTACCCGTGCAGTCCGTTTGGTTGATATCACAACCTTCCACCTCTAGAAAACCGGCTACCACCTCAACAATCCCGAAGAAAGATGCACAATGAAGACCACTGAATCGGGAAAGTTCATCGAAACCGAGATGGAACGAACGCGACTTCACTGCATTCAAGAGGATCCTCGTGGATATGTGGTTACTGTAGTCGTCAAATAACATCAGGGCAAGTTGTTTCGCATAATCCGAGGGATCTCTCCTTGCGTGCATGCCCCAATATAGAGAAGAATATTTTAGAAAGGGTGTGTCCTGGAGATCGGGAAAGGGAATAGTCGAAAGAGCCTTGACTTGGCGGGAATTCAGATAACTTAAGCAGGTCTCTGCCATTGTCGAGTGAACTCGACAAAAGAGATCGGGATGGGCAAGGAGGTACTCTTGAAGCGTAAAGTGAATTAATCGGACCGTGGAAGCCTCGTCATCTACGGTAACAAGTCCTTGACAGCAAGCCAGCAGTGTCCCTATCGAAGGAACATTGTCGCCATCGAGATCCGCCGATCCTATTTCGACCCCTAGAGCGTGACATAGTTCATCGACCTTCAAAGGCCGCTCCGAGTGAGAGATCCACATCAATGCGGCCATGCCGAGCCTCGATCTCTCCCCACCCTGTCCCTTTATTCGGCTCAACGTCTCACCATAAGCACCCTCCAGCCCCAAGCTGTCGGTCATTGCGTTAAGCTTTTGTCGCCTGCCGCGGACCGTGGTTTCTTGCAGGATCGCATCGAGATTCAACGAGACTAGCAGAAATCTAGATATGTATCTGTCAGCGGATAACTTGAGGTGGCTTCTCCAATGGCGTTGCTTTTACCCACATTTCTGAAATATCTTCCGGAATTTTCTTTAGGATATCTGCCTCCAGGCCACTGTCCATCGCATCTGGCGTTGTGTCTTCGTCCAGTCTGGCGTGAAGATAACTGACGATATCATGTCTCCGCGGAGTGACGCGTATAGCGGTTACTCTTCCAGAAAGACGCTTCCTGACCTCAGCCCGGATGTGCGGTCTTCCTGTCATGAACACCCGAGTGCCTGGACACCTGTCTAGAATCTGATTAAGCGAATCAAGGATTTTGACTCGATATCCGGGCACACATTCATCCAGAGCGTCCATGCATATGAACGCGGGCCTTTCGGAAGCAGTAGTTTGCAGCATCGCAACAATATCGGCAAGCTGTGGTCCCCGTCCACCAATGGTTTTTTTCTGGTCTTCATATTCCTGCACTATTTTCTCGGGTACCTCCTCCAGTTCGCTCACAACCTGTTTTAGTAGGGCGCCCATCACGCTCGTGGGAGACTGCTCCTCTCGGGCTGCGAAGTCGAAATAAAAACATGCAACGGTGGCACCCCGCTCCCCATCCTGACCACACAACTCATCTATCACCAATGAGCTAACATCACAGCTTGTCAGCATCTCCCCCTTTCTTCCCTCTTGAGCTTCGTCCCCTTTACCTAATAAAAGTCTTCCCGACCCCCGGGTCCCCGTAGCAAAACAAGACCGCGTTATTGGGTTCGCATCCCCCAACACTAGCACGCCAGCTTCTAAACTCCTCGATTCGCAAGAGCCATTTCCCCACATCTTCAGCCCGACGGTCCTGAATATTCTGATGCCGTATCCTCGGATTGAGTGGGGATAGCCAGGCTAGGATATTAGATCGGTCACCGGCACCGGTAAAGTTATTAACAGTAGTGTCGAGAGATTCGCTGAGTGATTGGGACATTTTCCGTTTTTTTGCTGTTAGAATATCGTAGATGGTGGAAGATGAGGTCAGTCCGCTACAGGCGCAAGAATTCGGAAAAAAGAGGGGGTTTTATGGCCCTCGCCGGGCTCTTCCGGCCGTCTAATCAAACTACCCTCTGCTTGTGTAACAACAAATGCCTCGCGGACTCACCGCCGCGACGAACGAAACACTTATAAGGCCCTGTTTGGTTGTGCTGGGCCCATTCAGGACCGTTCCAGTGGGAAACGGTCGGACCTGTAGGAACGGTTGTTGCCACCCTAGAGCCTCATGAAGAAATTTTACTAGTGTTTCTAATGCTTCTCAAATTTAAACCTTCGACACTCTACCTACAACTTTCCTGAATTCACAACTTCTGCTCCTGGCTTCCAGCTCTGGCTTGTAGATCCAGCTCCTTCTCCCACTGCTATTATCTGCTAGAGTACTCATTGAATTGTTGGAAATAAAAATAAGAATCAAGGATGTATTGTTGATATCATATTATAAAAGAGTTATTCTAGAGGACAATAATTATTTTATTGGTATAAATATTTGCTTATCATGTTTCTACATGGCAACTGTTTTGTTAGGGCTGTTTGGAAATGGAATGGTAGATGCCTTTTACCGTTGCCAAACGCGCCAAACGCCCATTCCGTTCTCCCATTTTGGAATGGAAGGGGAACGGTCGGTTGTATGTGGCAACGGAGTTGGCCCAGCACAACCAAAAAGTGCCTAATAGTAGTGGGCTCCGGGTGGAATCGTCTGCCTTAATAGGCAGGTAAGCCAAGCCCCATGAATGGATCTCTCGGGAACTTCAAACATCACCTAGGTTAATCGTGCCAAGGTTGCGGCGTGCGGCCGCAACCCAGGATATTCGCGGGCTCACAACCTGGGCACTCCTCCAGAGTGCCTGACAGCTCAACGTGAGATTGTGGCTCAACATGACTTTGTGGCTTATCATACTAAATTTGTGGCTTAATGTAACTTTGTGGCCAAACGTGACCCGAGAAATGTATGAAATATCTTATTCTGCTTTATATCTCTTTACAACCTTCCTAGTTATCTAATACTTGGTATTATTATCTTAGATGTTTTCTTGAGCAGTAAAGTTACATCAAACTAAAAAGCTGTGCTAAGCCATAAAGCTATGTTGAGCCACAAAGTCATGTTGAGCCACAATCTCATGTTGAGCTGTCAGGCACTTTGGAGGAGTGCCCAGGTTGTGAGCCCGCGAATATCCTGGGTTGCGGCCGCACGCCGCAACCTTGGCACGATTAGGTAAACTGGCCCTACTGGTATATAGGTCTTGCGCCGGCAAGCAACAGCGATTCTATCTAAAATTCAATCATTATGATAGCCATAACGGTGACAATAATCATGACCACAACTGTAATGGCTAATAAATCTACTAAAAATACAGGCTACCCATGGGGTGGGTTTCCTCACTTTTCTCCAAGGCTTCAGGCGTTTTTCGTGGTGAAGCAGTGGTGAAAGAATGTGGCATAACGATGGTGGGAAATTGTGGTTGCGAACGTTGGCTCAGGAGTCAATCTCGCTGCTGGCATTGCATGCCGCAATATTTTAGCTAGGCTGTGGGATAGACGGGGTGTGTGTTGGGCTGCGTTGCCCTAGGGAAAGCAGCGGCTTAGGGGGGACGCTGGATGGGTTTGTAGTAGTCCTTGTAGTTTGTGGATACTGGCACTGTCCCGGGCACATGAAATCAACCGAAAACTAACACAATAACCCTCGAAAAATTTCAACCGCCACCACATCTTTGAGAAGATATGGCTTCCTAGAAGTGTTCAGAAGACACTCCTCTTTGATTCTAGGTTTTCCGATTTTCAATCAGAGCAACATTAGTAGAGATAGTAAAATTCCAGATTGCCCATGTATCTGTCATTTTCGAAGTTACTTTTGCTAAGCTTCACTATTTTATATGTATTATGAAGCAAACTGAATTACCCATGAGGGCTGATTTCAAATACCCGGCACCATATGATAATGGTGTGAGATTAAAGCCTTTCTGCCCGGATATGGGTGTCATACAGTACCCGTTCAAATCACAATATTGTAGCTGTGGTGCCGACAATATTAGCCTATTAGGAGCACAGGATCGCGGCGTACCTCTCAGTGGTGTCTACTCGTATGTGGGCGAAGGTGCCAAGTTCCGCATCGTATAAAATCGAGCCTATGCATCTACTCGAGTAGCATAATACACTCCACAAGTGAGCCCACCATGACTATCATCCGCTGTGGAAATTGTGTGAGGCCTTAAATGCTAGATTGCGGGAAAGGAACACATGAGGGGCCACCAGACTCCCAAAATCGAGCCTCTTGTTGACACAGCAGGGTGGTGGCGGCGGGGGGGAAACATTTAAGGCTGCCAGATGAGGCAGAGACAGCAGGGGAGAGGTTACAGACGGGCCATGTTTGACAATGGCATTGGTGGGGGCGGCTCTCACACAATACGGGATCCAGCTAGATTGTATCACAGGTTGTCTACCAATGCTCGAGTACTGTGCTGTGGAGGAGGTTTTGCGGGGCTATATTTAAGCAGTTCTGGTTTAGTTGGGATTGCCGCGTACGGTATGCCTGCTGGCCCCTGGGTTTTCTTATAGGCACGCGTTCTTGGAGTTGTTGTAAGGTTTCCTCAGCATAAAATTTATTGAGCTAAGAGCCTCATGTTTAGCTTTATTTCGCTTAGTAATAGATACCACAAGAGTAGTGCCCCCGCATAAATGTGGAACCTTCGGGTTCAATTTTCTTTCTTCCAAAATGCCTACCAACCAATACCCGAAAAATCAATAGGATTAATGAGTAGCCAGTCTTGATTAGAGCCATCAAGGGTTTTTCTCTTAAAAATCTTGTCGGGGCCGGGTTGTTGAATTTAGTAGTGGCAAAGGTCAATTCTGGGCCCAGGAGTAACTCTTCTGGCTCAGTTGGCCGGGTAACGATGGCGCGTCCAACATTTGAGCGCCATGTTATATGTAAGACCGCTCTCTCTCTCATGGTCATAATCAAAAAGTTGTTCAATTTGATGAATGGCCTTCTACCGAAGCCTAACATAATTCAGGATCCAAGATTTACACCCCGCTATAACGCACGCCGAGAGTCCGGATTTTCTCTTCTCGCGATAATGAGATTCCATTACGTCGAATAATATTATCGATTTCGAAAAGGTCATCGGTGCTGGGGTTTCTCTACGGTTTCCTTGTTTGCCTCGAACGTAATTTCCCATAACCCACTTTCATACTTTTAGCTATGGGCTTTAACTCTGTCAGCTACCGGGCCAATCTGAATCCCTGCCGTGGCGTTGAGAGAGAAAGGGGTGAGAAGGTTGAAGAACCGACAAGTGGACGACCCCTTCGAAATCGACAATACACTCACACCCCGCTCTCCCGGATCACGCTGAACAGGATACCCCGCTGAACCGGAAGCACTCTTTAACATGTCTAATATCTCACTGAATTTGACTTGTTGAACCGGAAAAGGGGGTTTTCGGGTTTGTATAAGATTTTAGGAAGTGTTGCCCCTGCTTCTATAGAATGTTTGTCTGCTGACCTGGATACTGTTAGTAGAGCTAATCTACAAAAAGGAAAAACACATAGCGGCTACTACAGTCGTACCTCGTTCTCCCGGACCTCGCTCTACCGAATTCCCCGCTATCCCGGATGAAATTCCCTGAATCTGAAACTCCGCTCTCCCGCACAGATTCTTCGGATTTCGTCCATCCGGGACAACGAGGCCTGACTGTATATACGCGGGCAGGGGGGCTAAAATTTCAATTTTTTTCTAGATGACAATTTTTAGGTAGCGAATAGTGGGCTATCGGTTTATTCACTTCGGTGTGAGAGCAACAGAGCGCGCGAAAAGAATAGATTCGTATCTAACGAGTGAAAGAAAGACAATGATATGAGAGAGCAATGATGGAAAAGAAACCAGAACAATAGGGTCTCTTATAGAGACAGAATCAGTGAGAATCAGAGAGACAGAAAAGGAAAGACGAAAAAAAGGAAATGTAGGAAATCCTCCACTGTCTCGCATCTCAAACAATCCCGATATTAATTGAGTGTCATATAGTTGATAGCTAGTGCTAGTTTGTTTTATATCTAACATCTCATGTTTCTGCTAAACTAGTCAAACACGCAAAAGATTTTTCAAAACACCAGACGGTTCCAGTGAGAGCGAGAAACACTAGGTCCAGCCGTAGTCAGTTTCAACATTAGATTCGTTATAGAGTGTTCTCCACCATGTATTTAGTTTTGGCTACAACGGCGGACTTTGGATAGTGCATTTGAGCTGCCGAGGATGGGTTTTGTAGTGGCAAACTTTTCCCTACAAAGATATCTATGATAGAGAAGTGCCATTGTGGCCGAAACTACAATTTAAATCTCCGACGAACTCTACAAGAGAGGGCCATTCAGAAGATGCTCTTACTTTGCCCGACGATTTCTAAAGTGATTGGAAGGTGGGTTCCCTGACTAGGGAAGTGGGTCATGGCTATTTCCACCTGAATTTGGTGCTTGAGGAGGCATTAGCTATAGCGTAACTGGGTTA
>Ga0307510_10003672_pt1 | contig 17920 bp, 15 predicted proteins | sample 12_EM_MG_FD_207224 | JGI IMG/M metagenome (GOLD analysis project Ga0307510, IMG submission 207224) | Populus trichocarpa ectomycorrhiza microbial communities from riparian zone in the Pacific Northwest, United States - 12_EM | ecosystem: Host-associated > Plants > Roots > Unclassified | place...
TGGTCTAGCCTGTGTGAGGGCGAACGACACACGTTATATATAAATCATAGTAGATATACCACCCAACTCGTGTATTTATGTGTTCTCCCTCCTCTTTCACACTCACCCTCTCTGCACGGTTCATCCTCGTGATCTTATTTTTACTCTCTTTGGACCCCTCCCCTGTCTTCGTATATCATCTGGTAGCAGCAGCATGTTCTAGTTTGTTCATGTCATTTGCAATCCGCATGTTCATTAAAACCACCGGCGATTTCATCTCGATGATTGCAACTTCAAGGTGGCGTTGCTGTATGAACTCGCTTGGAGACGCCACTGATGACGGTGGCGGGTGGCGAACCAGAACCAGAACAAAGTTGAATTGCCGGGCCGCCGCCGCCGCCGTGCAATCAAGCGCTCAGCGCTGGCTGTCTCAGGTTCAGGCTCATCTATGATGCTTATGCTTCCGAATCGTCAGCGTGCAACATTCATAGATAAGCAGTTCCAGCCCGACAAGCCCATTCAGAAACTGATTGATAGGTGGCTGATTGTCCGATTGGTATGTACGTTGGAGTGGAACCTACATAAGTAATCCAGCAGGACAAACTGTAAACAAAAATAACCATTCCTCTTTTCATTTTGCTGGTGGAAACCATAAAATACATGCAAGATTATTGTAACGTATCATACAATTAAAATGGACATCTTTATCTAACCACAAATGAGCTTGTACGTACGCTGTACTCAGGCTGGTATTCGAGCGAGCATACTGGGCGACGCATCCGAGTCCCCCCCTCCTGGGTACAAAGCCCGCACGAACTTTTCATAACGCAGGGGTGTTGACGATGCGCTCGACGACGTCGCGGAACGTCTCGCGCACGCCAACGGCCGTCTTTGCGGACGACTCGACAAACATGCACCCCATTTTCGCCGCGAACGCCGCGCCCTCTGCCTCAGAGACCCGCCGCATATGGCCCTAAACGGAAAACGAATCCAGGACTCGTGAGCATACATGTATTGCATCCAAATGGTCTGGTCAGGGGAGGAGGAGGAGACACCCACCTTGTCGGATTTGTTTCCCACGATCATCTTTACGGCCAACGCGGGAGCGTGTTTGCTGCGCTCTTCGAACCACCACGCGATGGCGTCGAAGGATTTGCGATTTGTCACGTCGTAGACTGGTTATTGAATACATATGTTTTAGCAAACTGCTTTCTTTTCCATTTGTGTTTTACGCACCGAGGACGATGCCTTGTGTGCCGCGATAGTATGAAGAGGTGATGGCGCGGAGGCGTTCGTCTCCAGCCGTGTCCTATGACATCGTCATTTGTCCGATGAGTCCCGTTCGAGTTGCAAATGTGCCTGAAATGGTGATCCACTCACCCAGATATTGAGAACGACCCTTTTTCCTTTCACATCTAATCTGTGCACCTTGGAAGGAGGGAAAGCGTAAGGGTCCCACCACCCCGAACAATAAAGCAAGAGACGAAAGGGCTTACTAAGGTGTCCACGCCAATCGTTGGGGTCCTCTCTTCTTCAGGGAGCCACTGCTGGTCCGTGAAGCGGAGTAACAAGCTGCTTTTCCCCACAGATGCTATCCCGAGTACTATCAGCTTGATGCAGAGCGCTTCGTTCTGTTGCGCGTATATAGACGTATGCATGACGAAGAAGGGGCAGGGGAGTGTGAAAGGGTCGTGTCAAACAATGAGTGTGTAGGTGTGTTGTTTCCGACGTTGGAAGGAAGACTTTGGACGCAGATTATATAGACAAAGGATTGCTGCCGCGTGGCACCAGCAAAACATGATCGAGTTTTGATGACTCAGTCCTGTATGTGCTTGAAAGACCCTGGTGAAACACGAATTAATCGCACACGACACACGCAGGATGGCCGTGCAAGGCACACAAAAGACGAGATTACCAATCGCATAGCCCTACAGCTGTCGTGATTCCCCACCAAAGTTTAATTTATGTGACAAACGTGTCCCCTTTCGGCGTGAAATGCATCGGACTTCGCAAGGTGGGGCGATGGCAAGTTCCAAGTTCCAAGGAAAGGTCGCATCGAGCACGAAAAAAGCTTCGATCATGGCGTGCTGCCTCCGCCTGGAACCTGATGACTTGATCTTGAAACAGAATCGCCCGTACGAGTATATCCACTTCATCAGAGAACAACTAAACGACAGAGCTTGGGGGTCAGGCGATCATTGGTCCCCGGGGGTTGAAATCAGATAGAAACTGGGAAGACTAATGCTGAGACCCGGCCGAAATGAATGATTCAAGGACCCGGTGCATGGCATGGTACGTTGAAGGAGGGAAATCCACATTGGCACTAGGTATGGGCTGTGCAACACGATGGACGGCAGGGTCGAATCACGTGAATGTTTGGAGTGCTTGAATCACGTTAATCACGAGCCTTGAGAGCTTGAGCGTCTGCTGCGTGGACAATCTGATGAACACCGTGCAGAGCGCACTGATATCAAAATAGATTATCCAGAGGTTGGCGTCCGAAGAAACACGAGCGATTGATGGGATTTTACTCGTTCATGGGGTCATGGCGCGATTCTGGAGTCTGCTGCGGCTTCTTTTGTTTTTGTTTCACAGATTTGAACAGCGGCAAAGCGAGACCATTGAACGCCCTGACCCGTGATAAGGAACCTGTGTTGTCACCCCTATTCAGTTACAGCCGTTGAAGGCGTGGGAGCAAGCCCCACTGTCAAAGGACAGCCATCGGTGATTGGGGTGGAAACAGCCCTCGAGGGGGTTTGCCCCTTACGGAAGGATTCAGATGGAACCATTTGATGTGCGATACGAAGGATTATATCCTAGTAAGCATTACAAGGTGTACTGATCGATTCTAACACATACAATTAGGAGCGTTACGGTTTGCCTCAACTGAAGCTGGTAGAAGTTAACAGAAAGCACCGTACGCTGCGGTACGCAGGGATCCTAGTGCGGCCATCGACCGACGCTAGAACGTAGAACGATTGACAGGCCAAACTGTGGAGAATATTGTGACGCCCAACGCCGTTTCAGGTCCATCGATAATGTATTTTAAACGCACGTCCATGCCAGTGTAGAAGAATTACCAGAAGGGTAGCGGGCGCGCTGTAGCCGCTTCGTAGCTTCCATTGAAGCTCAGTGTCGCACGTCCATCTGATGTATGGACTTCTCCTCACGCTCCGTGAGGGGATTACTTGGTATAGAATTTGTGTCTTCTTTTCATGGGCGAACGTAGATACTCTGGGAGACCCTGGTCCCATGTAATGATAGTTTTGATTTTGATTATTCAAAGAGTGATACTTTCAAGACTTTTTTCCGTGGTAGTAGTAGCTGCACAGTAAACCACAAAACGTAACGGACATTCTCCAAGAGTAAAGTGTTGAGACTCACCTCTTGAACGCCATTTCCAAAGCTCTGTCAACCGTGAACATATGGTGATTATGATTGCTGGCGCTGGCGTGTCATGCACTGACTCGAACTGGTAGTGGGCCTGACCGGTGGAAGAGCTGGTATTATCACTTGAGTATCAGTGCGGATAAACTGAAATGATTTCTCGTAGCGTGCTGCATGCTTATTGCCACGGTGTTGTTGGACATTAAGTAGAACGACCGTGACGCACCGCGCCATGCTCGCTAAGGCGCCTCTGGCATGTTCAAGTCGTGTTCAAGTTCGGCCCGGGAAACTCCCGGTCACTTAGACACTTTCCACATCCCATCCGGTCATCCAATGCAGTGAACAATTATTTTTGGTACATATTATACGTGGTGACAACTATAAATCTGCTCCGATACGAGTAGGTGATTTGGAATACTAGGTACTATGCTTACTCATGGAGAATGAAAGGTGAGGAATTCTGAGGTGGAAGTGGGTCAACATACGTCGGACTGCCTCGAGTGCCAAGCGTTGATCATGAGCGCTCTAGGTCTTCGGATCACTATGTGGCGCGGGTAAGATAAGCAAGAAATGCGGGTTTGTATGTGGGGCTAAGCAGGGATGGGTGCCTCCAAGACATGTTCTACGGTGTCGCGGAAGACCTCGCGCAAGCCGACGGCAGTCTTGGCTGAAGCCTCTACAAACAGAGTCCCCTTGCGAGCCGCGTACGCAGCAGCCTCCTTGGTTGGCACTTGCCGCATATCTTCCTGTGGGTCCCACTGTGAGCATGTACAAAATCTTTGGAAAAGGTGAGGAATTACATTATCTGCCTTGTTCCCAACGATCACTTTCACTGCGGACTCGGGGGCAAATCTGCTGCGCTCCGCGAACCACCATTCTATCTCTTCGAAGGACGCGCGGTTCGATATATCGTACACTGTTGACCACACGTTCGTCAGCTAAAGTTTATTCTGCGCTTCGGGCCATTGCAAATTGCCTACCTAGGAGAATGGCCTGTGTTCCACGATAGTAAGACGACGTAATCGCGCGAAAGCGCGCTTCTCCAGCAGTATCCTGTTGCAGAACCATTCAAGCTCTCCATTTACATCGCGTGGCTTTACACTTACCCAGATGTTCAGGTTTACATGCTTCCCTTTCACGTCAAGCTTATGGTTCTGTGGGTGAAGCTTGGTCAATTGAGATCAGGAACATGTCTGCGTGTACGGACCCAAGTATCAACCCCGATGGTTGGCCGCGCTTCACTTTCTGGCAACCACTGTTGATCCGTAAAACGAAGCAACAGACTACTCTTTCCGACGGACGCAGCGCCCAAAAGAAGCATCTTCACTTGGTGTGTCTCTGACTGCTTCAAAATTGTGTGGAGTGTCATTAATTAGTGGCTAATTGAGAGTGTGCGATGATGTAGGGCGAGATGGAAAAAGTAGCCTGAGAAGTGAGCCAGGGCAGGAATGGGTGAATGAGATGACAGGGAAAGCACGACTTGGGAGGTCTCGTAGGTGCTCTTTAAGTACTCGTAGGCGGAAAGCATGTGGAAAAGCACCAAGTTACTTTGATTCGAGTCAGTATACCGAACAGTCCAGAACTGAGACCTGGCCGGAACATCAAATCACAGCCTTCGATTGAATGGGCAGGTATGGCAGGTACAGAAGATGCGGATGCTCAAAGGCTCGGAGTTTACTTCTCTATGGGGCTAAAGTCCTGAAACGGGCCACGCAGAGCTCTTCCAAGCACGTTGTCTCTGCATCTGAAACCCGGGTGTAGGTTTGCTGTAATACATGTTGGTGATTATCATCTACGCCGAGTTTATAGATACCACCGAGAGCTTTGTTTTGCACTAGAGCACCCAATTGCAGAAGGCTAAGACACTGTTACCGTCACTTCGATCAAACGCCAGGGCGCAAACCAAGACGATTCCCAGACATGGAAGCAGCCGGGGGATGACTTCGTCCGAAAAGCAACGTACCAGGGCACATTACCTGAGAGCAAAGCGTCTATATGTCAACGCTAAAATTGAATGCAATTGTAGTGGATGGAGGACCAACGAACACGTCGTTGACATGACAGAGTCACCATAAGTAAGTGGTGTATGCGAGTCATGGACTGTCACACTTCATGGAGTGGTCATCACAATAGAATCATCGACAGACAGGGTTAGGAGGGTGGTGATGGTTATGAGATGTGGTAAGGAAGTTGCATCGAGTGCGGGCCAGGGAGCTTGCTAAGACACTAACATATCGTCTCAAGGGAGCAAGAAGATTGTGGCGCCCGGATGCAGCGCGCGCGGAAGTTTAACTGGTACTCGAACCCGGCTCCCCCCCCTCATACAAAGGTGAACTGACTCTCAGTAGCCTCATCCTCGAAATATCACGGCGCATCAAAAAACGGAGCCTCTCCCTCATCTAGTGGGATCTGGAACACTTCGACGGCGTTGGGAGAGTAAGGGAAGAGGGGTATTACCATGTGAGGAGTCAATTTTGGCATACCTTGTGTGCGTCGGGAAGAAGGCTACACTGCCAGCTGGGGATCTTTCGCAGAAATGACAAGCTAAATGCATAGTTACGAAAATGACCCAAAACGAGACACGGTGGAACTAGGACTTGAAAAGGGAACACGGTGTTCACTTTCGGAGAGCAGCACTCGTCCCACTCGTACTTGCGAGTCGGGGTCGGAGTCTGGGCCACGGCCGCAGGCATAGTACTTTCTCACGACTACTTAAACTCGCGGCATGGTCGTACTAGGCAGACGGCCAACATAGGCGTCTAGCTTGCTCTGAGTGAAATAGGACCTCAGATGTAACAAAGGTACAGTTCGTCTCTACCAATCACTGAGCGACTCTATCGAACAATCTTACATTAAACGGCAACAGCAATCACAGCATCCTTCTTTTCCGTCTTCTCCGCCCCCTCCTTCTGCACCTTGTGTGCCTCGTTGTGTGCCACCTTGTGCGCCTCCTCCTTGTCTTCCTCCTTGTGCACCTTTTTGTTTGCCTCCTTGTGCACGTCCCGCACGTCCTCCCGCACGTCCTGTACTACCTCCTGCATCTCCCGCACCACCCCACACATCTCCCGCACTACCTCCCCCATGTCCCGTACCACCTCCCACATGTCCCGTACCACCTCCCGCATCTCCCCCACCACATCCCACATCTCCCCCACCACCTCCCCCATCTCCCCCACCACCTCCCCCATCTCCCCCCCCACCTCCCCCATCTCCCCCACCACCTCCCGCATCTCCCGCATCACATACCGCATCTCCCGCACCACCTCCCCCATCTCCTGCACCACCTCCCACATCTCCCGCACCTCCTGCATCTCCTTCCGCACCTGCACATGCACCTTCTCCTTCTTCTCCTGGCCGTGCCCCGTGGAACGTGGAGTGATCCCATCTTTTATTGGGCTTAGCCCCTTGTTAAACGTCAACGCACCGCAGTGGGGACGCTCCAGGGGACAAAGGGCAACTCACCAGTTTCGCCCGAACTTGCTGGCGCTCGTTCTGTTCCCCACTCCCGTCGCTGTTCCCTGCGGAATGCGGCGTGTTTCTGTATTTTACTAGGCTTAGGCCCTTGTTAAACGTCAACGCACCGCATGGGGATGCTCCAGGGGACAAAGGGCAACTCACTAGTTTCGCCCGAATGTGACCTTGCTGAGGGATCCTCCCAGGGGGCGGGGTTCGAATTGAAGATTGTTTGTCCCCCCGGTTGGGAAGGCCCGTGGCTGATATGCACTGCGATGGGCTGGGAGCCATCTGAAGGAGGATATCCTCCTACAATAGGGTCGAATTTAGAGGAACCAAGTAGCCGTTTTATTTCTCCAGAAAGGTCCATATGACTTTGGTCGTCGGGATGAGGTGGCGGTTTACATGTCAGGGATTCACCTAAAAAATTGTTGTTGCTGTGAGCTCAAAGGTGGCGAAGAGAAGATGGGATACTTTTTACCAGACGACTTGTTTGGCTCATCGCGGACCTCCGTGGGGACTCCGGCTTGTGGTCTTGACCCTTCTTGGGCGACTGAGGTTGCCGAAGGCGCTTCTTTTTGTGTGTAGGGAGGAGGCGGAGAGAGGTGTTCAGAGTTGGGACCGTGTCCACGCTGAAAACCTGTTTGATTAATGCCTGCTGCTTGTCTCACGCGATCACCTGGAGGGATGGCTGTCAAAAGGAATCCCGTGCCTGGTGGGAAATATATTGAGGGAAGTTCTCCAGTGGCAGTGGCCTGTCCCGAAGGGTGTATCTCCGTTTGCCTCGTTGTCAAGGTTTCCGGGCGATGTGGCTCATTTGGGGGCACCATTCCTCCGCTGTCGCGCTGAGAGTATTGTAGTTGCGAGAAAGAGTGTCCAGACTGTGCCTCCGTTCTACGCTCCTCCTTCATGTTGAATGACGCCTTGACCATTGACGGTGCCGTGGATGCTGTGGGGTAAAAAAGAGGACATGTATCAAAGTCGATTAAAGAAACAAACGATGACGTACCAACTGATTGGACGAGTCCTACACGATCACTCGACTTCGCGAGGGGTTTATTCTCAACCGCTTCTTGGGGTGAGTCCGCTTGTACAACGGATAGCGTAGGCGTCTCCCCGCAGTGATGATCGTCCGGTAGTCTCGAGAAAGTATCATCGCCGGTGTCTCGCGATGATCCCGCAGGTCTCTTCTGTGAGGAGGGAGGAAGAGTCGTGGAGGAAGGCTGCCCGACGGATGGTAAGGATTTCGGCGGAGGGATGGGCTTAGGCAGCGTTTCTCCCTCCTTTCGGACCTCTCGAGAGGGTTTCCGTGCAATTGGCGCAGAGGCACGGGAAGACGTGGTTCGGGACAGGGTGGGTGAGGCATGGGTTTCGGAGTTGCTCGCTACTGTCCGAAGCTGGGAGTGAGGGTCCGCGCTGGAGCTTGTCGGATTATTGTTCGGGGATGTGCCAATACCATGTTTCGGTTGGTTTTGTAAAGACAGTGACACAGGTGGCGTGAATGACGCTTGAGTTACACCCGACGACGGCAATGAGTCTGACGAATGTCCAGAATTTCCTCCCAATTTGCTGGTGTCAGAGCGTGGGGGTGGCACGCCAAAATCATTCTTGCGGCTGAGATCAGACGAGTATGTCCGCCCAATGGAACTTTGTGGGGAGGTATAACTGCTTGGGGGGGTTGGTTCGGGCTTATGACGTCGGGCACGGGACGTATCAGTGGCAGGGTCTTCTTGACGGCTCTCGGGTTCCTTGGACACCGTTTTCGGCTTCCGCTCCTTGTCCGGAGTCAGTTCACGCCCGGCTCCTTCGTCTTCTTGAATGCGGGAGTTGCTCCTGCCTAAGCTCCGTGGCCCGGATACTGTCTGAGGCTGAGAGGGCGAGCCGACAGCAGGAGCGGTATCTTCTGAGGACAAAGGTGGCCTGGGTGACGAGGCCGAGAACATCGTATGACTTTGCTCGTTGGGGTACCCTGATCCTTTAACTTCGTCGCGGACATGTGGCGATTCCGACGGAGCACCGCTGTGGTGAGGCTTGGTTGGTTCAGAGTATGAGCAGAATGTGCAGAGGGTATAAGGGTGGATGGAATGTATGCGATCAACAGCGCTCATGACAGCCTGAGAGTTGCTACTGGGAAGTACCCTCCTGGTGATGTCAGCGTAGGATAGTGCCCCTTGAAACGTCTGTGGAGCGATTGCCAGATGAGACTCCGGATATATAGACCCATCCTCGTCCCAGGGTATACTCACGAACTCAGATTCCAAGACGACACCGGACCGTGGAGGGTTGTCAGATGGAGGCGGCGAGCTTGAGAGAGCTCTCTGTTGGAACGAGGGAGACCGTGACTTGTCGTCGTCTTCTGCGTTTTCCATAAGGATATTTGAGGTTAAGTGAGTAAGTAGACTGGCTGGAACATACCTTCGAGGGCTGATATAGCCCCGCTTCTAAGGACTGGTACACCGTGCTGAACACTCAAGGACTGCGGAGTGGGCTGGATATCCCCGATGATCGCACGTTTAAAGCGGCGCCAGCTTGTCCACCAATCAGTGAACTCATCACGTCGGGCGATTAAATTTCATCAAACTCAGCACGTACATACATTCGCTCGCGGATGGTACTGTACTGCTGTGACACATGGGTCATATCAATTGTATTTCACAGCTACCGCTCACTGCTCTTGACCACGCCGGACTTCCTCACGGAATTGCGTCCTTCCCTAGCTACGAAAACGCGTAACGTGGTTACAACATGGGTGCAGGAGGCACCAGGCATATGTCGACCACGGGAAACCGTGCCGGGCATTGTGTGGCCTAGGCCCGTATAGCTACAAGCTCGACGGACAGGGACTTACATATGATTGTGTCAAGTACCCAAAGATATCGGATCGACGGCATCATAGTTCACATAGCACACATCACTGTAGATTACAGGGCAACACCTCTCGTACAGTTTGTATAATCCGTGCAACAGCAGGATCGCCGAGCAAAATTCCATCGTCGTTTGAAATCCACGTGGTGTGTAGAACCACCCATCCTCAGTCTCCGCCGACTGCGTCTCTGAGTAATTGGGCGACGCTCTCGTGGCCCTTCTCCCTTGCTAAGTCCAAGGCCGTCTTGCCCATATTGTTCCGGATGCGCAGACCTGCATGGTGGCTAATCAATAACCTCACAACCTCAACGTGCCCATAAGACGCCGCCAAATGTAACGCCGTTTCGCCATCCGCCTTCTTGTCGTCCACCCTAGCGTTCCTAGCGAGTAACAGCGTGACAACTCCATCATGTCCGTTTTCCGATCCCTCATGCAGCGGTGTCCTCTTTTCCAAATCCGGGTGATTCACGTCGGCCATGTGCCTCAATAGCAGTCGAGTGACATCAATATTTCCATTTCTCGACGCCATAAATAGTGGCGTCTCCTTGATCGCGTTCTTTGAGTTCGGATTTGCACCGTGATCGATCAGCGAACGCATGACCTCGAGTTGTCCAAGTTGCGATGCCACATGTAGTGGAGTCTGACGCTTGTCGTAACGGGTATTCACCTTGGTGACCACCACCTATTAAATACGTCAATTAACCGCCATATTTGATATAAGTGAGATGAGTACTTCGATTCTTTCGGCGCAATGAGAAAAATGTTGATTAAATGCTAGCGTGGCCTGCGCGCAACAAGTTAGGTAAGCGACACTGATATTGAGCTGGCTACAAACATGGAAGGCTTGAAGCATGTTGAAAACTTTGCAGTGATACTTGTTGACCTTCCGTCGCAAGGAAATGTCCATAAAAAACTTCTTGAAGGATCCCGCTGTTTCTCTCTTTTCGACGACACGTCCGATTTGATCAAATTCACTTACATACGGTTAGCCAATGTTAGAAGTATGATGTAAGTATGACGTACGTCACAAGGGACTGAGATATCGTGGGTAGATTATGCGGAAGATCGACCGCTGCCAGGTTGTTGTTCTCGCAAGTCCTCCCGACGTGGCTCACCAGGGCAGCGAGCTTCCGGACGTTGTCCTTTGTTGCGCCCCACCTTTCTTCATGCTGAGTCACATCCTGTTAATGAACTCGTAAGATAAGCAACCATTGTGGAGTGGTCCACACCGACAATTTGAGTGGTGAGCACTCGCAAGAGGACGCTCGCCATCGTGGAGATGTGAGGGATCCTTTCAGCCAACATAGCTGAATTCTTCAAGGACGAGAGAGAATCTTTGATCGCGTCCACAGTAAGATCAGTTTGTTCGATGCTTGGTTCTAATCAAAGCTGGACTGAGATCAGGATCTGGAAAGTCCAGATCCATGAGTGAGAGAAAAGTTGTCGAGCTGTACTCACGAGCAGGTTGGTCATCCCTCCTACGTCCTTCTCGTTCTCGCAGTTCTCGTTCTCGTTGTTCTCGTTCCTGTTGTTCTCGTTCTTGTCGTTCTCGTTCTCGTCGTTCTCGCTCTTGTCGTTCTCGCTCTTGTCGTTCTCGCTCTTGTCGTTCTCGTTCTTGTTGTTCTCGTTCTTGTCGCTCTCGTTCTTGTCGTTCTCGTTCTTGTCGTTCTCGTTCTTGTTGTTCTCGTTCTCGTCGTTCTCGCTCTTGTTGTCCTCGTTCTCGTTCTTCTCGTTCTTGTTGTTCTCGTTCTCGTTCTTCTCGTTCTCGTCGCTCTTGTTCCCGTTCCCTTGGGGACAAGTGACGCCGTGTTTTCAAAGGCTTACCCTCTTGTCAACCGTCAACGCACCGCAGCAGTGGGTATGCTCCAGGGGAGAAAGTGCAACTCACTCGGGCCATGATCTTTCCGCGCTGGTGGTTCGCTCTCTTCCGACAATTCCCACAGCTCTGTCCCACGGTCGTCGTGGTGCTCCTGGACAGTGTGCGGGATTTTATTTATCTCATTGCCTCGTTCTGCGGAAGTTTCCAACCTGCTTCCATCCCGTTTCTCGGGGCTTGACACCACATCCGCATCCGATTGTCTCACGTCACGTGCGGGGGTCATTTGGTAACGCACCTCGACAGACTGCTGAGAATGGTCCGGGGGAGGATATACAGCTGCAACGGCGGCATCTCTAGTAGGAAGAAGCAGCCGTTTTAGATCTTCAGGACGGTCCATATGGCCTTGATCGTCGCGATGGCGTGGCTCTTCCAGCACAAGTGATGCTATGGGTGACAAAACGACGATACCAATGAGTTCAATGGTGGCGAAGAGAAGATGGGATACTTTTTACCAGGCAGTTTTTTTGGCTCGTCGTGGGGCTCCGCGGGGACTCCGGCTCGTGGTCTTGATCCCTCTTGGACCGAGGTCACTAAAGGCGTTTCTCTTCGTTTGTAGGGAGGAGGCGGAGAGGGGGGTTCAGGGTTGGGACGGTGTCCATACTGAACACCAGCTTGATTGACGCCTGCTGCTTGCCCCGTTATGCTGTTTACAACATTCTGAAGATTGGCCGGAGGGATGGGTATCACAAGGACTCCCGTGCCAGTGCCTGTTGAGACATGGAGTGAGGGAGATAGTGTAGTGGCAGTGGCCTGACCCGAAGAGGTTATCTCCGTTTGAGCCAGGCGATGTTGCTCATTTGGGGGCGCCACTCCTTCGCTTTCCCGCTGGGAGTGTTGCAGTTGCGAGATAGAGTGTCCAGACTGTGCCTCCGTTTTACGTTCCTCCTTCATGTTGGATGACCCCTTGACCACTGACGGTGCCGTGGGTGCTGTGGGATAATAAAGAGGAAATGTATCAAAGTCTCGATTAAAGAAACAAACGATGACGTACCAACTGACTGGACGAGACCCACGCGATCACTTGACTTCGCGGGGTTTTTATTCTCAACCGCTTCTTGAAGTGAGCCCGCTTGTATAACGGATGACGTGGGCGTCTCGCCGTGATGACGATTATCCGGTAGTCTCGAGAAAGTGTCATCGCCAGTGTCTCGCGATGATCCCGTAGGTATCTTCTGTGATGAGGGAGGAAGAGTCGTGGAGGAAGGCTGCTCAACGGGTGGTAAGGGTTTCGGCGGAGGGATGGGCTTAGAAAGCGTTTCTCCCTCCTTTCGAACCTCTCGAGAAGTTTTCCGTGCAATTGGCGCCGAGGCACGGGAAGACGTGGTTCGGGACAGGGTGGGTGAGGCATGGGTTTCGGAGTTGCTCGCTACTGTCCGAAGCTGGGAGTGAGGGTCCGCGCTGGAGCTTGTCGGATTATTGTTCGGGGATGTGCCAATACCATGTTTCGGTTGGTTTTGTAAAGACAGTGACACAGGTGGCGTGAATGACGCTTGAGTTACACCCGACGACGGCAATGAGTCTGACGAATGTCCAGAATTTCCTCCCAATTTGCTGGTGTCAGAGCGTGGGGGTGGCACGCCAAAATCATTCTTGCGGCTGAGATCAGACGAGTATGTCCGCCCAATGGAACTTTGTGGGGAGGTATAACTGCTTGGGGGGGTTGGTTCGGGCTTATGACGTCGGGCACGGGACGTATCAGTGGCAGGGTCTTCTTGACGGCTCTCGGGTTCCTTGGACACCGTTTTCGGCTTCCGCTCCTTGTCCGGAGTCAGTTCACGCCCGGCTCCTTCGTCTTCTTGAATGCGGGAGTTGCTCCTGCCTAAGCTCCGTGGCCCGGATACTGTCTGAGGCTGAGAGGGCGAGCCGACAGCAGGAGCGGTATCTTCTGAGGACAAAGGTGGCCTGGGTGACGAGGCTGAGAACATCGTATGACTGTGCTCGTTGGGGTACCCCGATCCTTTAACTTCGTCGCGGACATGTGGCGATTCCGACGGAGCACCGCCATTCAGAGGATCACGACCGAGATCACCTGAACGTGTACCGCGAGTGGTACGTGTCCAACTTGACTCCGTCCTCGTCATGGCCAGGGCTGCTGCATGTGGTGATGACGAAGACACAGAAGTGCCCTGTTGGTTCAGAGCTGGAGCAGAAGGTGTGGAGGGTCTGACCGAAGGATGGGTGGAGGGAGCGCGATCAAACTCAGGGGCACGGGGTTTGGTCGTATTTCCTTTGCCTCGTGCCTCGTCAGCTGCGGTAGGGGGCTGCAACAGAAAGCTACTGTTGAGGATCACAAGTACAAGTATGCCAATGTTAGGGCCCACCTGACCATCTTGAGACTGTATCTTGGGAGGAGTGTCAAGCTCGCTTGTGTCTCTATCCCCCATTGTCCTCGGACGAGCCGTGGAGGTTGTCGCTGGGGTAGCGACAGGCGGATTGTTCACGGGACGACGGCCCTTGCTCCGCAATGGTTGATCAGAAGTTGCCGAGGGGTTAGCACCCGTGATACCCTGAGAGTTGTTACTGGGAGGTACCCTCCTAGCCATGTCTGCGTAGGACAGTGTCTGTGGAGTGATTGCCAGATGAGATTCCGGATACATCGACTCGTCCTCGTCCTAGGGTATACTTACAGGCCTAGATTTCGGGACGACACCGGACCGTGGAGGGTTGTGGGATGGAGGCGGCGAGCTTGAAGGAGCTCGCCATTGGGATGAGGGAGACCGTGATTTGTTGCCATCTTCTGCTTTATCCATGAGGCAAGATAATTGAGGTCAAGTGAGTAAGTAGACTCACTGAAAGATAGCTTCGAGGGCTGATATAGCCCCACTTCTAAGGACTGGCGGCACACCGTGCTGAACACTCGAGGACTGCTGCATGTCTACTCCTCGAAGTTTCACATACTGCACTCACACTTCCCGTAAAGGGATCATTCACGTTTAAAGCGGCGCCAGTTTGTCCACCAATCAGTGAAGACGTCAACGTCGGGCAATTAAATTTCATCAAACTCAGCACGCACCACTCCGGAGTTCCTCACGGAATTGCGGCCTTTCGCCATACCGCGTAACGTGGCTGTAACGTTAATCGACCATGGGAAGACAGATTCAGAACCGTGCCAGACTTTCTGTGCTCATTCACAGTAGAAGCCCGTAATAGGGTTAGGGGTTAGGATGTGGATAGAACATGGGAGATCGTCACGGAAGGTGCTAGCGCGGGTCTGGCCCTGAGTTGCCTCAGGACCCCGGCTAGTGCCGACATCTTTTACTTTTCCCCTTCTTCTTTACGCTTTGAAGCGCAACAACCCTTACCAATTTCCTCTCCTACACATCTTTTTGGATAGCGAGTCATTTAGTTCCATAAGCCATTCGAATGTCTTCTAGCTACAGCTAGTGACATTAAATAACAATTCAAAAAAAAAAGGCGCTAGCACGTTCCCTGTGCGTGAAATAGATGTAGGCATACTGGTGTGATATTCATTACAGATCGTGACATGCCTGAGCGTCTTTGCTGACTTTTGCCACGTGTCTAGTCTATGTTGTAGGGTTTCTTAGCTTTAGGTTCTAGTGCCACCTCAACGCGTGCTCAGGGAGGATGTAAGCCGTGATAGGGGAAATGATCGTATGTTTATTAACATAAGGAGATACTCGTGAAGAGAGCGGTGGATTTCTGCTCCTCCAACAAAGCATGAGGTATTTCTCCTACAACATGACACGGACACAAGTTGAAGGCTTGCGCAGGTACAAACCCCCTCTGGCACAAGCAACGACAATAAATATCTGAGCAATCACCCGGACCGCTTTTCTTCTTTCCTGTGTATCTCTTCTTACTCCATTTCAAAGTCCAGTTTTATTGAGGTGACGCAGATCGCATGAGCAATGACCTTCTATCCCATGTATACAGACACACCCACACATAATGTTGTAAACAAGTACTGTGGATGTCCACAGCACTCCAGCACTAAGGTGCATTCCATGGTAACGGTAGCGTACGAATGATCCTCTGGGACCGGAAGCTCACCTGCAAGCATCCTGCACATCATGGACACCCTGATCATGATATAGGGGTCAAGAAGCAGACACCACACGCGTAGCACATGCACACATACTGTAACAGACTGCCCGTGATTGCCGGGTCATATCGCCTTGCCCCAAAGACACGTGGCCCACGGGCACATACAGTATTCCTTATAGGTCACACAGCTCATAACCTATGTTGAGAAGCTCGCCCACAAGTGCAAAGGTGATTTTGGCACAGTGGGTGCGCACCTCTTGTATTATCTGCTGTAGCAGATGGTATCAGTGGCAGATTTCGAACGTATGTCCCGGCGAAATAGACTGAGAACTTATGTAGTTTCTCACCTATGAATATCGGCGACACAGTACTCAAGCCAAAGAAGGCATGCAGCTAGATGTGATGAACTCTGTCCTGTGCCATGAATCAAAATCATCGTCGGCAACTCAGGAACCAGTCCAGTTGGTGACACACTAGGCGCCAGCCTCGGTGAATGGAAGAGTAAGCATATCACTCGCCTAAGTATCGTTGCAGATGGACTATGTCGATTCTTCGTGGCCTGTTGCACGCTTGATGTCGTTATGATAACGGTGAGGCCACGCGCAGGCAAGGCCATCATACGCTAAAGTACCAAGTGACTTCGATTCGAACCTGTACGCCTAAGTAGCCCTGAACCAAGACCATACATCAGGTCACAACCTCCACATGCGTCAGAGAAAGCGAGAGGTCAGAGATATTGTAATGCAAGCTCAGTCTTCGGAAGGACTGAGGGATGGTAAACGAATGGTACCCTACTTACGACTAGGATAGAAGCCATAGTCCGACCATCAAATGAAGTGACTAAGTGATAGATATAAAATGTGTCTTGTATGCAAATGCGTTCTTGTTTCGAGTTAGCGAGCGTTGCGAGCTGTCATCCGTCCGGGTATCGAAGCGGCGCAGCCCAACAAGAGACCGGCGGAATAAGAGTCGCCGTGCGCTCGTATGGCTCTAAGATATGGCGTACGAAGTTCATACCGAACAAAATCCGAATTATCCTATCTAGGCATGCAGTCTGGCGCTTCCTTGCGTTCCGTTGGCGCGCACGCTGGTCTGTGTGGATGACATAGATCTGATCGCTCGCAATTTGATCAACGAAAAACAAAGAGAATGGCATTCATTACCACACCGGTACTGACCGTACGTCGAACCACCTTCCCACCACCATTACCTTACTTCACGGAGATGGTTGACAGAGGGTGCAATCACGGGTGTCGGTCCGTTCACCCCAAACAAGGGCAGATAATACTAAGTATCTTCTTTACTAGGCCACGTTTTTCAGGGGGATGACATGGTTGTACTGGTCCCTGCGGTTGCATGCGTGGGGGTCGGAAGGGCTCTGGTGGTGTGGGTGCTCGTTGGGAGGGTCCTGAATGCGCGCGTGCTATGCTCGTGTGTTCTAGTGGCACGGCTCCTGGTGGCTTGTGTATTGGTGTCGCGGGGCGTGTTGGTGGTATCAGCACCACCTCTGGTACTGGTGGTTTGGGTGATCCTTGTGATAGACGTGCGTCATCGTCGATCCGTCCTGGTGGCCCTCCCCCATCCGGTATTCCCCGCGGCCCTCTCCCGCGGCGTCCGTCATCGAACGAACCTCCTGCTCTACGAGACCCAACCTCGTGTTGAATATCGCGGATTAGGGTCGTGCTTGTCTCATTGTCTTGTTCCACGGAACTACGAGATCTGCTTCTGTCCCATATCTTGGGGCTTGACAGCGCATCTAATTGTCTCACGCCGTGCGGTAAGTGGGAACGGTCGCTGCGATACACTTCGACGGGCTGAGAATGGCTCGTAGGAGGACATACAGCTGCAACAGCGTCATCTCTAGTGGGAAGAAGCAGCTGTTTTAGTTCTCCAGAGCGGTCCATATGACTTTGGTCGTTGGGGTGGCGTGGTGCTTCCAGCACTAGTGACGCTAAGGATGACAAACCGAAAACGCTAGTGAGTTCAGCAATGCCGAAGAGAAAATGGGATAATTCTTTACCAGGCAGTTTTTTTGGCTCATCGTGGACACCACTGGGGATTCTGGCTCCTGATCTTGATGCGGTTCCCTCTTGGGCGACCGGGACCCCTGGAGCTGGAGAAAGACTCGGTTGGTACGCAGGGGGAGGTGGGGAACGTTCAGGGTTGGAAATCTCGTCTGGGTGTACCGGAATATACGCGATGACTGGCCGAAAGTGTGGGAAAGAGGGCACTCCAATGGCAGCAGCATGTTCCGAGGAGGGTAACCCTGTCTCCCTCGCCATCAAGGGATCCGTACGATATTGCTGGTTGGGTACCATGCCGCTGCTTTCGCTCCGAGGGTGCTGCGCTTGC
>Ga0307510_10003674_pt1 | contig 17918 bp, 19 predicted proteins | sample 12_EM_MG_FD_207224 | JGI IMG/M metagenome (GOLD analysis project Ga0307510, IMG submission 207224) | Populus trichocarpa ectomycorrhiza microbial communities from riparian zone in the Pacific Northwest, United States - 12_EM | ecosystem: Host-associated > Plants > Roots > Unclassified | place...
TCTACATCTTTCATTATCCCCACTAGTGTCTTGCACGCGTGCAGACCACTCATATCAGCGCATCCAAGGGTCAGCGTTAGCCACCTGTTATCCCTTGAAGAACAAGTCCCGCCACCGTCATACAAACCCGTGCACGTCGCACCTTAGGGTCCTTGGCCCTTAACACCAGGAGACCACTGGATCACCAATGGGAGAAACAAAAGCGCAAAAGACGCAACCACAGGACGAAGCAAAGGCAAAGCTTCGCAAAGCTCTATACAAGATCTTTGACGTCAAAGAACCAACGATCATAAAACAGAAGGACCCTATTGAGGTCAATGCAATTTGCTATTCGGGTGGACGATATAATACTAGTCTAGTGACCCGACCAATTAAAATGTCATGTACAAAATATGAAGGTCATAAGCACGTACCACTGCCAGACAAACTTATAAGAAGCAAAGAATGCTTCCATTGCCATAAAAAGGGTCACTACACTTGTAATTGTCAAGTCAAGCGCCGAATCAATCATGATCGAAAAGAAGTCGCAAAGATCTGCTCTATGCGAAGCCACCCAGATATGGGAATTCTACCAATGGATCAACTTACCAAAAGGATCCAAGAGAACAAGAGTGCCAATAGCTTCGACGTCCTCAAAGAAGAAACCTTGGATCAGACATCCTCAGTACCTACCCCAAAACTATTGGACACAAAAAGAATCAAAGAACTTATAGCAGCACACAAACAAAAGAGCGTACCAACGCTATCGGACATAAAAGAAGTCCAGGAATTTGTCAAAAATAATGCCCACAAATTTGATAAGGCTACTCGCAAAGAAATCATAAAGCTATGCAAACCAAAGTCGAAGTCCACTGTAAAACAGTTGGAAGACGCACATGCCTATTCAAAGTCGAAGCCCTCTGCACAGCAGGTGGGAGACGCACTCAAAGAACAGATCCAAACCATGGATGAAGACACAAAAATCAGAACGCTCAATGAGCTCATCCCAAAAGCTGGATTCAGCATCCAGAAAATTGAAGCCCTTGCCAAGACCTTCGGACTAGACAGCGTCTTTGTCAACAAAAGTAACTCAGTACAAATTGAGTTTGCGGTCATCAGCTACAAACGGGAAACAAAAGAAATTGGCCTCCTTGATACCAGAGCCACAGAAAATTTCATCGACTCAGAAACAGTCAAAAAGCTCCGCTTGGGAATGAAAGAACTCCCTTACCAGCGACCCGTCTTTAATGTTGATGGAACACCCAACAGACAAGGAAAGATCAGCCACTATTGCGACCTCATGGTTAGCCAAGGAAATTTACGATGACAACTACGATTCTTCGTCACAAACTTAGGAAGAGATCGCTTCCTTTTCGGCTACCCCTGGTTTAAAGCATTCAAGCCCGACATTGATTGGGAAGCAGGGACACTCAAAGGACCAAAAGTCAAAGTTGAAACCATCCAGAAAGTTACCTGGGACAAAGCACAAGGCTACCTCAAGGAGAAGAGACAAAAACAAGAAGACAATGATCTTATCATGGAAACCCATGAAGCAATTATGGAAGAACTCGAAGACCAAAGCCAACCCAACATATGGATCGGAAGAACTACTATGGAAGTCAACAGGACCCACAATGCCACAGAAATGGCTCACAAGTACGCGGAAGAACACAAGAAAGAAGAAATCACCCTGCCAGAAGAATTCAAATGACATGCCCTCCTTTTCTCAGACGAAGAAGCCAAGAAATTTCCCCCATCACGTCCCTGCAACCATAAAATTGAGCTCACAGCGGAAGCTCCAGCGAAATTCAACTGCAAAACCTATCCTATGAGCCTCAAAGACCAGGAGGCAGAAAACCAGTTTCTCGACGAAAACCTGGAGAAGGGATATATCGTCCCATCCGAATCACCTTATGGATTCAGCACATTTATGGTCCCTAAAAAGGACAGCAAAGAGAAACGCTATATCATCGACTACCGCCCACTTAACGCAGTCACCAAGAAAGACATCACCCCCCTTCCTAATCTTGCCCAATGTATTGAAGACCTCCAAGGAATGGAGCTGTTCAGCAAATTCGACATATGTTGGGGCTACAATAATATTCGCATACGCAAAGGGGATGAATGGAAAGCCGCCTTCAAAACCCGCCATGGGCTATTTGAGCCCAAAGTCATGTTCTTCGGAATGAGCAACTCACCGCTGACATTCCAGAGGTTTATGAACCTCATGCTGGAAGAACTATATGATCACTTCGAGAAGAAAGGAGTCCACAACATCAGGAAGATATTCAGAAGCTATATGGACGATTGTGGACTAGGAACAAAGCTCAAAGATATCAAGCTGCACATCGAAATCCTCCACTTCGCCTTCGACCTCCTAGCCAAAAACGGACTACACCTCAAGCTCAGTAAATCAATCTTCATGAAGCCTACCATGGACTTCTTAGGAGTACGCCTCACCAAGGACAGTGCAACAGTTGACCCAGCCAAAATCGCCGGAATAGCAGACTGGCCAGAAAACATTACAACCCTCAAAGGAGCCCGCTCATTCATAGGAGTCTTGGGATACCACCGCATGTTTATCGCCAGATTTTCCTCCATTACAGCACCTATCACACGCCTCTTCGGAAAGGACATCCCATTTGAATGGACACCGGACTGCATAGCTGCAGTTAGAGAACTCAAGAAGCGCATCACTAGCGCCCCAGTACTCATTCGCCCAGATCCCAGCAAACAATTTGAGCTGGAAGTCGACGCTTCACAGATAGCGACCAGAGCCATACTCTATCAAAGAGGACCACCTATCACATGACCTGATGGCACAGAAAAGCCAGGACCATGGCACCCCTGCGGTTTCCACTCCCAGAAATTTACCAGCACAGAGCAAAATTACCCCATATATGACAGAGAATTCCTGGCCATCATGCGCGGCCTCAGGAATTGGGACTACCTCCTCAAGGGTACTGAGAAACCAGTACTTGTCTATACTGACCATGCCAACCTTTGCTATTATCGCGACCCCAGGAAAATTGGACCAAGAGTCGCTGGATACCTCCCTGAACGAGAACAATGCAACATGATCCTGGAATACAAGCCAGGAGCTTCAAATCAAGCAGACAGACTCTCAAGACGTGAAGACCATGATGATGGCAGCAACCTAGAAAATGAAGACGTCACTGTATGGCCCAGCAAATATTTCTGCAAGCACCATACAAATATTCACAGTACCTCCATGGATGGGAGTCACCCCAGAAATGGGCAGCCCAGTGGAGAGAATGAAAACATCCAAGTTATGGATTGGGACATGCTAGAAAGCAATCTGGACAGTAAAATCAAGCTGGCACAGTACCAAGACCAGAAGAAACTCAAGCAATGGACAGCAGCATTCAAACAAGTCACCCTAGCAGATGGAACCCACTATTACCATGGGAACGCACTAGTTGTCGTGGCAGACAATACCCTTAGGAGGGGAGTAACATCCCTTTTTCACGACCAATTAACCGCTGGCCACCCTGGAATTTCAAAAACACTCCAATTAATTTCGCTGTACTACTGGTGGCCCAACATGAAAGCCTTCATAACCGAGTACATCCGAGGATGCGCAACCTGTCAAATGAACAAAGTGAACACTCATCCTAGCCATCCCCCCTTGTTGCCAATAACTCCAGTTGAAAACGCTCGTCCTTTTGAGACTATTGCTATGGATTTCATCACAAAACTACTGCCCTCTGGAGGCTACAACACCATCCTGACGATCACAGACACTGATTGTACCAAGGCCTCTATGTTCTTGCCTTGCAAAGAGACTATTGACTCTGAAGGAGTCGCGCAATTATACCTGACACACGTCCTACCACACTATGGCCTACCCAAGAAGATAATCTCAGACCGAGATCCCTGATTCACCTTACGCTTTGGAAAGGAGCTATGCCGCCTCCTAGACATCCACCAAAATATCAGCACAGCCTACCACCCCCAGACAGATGGTGCAAGTGAACGAGCAAACCAATCTCTCGAACAGTATCTCAGGATGTTCTGCAGAACACAACAGAACAACTGGCACGCCTGGCTACCTATAGCCCAGTATACAAAGAACTCATGGCCGTCCGCCACTACAAAGAAAGCCCCATTCGACCTCCTTGTTGGATATACTCCACGCGTACATCAGCCCACCAGATCAACCGACATTCCCACTCTAGAGAAACGCCTTACCAATATCAAAGAAGCCAGAGAAGCCGCCCAAGAGGCCCAACATAAAGCGCAAGACAGCTGGATAAAGCAGAAACCAAGATACAGACCATTCGCAATTGGAGACAGAGTCTGGCTGGAAGGAACCAATTTGAACTTGCCAGCAAACATCACCCCAAAGCTATCACCAAGGTGATACGGACCCTTTCAGGTAGTCGCCATCATATCAAACGCCGCATTCAAAATAGAACTGCCAAGTCATTGGAAGATCCACAACGTCTTCCACGCGTCACTGCTAACACCATATCGAGAAACAGAAGCACATGGCCCAAATTGGATAGAACCGCCACCGGACATCATAGAAGGAGAACCAGAATGGGAGGTAGAGCAAATCCTCCAATCAAGACGCTTTGGGCGAACCAAAAAGAAGCAATACCTTGTCCGCTGGAAAGGATACTTGCCCTCTCATGACTCATGGGTCGATGAATCAGACCTGAACGCTGCAGACCTTGTTACAGACTTCTACGCCAGCCACCCCACAGCCATTCACTCCTGCATAAAAGCCATGGAAACAGCAGAAGAATATTCCCCATCATGCCCCGCTGACCAGATTACTCCCATCCCTCCAAGCAATCTTTCTTCTTCTTCTTCTGCTCGCTCTTCAGAGACCCTACTATCTTCCCCAACCCATACCAGTTCAAAGAGTTCATACCAGCAGCCAGAAAGCCAGGATCGCTACAGAGAGCCATCCATATCACCTTCGAACATTCCCTCCTTCACTCCAGCTTGTGCAAGGAACAGTACTGCCCCTACCACTGCCAATAGATGGCACAGCATCTGAACCTACCTAACCAAGGATTACCCACATCCACCATTTTCACCCTTGGAACAGACAATGGAGTTATCCTCATCAGAGTACACACAGAAGCTGATGACCTCCACCTATTTGCCACCTTTATCAGACACGACGACTTCACCGTCAGACTACACTGGACCAACTGGGAGCCAGGACAAGAAGAGACCATCATCAATCACAATGGAATTGATGTCCCAGTTGACAGTGAAGAACCAATCATTAGTGCCTCGATCAGACATCAGCGCTACTACCACGCTGGACCCCCATTCCACTTTCAACCCCCCACAGAAACGCATACAGAACCAGAATCATCAGGACACCCGCCCCTATATACGACCAACCCAGACGCCCCATCAGAGGAACCAAGTCCTCTCAACCCCACCACCAGTACTACCGGACTTTATCCTGGAAGCGAACAACATGCAGAAACAGAAACAGAACCAGAAGAAGAAGATGAAGACAGCGACACTACCAGCCAATACACTGATGCCGGACTACTCCACCGGGACGTCCTCCTTGCCATCGCGGAAGCAGAAAACACAGAGCCTTAGGGCAGAACTCAAGAAAGAAATCCTCAAGTTAGTTGTTAAAGATTTCGTCGCTATGGACAACAAGTGGAAGCGCAACTCAGGACGCTTCAAGATACGGACACTAGCCATTTACTTCAGAAAGCTCAATAAGGACACGGCTCTCTATCTACTCAGGATACACCCCCAGCTCTACTTCACAATGACCAACCTGCTGAAAGGCAGAGGACTCATGCTACCCAACCCCAGTCAGGCCAAGTGGGCACGCCCTTCACTTTACTACCACAAGGAACTCAGGGCTCAGCTAGCCAAGGCATGTAATCATGTGGAAACGATTCCCTTAGGAGGGGCCTCATGTTATGATCCACCCCAATTTTTCTCATCCTTGTCGGACCCCCTCCTCATCACCCTATCCACGCCTAAGCAACCACTACCATTGAACCCATCCTCCCTACCAGACCTGCCACCACTACCACCCAGTGAACCATCCAAACCATCATCACCCCTTGATCAACCCCCAGTTGAGCCCCTCGTCCCCGTCCCATGGAACATCCATCATCAGGAATACTCCTCAATGGAGATGTACCAAGAGCCAACCCTAGTAGAGAACCCACTGGAAGACCCAGACAGTCCCATGGAGGACGCACTGCCCTTAGAGCCAGAACCATTCATTCCATATGAACCTGATGTTCCTGGAGGCAACACGCACACCTTGTCCCCAGAAGAGTCCCCCGTCATACCATGGCAAGAGTACCTTGCCCCGGATAGTCCTGTATCCCGCAAGCACTCCCTGTCACCCACAAGTCCCTCCTCAGCACCCATACGCCAACGCACCAGTAGAGAAGGCAGTTACCAATCAATCACCCCCTCAGCCTCGTCGCCCATAGCTGGCACCTCGCCCCAGAGTCAGGGCTACCAGTCGACCTCTCCCAAAGGATCCGCAGACAATCCCTCATCCACACAGAGCTCTGCAGACAACGCGGATAGCAACATGGCCCTTAATTGGGTCACCATCAATACGGACTACCTTAAAGGGTAGTTGCTTACACTAGATGCCCATTAGACCAGAATGGGCACGCGGAGATCAGATCTCCTCGGATCAGCTTCAAACCTTGTGGTTGTCATCGCATCATGACAACGCTTCTCTTCTTGGAATGACCCGCCGCCATTGTTTGACCCTTAAGGATGGATTAGGCAACTTGTCACTTTATCATTCGCTCTCGCTCATTCTCTATTGTTCGACTCATACAGACCGCAGCACTTGTCCGCGGAGTACCATACGATACAGACAGCCCCCTCTTGACCAGAAGTACCTACTTTAGTGACCATGGCCCGTGCGCGGCCGTGCCTGTATATAAGCGCCCTGTATTTTGACAGTCAAGCCCTAAGCTTGACTTGATTATCAATATCAACGTTCTTGAAAGCCTCCCTAGTGCCTCCCCTTTTACCCACTTCATTCTAAGTCGTCTCTAGTAAAGCTAGAGACTCCTCTACTCCTTCAAGTACTTGCCACCAGTTCACTCTTAGTACAAGTCATACTATCAAGGCCCATTGAAGCCTTAACACCATAGGTAGAGTGACAAGGAGGGGGTCCAATGATGAAGAGAAAAATGGGGGTGGATCGTAACAGATTAGTAATAATGTTGATTCTTTGTGTCTCCTGTCCAGTTTGTCCAGTAGCAACATTAATTTCTCCCTGTTGTCCTGCCATTGTGGTTCTGATGGATAACTGGGGGTGTATGGCAGTGGCTGGGGTAGTGTCAAGAGGGATGGGAATTCCTTGTTGGACTGCTGCCTCGATTTGGGGAAGAATAGGGCTTTGTTCTGTGAATGGATTACTTCCTTGGAGAGTTGCAATGTGGTGGATTCCTCCTGCAAGTACCTCTTCCTCTGGTGATTCCTCAATGGCGGTATGGAGTGTTGGGCTGAAGTGTTCTGGACTAACATAGTCTGGGTGCTATGGGTCTGTTTCTTTCCACCAACCAAGTTGGTTCCTTTGTAGTTTCCCTTTGATAGTGGTGAACCAGCCTTCTGGTTTCCAGAGAAGTCCAACCCAGAAGTAGGTTTCGTTTGCTTGAACAAATTTGACAGGGCATGTGATTTAGTTGGAAGATCAACGTAGTATCCATTGTTGTTGTTTCCTGGTCCTTGATATTCGAAATATCCATTTCCTTGGACATGTGCTGGAAGATTGTCTTGTTGTCTCCTGTGAACTCGTTTATATTCGTCTCTGAGTTCTCTGATGAGGACTACTGCCATTAGGGTGTAACTGGTGTTGTCCTGTGTTTCAAGGACATTTGAGGAAAGCCTGACTTATCTTAAGGCCTTCTGAACCTTAAGGCACAACATGTGCAAAAGGTAAAATATGCAGCAGTGACAAAAGTTACAAGGGTTGTAATTCCCTTTAGTAACTTAAAGTGTTTTGGAAAGTGACAAAAGCAAGAGGGTCACTAAGACCAATGTCTGGGTGAAGATAAAGAGGAATGGGAAGTATCTTTAAGGCATTAAGGATAACTTCAAAGAAAGATAGAAGGGAAATATTTGTTCAAGTAACAAGGACTGAGAACACAATAGATTGCAAACTAAGTCAGGCTTAAGGCCCAACTCTAGGATACAAGTCCAGCTTATATACAAAAGGGCAGCTACCTGACTAAGCATACAAAAATGGAGAACAATAGAGTCACAAACAATGGTGGTCACAGACTACCATAAGTAGAGAACAATAGGAAATGTACAAAAGGAGGGAACAATGGAGTTCCTGATGAGACAGCTCTGGTGTACAGGTAATCAGTCATGTGAGTCGAGGTCATGTGATCATATAAGTACATATCGGTCAAGAAAGAAAAGAAAAATGTGGGCCAAGTGCCCAAGAATGTAACACTATGGACCATCAGGTCCAGCTCTCTTCAGAGCAAGTACCCGCAAGTGCAGCAGAGTGTGCGATGATGCATGATGTCCCCTACTGCAAGGCAGTTGGTGCTCTCAATTGGGCTGCATTGGCAACATGCCCTGATATCACATTTGCAGTTGTGACAGTAGCCTGCTTCGCAGCAGATCCTGGGCCTGCTCATTGGGAAGCAGTTAAGCAGATCTTCTGCTACCTCTTGGGCACCTGTAATCTTTGGCTCACATATGGTGAGGTGAGTAGCCCCTTAGAGGGTTATGCAGATGCGGATGGCAGCATAGCTGAGGACTGACATGCCATCTTGGGATATACTTTCCTCATAGATGGGGGTGCTGTCTTGGAGTCATCAAAGTGACAGGAGATCATTTCTCTGTCCACCACCAAGAGTGAGTATGTTGCAGCAACTCATGGTGGCAAGGAAGCTCTCTAGCTTCACAGCCTTGTCTCCAAGGTCTTTGGTGACCTCACTTCCCCCACCACACTCTTTTGCAATAACCAGGCTGCCATCACACTCACACATGACAACCAGTACCATCCACAGACCAAGCACATTGATATGCACTACCATTGGATCTGCTGGGTTGTCAAGAAGGGTTCTATCCAACTCATATACTGCCCCACTGATGACATGGTGGCTGATGTCCTTACCAAGGCATTGCCTTCTGCCAAGGTGAAACACTTTGCTGCATCCCTTGGACTGTGTGTGAAGTGAGGGGGAGTGTTGCAGAAGAAGAACTCAGGGCCTCAAGCCTATTCCTTTAATTACAGACCCAGCTGACTGCATGCGGCACACTAGTTCCAGTTATGATATGTTCCATATATTTGCATCCATTTACTGCCCCTTTTGTATTCAGTACCTTACAGTTACAAGCCCTGCTTGTTAAGTTGAAATCTTTCACCATCTTGTCACCTTTTGTCACAAATGATCATATAATACAACTGGACCAAACATGGGACAAACATCACATTTCAACACCCAAAAACCTATCTCCTTGTTCAAAAATGGTTTTTTAGAAGAAGTTAAAACTACAGATTTGTTTTAATAAGAAATCTAAATCACACTTCACTTATGAAAATCACATTTATTTCCTGTGTCAAGAGTTTATATAGTTTTACAAGGTTTTTTGCAATTGTCACAGTTGGTCATGTGATACAAACCATAACTCTGTGCACCCTACCATCCATTTTCCCTTAAAAAAATCTAGATCAGGCACTAGCAACTTCATGTTTTTTTTTTTTTTTTTTTTTTGAAAGCGCTTTATTATAAAGTAGAGACTATTTTGTTTGCACTCAATAGAATTACTTTCAATAATAAGTGATAGGTGGCAGGAGGATAGACCAGCCCCACCTATCGCGCTATAGCCAGACCAAGGTCCAGGTGTGAGGCAAAAATGCATTTACACACACCCCTGGGTTAGGGGTAGTGTGGGACTCAAAACATGATGTGGTCCTGCCCATTAGGTGGGCCAATCATGCAATCCTACCCACTAAAACCTCACTCTCTTATGGCTGGTTTACTGGTGTTTCCTCTACTTTCCTCAATCCTAGGTCCCAGGTTTCCTTCATCAGTTTCATGAAATTTTCATTTTGTGCAAATTTCATCATGGTTACTTATTGGTGGTGAGTTGTTCATTGATTGCATGGTGCTATCTCACATGGATTGTTTTTTTTTTTTTTTTTTTTGTGGGTCCTTTCTCTTGCCTGGCCCTTTGCTCCTTAGGACCCATATCAGGTGTGCCAATTCTGACAGGAGGGTTTGGAGGGGTCGGGTCAGGTCTCAGTGGGTGATCCTCTTTCCCTGTCACTGATTTTTCTCCTAGCTCTTTCAGTGTTCTTTCTGGGCGCATGTTGATGCATCTGTATCATGCATTCCTCTTACTGTCATTCATCCACATTGATTTTCCTGGGACGTCAACTTTCATTGCCATCCTTTCCTGTTCATCTCCATGCGCCCTGATTCTTCAACCATCCAATGTGTTACGTTCTTGAGACTCCAAATTCATTTCTTTCATTTGCTTACTAATACTTTCTCATCACGTGACCTGTTCCCACCCCCTTTTTCATCACATGACCTTACCACCTGACCGCTTACCTATCATTCTTACCATGTGATTCTCTTTGGCTATGCACGTGACTCATACTGACTCCAACCTAGTAGCATGTATCCTAGGACTCACGCGTGAGTCAGTTCGACTCGGAATGACTCCATACCTTGTACGATGACTCTTTACTAGTACGGGTACTAGTAGTATTAGGCTCGAGTCATGGCAGCTGCCCAGATGTATATAAGTCAACCTTATATCCTAGAGTTGGGCCTTAAGCCTGACTTGGTTTAATCCCAAGTGTTGTAGCTTCCACAGCGCCTTCAGTTTTTGCCCGCACTACGTGCAAGTCGTCTCGAACATCGTCGAGACTCTCCTCTACATCTTCCATTATCCCCACTAGTGTCTTGCACGCGTGCAGACCCGTCATACCAACGCATCCAAGGGCCAGTGTTCGCTACCTGCAATCCCTTGAAGTACAAGTCCCGCCGCCGTTATACAAACCCGTGCACGTCGCACCTTAGGGTCCTTGGTCCTTAACACAAGTCAGGCTTTCCACCCAGGCTCCGCGGAGCATCACAGACATCATCTACCCTGGCGGGTATACAACTCATTGGAGAATTAGACGACACTCACAAGCGCGTACAAAGAAGACAAGCAGACAACCTCCCTAACCACATTAAGGGACAGGCATACTTCGAATCACATCCCAGACTCAGGGGAAGAGCGAACCCAGACACAGGCTACTACATCAGCGCAGGCACAGACAAACTTGCTGTAGAATTCGTCACAGCAAACGGAGAAGACAACTGGACACAACTCGGAAGAGAAACAGACGGCACCTGGTACACTACCAAAGAAGCTCTTGTTCCCAAAGAAAATAGGCTACTAGGCTGGTGGAACACCGACGATTCCCAGCACCCAGACTTCTTTATACATCACCCGGAACACGCACCAGCACCCCCAGAAGAGACACTTGCAGGAGGTCTTCACCACATTGCCACACTCCAGGGAGCAAATCCATTCACTCTACAGACACCTATCCTACCCCAGATTGAAACAGCAGCCACTCAGGGCATTGCTATTCCCGTTGACACCGCACCAATCGCATCCACACTCCCAGTCGCACCAAGTGCACCAGTAATCGTCGCTACCTCAGGATCAAACACACTTACACACATCCCACCTATCATGTCAGGACAAGGAACGGGACCAAGTGCAGGAGGCGCAGCCAGCATAGCAGCCACCACAGGTGGAACAGGACAAACCGTCACAGTCGCAGCAGTATCATCCAATGGCAGACTCAAAGGCACCCCACCTCCCTACTTCAGCGGAGATAGGGACACCAGTCACAACTTCCTAGTCAACTTTGGCATCTTCAGGTTCACTAACAGGAACAACGATGCTATGAGCAACCCAGCCACATGTGTCACCATAGCACTTACCTACATGGGCGGAGTTCTAGTCGACCCATGGAAGGAACAACAGATGACGGAACTTCAGACACGCATCGCTGGAGGAACCGCAGACACAGAAGAAATCCACTGGACAACCTTCGAACAGGCGTTCAAAGACACATTCTATAACACCAACATCAAAGCGGAGGCCTACCAGAAACTGGAGAACCTCAAAATGAAAGACAACTTGGATGTCTTCATATCCGAATTCAAGAGATACGTCACCGCCTTGGGGATAGACATCAATTCACATGGCATCATCCACTTGTTCAAAAAGGGACTTGCCCCCGGTCTAACCACAGCTATAATAAACAGTCAAAGCTACGACCCAAGGAACCCCTGGGCCACATTTCAGCCATGGGAAGACGCCGCACGCGCCTGTAACCTCAGATGGAAACACACCCAAGAATTTAAAACCAATTTACGCCAAGGATACTATGCCGCACTTGGCCAGAGATCCCGTGGACCACAGCAGCAGCCACGCGGAGGAGGAGGACAATGCCTCACCACATTCCAAGGAGGACACCATATGGACGTTGACACTACCATTGCTACCAATATTACTGGTAGAGGACCAGAACTTTCCGAAGCCAAGAAAGCAGAGTTACAAGCCAACAACTCCTGCTTCTACTGTTTCAAAAGAGGACACCGTGCCAAAGATTGTCGCAAGAAACAAGCGGACCGCGCCCAGAGCAGTGGAAGCACTGCTAACCAGACCCGCACCAGAGAAATCACCATAAATGACATCACCCCAAAGCTCGTCAACGAAATGATTAGGAGTGATGCATTCCAAGCCATGGATGATGAATTCAAACTCTCCTTCTTGGAGGACGCCATCCTAGGAAACACCCCATCGGGTTTTTAAAGGGCCCTAAACTAGCCGCTGTAGCTAGGGCCATCGGTCTCAATAGTGTGTACATCAGTCGACTCAATCATATTCAAATAAACTTCGTTCTATCACACTATCGAGGACAAGCAGAAGAAACAGCACTACTAGACACTGGTGCTACAGAAAACTTTATCAACTACAAAACTGTTGCTAGGCTTAGGCTGGGAACTCAGAAACTAACCATCCCCAGACCTGTATTCAACATGGACGGAACTAATAACCGTCATGGCACCATCACTCACGTATGCGACCTTATGGTCAAACAAGGAAACCGGAAGGAGCGGCAATGCTTCTATGTCTCAAACTTAGGCAGAGACAGATTTATCTTAGGCTATCCCTGGTTCCGCGCCTTCACCCCAGATATCGACTGGACTAACGCTCAGTTATGCGGACCGAAGATCAAAATGGAAATGCTTAAACTTGAAACCTTCCAGAAACTTAAAAAATACAAAGACAAACTTCAAGCGTGTATCGCTACAGCTCGCATACAGTGCACTCCGTGGTCGGGAGTCACCCCAGAAATGGGAGGCCCGGTGGAGAACAAATGCACACAGTACCTTCCGCGGTCGGGAGTAACTCCTGTAGAAACACAGGAAGGCCTGGCGGAAATCAACCGTACACATAACGCAATCGAAATGGCCCATAAGTACGCAACGGAACATGGGAAGGAGGAAGTTACCCTCCCGGAGGAATTTAAACGTCACACACTACTATTTTCGGATGAAGAGGCCAACAAGTTCCCACCTTCGCGTGGAGAAGGAGACCACAAAATCGAACTAATGGACACTGCACCAATCAGCTTTAACTGCAAAGTTTACCCCTTGTCCCGCAAAGAACAAGAAGCGGAGGACAAGTTCCTGGATGAAAACTTGGCAAAAGGCTACATCGTACCATCCCACTCTCCCTACGGCTTTTCGACCTTCAGCGTCCCTAAGAATGACTCGAAGGAAACCTGGTATATCATCGACTATAGACCCCTCAACGCTGTTACCCACAAAGATGTCACACCACTCCCAAACCTTGCGCAGTGTATCCAAGACCTACAAGGGATGGAGGTATTCAGCAAATTCGACATCAGATGGGGCTATAACAATATCCAGATCAAGGAAGGCGACGAGTGGAAGGGAGCATTCAAAACGCGCTGTGGCCTTTACGAACCAAAGGTTATGTTCTTCGGCATGTCAAACTCCCCGGCCAGCTTCCAACGATTTATGAACGGTATCCTCGAAGAGCTCTACAAGCACTTCGAGAGGAAAGGCATACACAACATCAGGGAAATATTCAAGAACTACATGGACAACTGCGGCATTGGCACATTACTCAAGGATCTAGCGCTACACATCGAGATCATCCATTTCCTATTCAATCTACTCGCGAAACATGGACTCCACCTCAAATTGTCAAAATCGGTCTTCTTACAGCCACAAATGGACTTCCTCGGCGTTAGAATCTCAAAAGAAGGCGTCACTATTGATCCGGCTAAAGTCGCAGGGCTACGCGACTACCCACATGACATACTCAATCTTAGGCAGGCCAGAGGATTCTTAGGCATCGCTGGATACCACAGAATGTTCTGCAAGAACTTCTCGATTATCGCTGCACCTATTACTAAGCTTACAGGCAAGGATGTCCCATTCAAATGGGGACCAGCACAACGCGAAGCACAGGACAAAATAATCATGCTCATAACCAGCTCACCAGTACTAGTCAAACCAGACCCTTCTAGGCAATTCGAGCTAGAAGTGGACGCTTCACAAATCAGCACAGGGGCAATCTTATACCAAAGAGATCCGCCAACTACATGTACAAACGGCACAGAAAAACCAGGACCACGCAGACCAGTGGGATTCCATTCCCAGAAATTCACCACAACCGAGCAAAACTACCCTATCTATGACCGCGAATTCCTAGCCATCATGAGGGGACTTCGCTGCTGGACGCACTTGCTCAAAGGAACTCATATCCCCGTCCTGGTATACACAGATCACACCAATTTACGCTACTATAGAGACCCCCGGAAGATCGGCCCGCGCGTTGCTGGTTATATACCCGAGCGTGAACAATACAACATCTTACTGGAATACAAACCTGGAGCAACAAACAGAGCAGATGCCTTATCTAGGCGACCAGACTATGAAGGACCAAACCCAGATAACGACGAAGTGCTCGTGTGGCCAGACCAATACTTCTGCAAGCAACATACCTCCATGGTCAGGAGTCACCCTGGAGACAGGTGGCCCGGTGGAGAAGAGACGCATATCTGCGTCTTCGACATAGACAGCATCCATGACAACTGGGACAGCAAAGTCAAAACAGGGCAATATCCGCACCAATCAGAACTCAAGCAATGGGCACCATTACATAACCTCACCCTATTGGACGGGACCCACTGGCATCACGGGACTGCCTTGGTTGTTGTGGCAGACAACAAACTTAGGAGGGGGGTAATTTCCCTTTTCCACGATCATGTGACAGCCGGCCATCCCGGGATTACCAAGACACTGCAGCTTCTCTCACAATACTACTGGTGGCCGAACATGAAAACATTCGTCACTGAATACATCAAAGGATGCGCTACCTGCCAGATGACAAAAGTTAACACCCATCCTGCCCATCCACCACTATTCCCCATTTTCCCCACAGAGAACGCTCGCCCCTTTGAAACAGTCGCAATGGATTTCATCACTAAACTCCCACAGTCAGGTGGATACAACACCATTCTCACGGTCACGGATACAGATTGCTCGAAAGCATCTATCTTTATCCCTTGCAACGAGGCGATCGACTCAGAAGGAGTCGCACTTCTGTACCTGAATCACATAACCCCACATTATGGCATACCCCGCAAAATCATATCGGACCGCGACGTTCGCTTCACATCAAAGTTTGCTGTGGAACTTTGTAGGCTTCTTCATATCAAGCAGAACATGAGCACAGCATACCACCCTCAGACCGACGGATCTAGCGAAAGAACCAATCAGACCTTAGAACAATATCTCCGGGTTTTCTGCGGTACACAACAGAACAACTGGCATGCATGGCTCCCACTTGCCCAATATACGAAGAATTCATGGCCATCAGCAACTACAAAGAAAACACCCTTTGACCTCCTTATTGGATATACACCACAGATTCATCAGCCAACCAGATCGTCAAACCTCCCCACATTCAAACAACGTTTGTCAGCAATCAAAGAAGCCAGGAACGCCGCTCAAGAAGCCCAACGTAAAGCGCAAGAATCCTGGATCAAAGAACGCCCTTGGTTTACGCCATTCGAAGTAGGAACCAAAGTTTGGCTTGAAGGAACGAACATCAGATTACCAAGCAACATCACCACGAAGTTAGCACCAAGGCGGTATGGACCATTTATGGTAGCCGCCAAAATATCAAACGTCGCTTACAAACTCAGCCTCCCGCCCACCTGGAAAATACACGACGTATTCCACGCCTCCCTTCTTACGCCTTACAAAGAAACCGATCAGCATGGTCCCAATTTTATCGAACCACCACCTGACATTATTGAAGGCGAAGAAGAATGGGAAGTCGAACAGATAATCAAAGAACGCACTTACGGACAGTGGAAGAAGAAACAATACCTGGTCAGGTGGAAAGGATACTCACCTGCGCATGACTCATGGGTTAATGCTGAAGAACTTCACGCACCAGAACTCTTAGCTGATTTCCAGGTCACGCAAAGCATAAAAACCCTCTTGCTAGACGATACATCCCCATCATGCCCCGCAAACCAGTCATCAACTACAGCCAACCCCAGCCCTCCTTCTACTTCTTCTGTTCCCTCTTCAGAGACCCATCTATCTACCCCAACCCCTACAAATTCCACGAATTTGTACCAGACTCAGGACCACGAAACAAGGAGACAGGACTACCGATCGTTGATACTAGGATTCACGCCACATTTGAACACTCCTTGGAGCACTCCCACTTCTGTCGAGACTACCGCTGCACCTACCACCGCTGAATGTCCTTCACCCCACGCCTATTCCCGCCCAGCGCAATCAACTATGTCGAGCAATTTAGCGACCTCACTATACTCACCCATGTTTACCAATCTGGTAATACCATATCCCACTGCTCCACCTTCATCAGAGCAGGAGCAAGCGAGCCCACCTTTGTCAACACCCACTGCATCGTCAAACGCGACTTCATCCACATCAGAACCGTCACATCCACCCGCAATCACTGGCAACCTCCCACAGACACCACTATCCCCAACCCCTACCCACTTGAACATTTCAGTAGCGCGTTCCCCAGGCATCCCCCTGACGACAATGCCCTCACCATTGGAGATAGCTGAAGCCCTCATGGAGCTACGATACCCAGATGAAGACCCACTACCTACCCCCCAGTTATTAAAACGAGCCGCCTCCCCTTCACCTCTTATCCCGCGCAAACGTGCGCACGTCTCCTACCCCTACTGTCTCAAATGTCATGATGAGACACCAGACCACTTGAAGGAGGATTGCCCACTCTGGGTCTTCTGCAGAAGATGCTACTCTCCGCTTCACGCTCACAAGGATTGCCCCACCTGTTGCAAGCGGTACTCGCGCCCCCCAGTCTCAGCTACAAATCCGTAACTCCAAGACCACGTGACCGTGGGAACATATCACATGACCCTACACGTGACTCATCACGTGACCCCTTCGCCACTCGTACATCACGTGACTTATCAGCACGTGACCCTGGGAACCTACGACCCCATGACCCTGGGAAGATAACACATGACCTATCAAGGAACTGGTCATCAACAACGTCACCTGACAAGACGCGCTTTGGACGCGCGTCTAACCCGTTGATCAACACATGGCAGATCGTGGGAACGATCAACAAGACGCGTCCACTAAACAATCAACGAACACGCGACGCGACTCGATCAACGAGGACGCGACTCATTAGGGCTAGACCCTAATCGAGATGTATTATGTAATCTGCAGTTGCTGCGCATTGATTGCGCAGTCCCCCGTTACCTGTAAACTTACCTACCCTAAACTGCGCACAGACCACCCTGTATTAGTATATAAGACCTACGAATTTAGGTGAACAGTCCTTAGACTGTT
>Ga0307510_10003676_pt1 | contig 17914 bp, 13 predicted proteins | sample 12_EM_MG_FD_207224 | JGI IMG/M metagenome (GOLD analysis project Ga0307510, IMG submission 207224) | Populus trichocarpa ectomycorrhiza microbial communities from riparian zone in the Pacific Northwest, United States - 12_EM | ecosystem: Host-associated > Plants > Roots > Unclassified | place...
TGCTGGGCTTTACCTATAGGGGCTATGGTATATTTCACCGGAACTCAGTCAGATAAATATGCATTCGCGCTGGAGTTTCAGGTTCATTTTTGACAACCCGGAGCCGGAAACAGCCTGTTACCAGGCTCGCGGGAATTGTAAGAGGCTACTGATGAGCGGAAATATTTCCACCTGAGGAAACATCGGGCAAGGGCCTACCGCCTTGTTTCTGCCTGTTCCTTCACCACCCGGAGCGGCGGCGGAGCTCTCCCGTCCCGCATCCAATTTCGTCCTATGATAGGATGTTTCACTGCAATAAAACAAAGTCCCGAAACTCGCTAATGTTGGCGAGATTCTCTTGGCATCTATAACACAAATGTTACGGTAGTGCCAACATGATAAATCGGTCGGCACGACAATGGGACCACAAGTTGAAGGTTCTGGCACTCGGATACGGACGTCAAACAACATCCAAGAGGGGCCCTAGGGGAAAATTGGTGATTATCTTTCTTCTTTTTTTCCTTTTTTTTTTGTTTTCGAGAGGTAGAGATCTCTTGAGGGGTCCGATCCGGAAGGATTCATCCAAGGAATGCCCGCTCTAGCTTGCAGCGGTGATACACCGGTGTCATAACCCGGTGGTAGAGACCATTTCGCACCGGTGGGGTTTAATGCTAGTACGGCCAAAGCCATTCGCTTTCCTTAACTTCCTGGAGGGAAATTATAAGAAGGCCCTAAGGAACCGGCCACGGAGGCAAAACGTAGATACAGTGCCACTACCGGACACCACATAACTACGCAGACCACCCAACCGACTCAGTATAATACCTGGATGGCAAAGGTTTTGCGGTTTTAGGACCCAAAAGACTTTGTGTGTGTAGCTGATCCTAGCGTACTCTGCGCCCTGCACGGAGGCTCCGAAATCTTCGATTTCATACAGCGATCATGATTGGAATCACTCACAGAAGGGTAAGACTACCAAGTGTTGTTGGATAGTGTTGGTCGAGTGAGAATCTGTGAAGCGGTTATTGGGCCTGCATGATTGGCGAGAATTTGTAGTTCCACATCCTATGTACTGCACTTGTACCATATAGGTATAGTCGAGCCTCCAAATACATAGAGGTACCAGCAGAATGCATAATAGCTGGTGGCGATACGATACAAGTACCAAGTAATTTGGTATGCAGTGTGCTATGGCACTATGCTCTAGTCCGCTAACAGACCAGCATCAGTCAGACAAGTCATCCCCAGAGACAAAAAGCCTATTGGTAGCATAGGCTGTGCTCGGGCAGTCTGGGCGTGTGGCCGCGCAGCCAAGTCACGCATGTTTTAGATGGTGTTCCGAATTGTTGGTTCAGCTACGACACAGGAACCTGTGCATACCTTTACCCGTGTGGTTCTTGCGATTGGCCAGCCCCCGCTACCACGGATTCAAAGCGTCCTCTCCATGGACGGTTGCACTAAAGAAATTTCCACCAGTAGCCTACTATCCTTTTTCCTTAAAAATAAATAAATACATAATTTGTTGTATGAATTGACGTGGTTTCTCCAACGACCTCCCCATATTCCCTGAAGGTCTCTGCGTTGGAATTAATTCGATGCAACGGGCAGAAGTTCAGCTGTGACGTTACGATTTGGGATCGCCGTGCATCGGCCAGACAAGCCCTACGATGCTTGCAGACACTTCTCGCTTCTTGCTTATCACACCAGATGTGTGATATAGCATCTTACGTACATAGTTGATGGGGCCAGGGCCTTGGGTGCCGCACATGGATATACTCGAGTAGAGGGTTATTTGCATACATCCTTTTGGGTGGCCTCTTCCGCAAGTCAACTCGATGCGGGCTAAACTTAATTCTGAGGTGTCAGTGGCCCCCGCAGCCCTACATGCCTGACGCATTTATAGCGAAAGTAACACAACGTGCAAACCTTCAATGAGAATTGTTCCGGGTTGTTTATATTCCTTGTGTACCGTACATTCTCTGGCTGGATGATGCACCTTCCGGGTTGATTAAGTTTGCAACTCATGATTTGTCCTGAATCCAAATTCTAGGTCCTAGGCTTTATCTAAAGATCTAAATGGAAATTCCGATGGGCTATCCTCCATTCGCAGCAGAAGGAATGCCTAAGCATACGGGATGTACTCGTACGTGCATGATAGGCATTGGGCCTCGCCACGACCACACGCATAATCTCAGAGCGGGAAGCAGGGGAGGCCCAGCGACTACTCTTGAGAAACAAACAACATAATATGGAGGCTTATCAGACACGTCTTGCGCTTCTAGCGGCTGTCTAACGATGCAAGGCAAAACTTACGCACAAGGTGTGTGTGGGTGGCGCACCTTTGGAAACATTCATGACAGAAATAAGATGGTCCGAGTGCCCGCCGGCAGCACGCACAGGGACAATCCCACCGGAAATGTCCGGGAGCCGGGGGCTCCCGAAGTCGAAGTTTGAGATTTATATTATGTCTGAGATCTCCTGTGGGGCTCTTTAGCGCGATGGAGTGCTATTACTCTCTGGATGGTTAACGAAATCATCTGTCTCGTCTCGAGAGCCGTGGGAAAATTATACCGCGTTAGGGTTACCCCGAGACCATAATCTCGGCATGGAAGCGGAAACGAGCGCCCAAGGAATGTCGAGTGATAGGCCGTGAGAATGGAGAGCTGGTTTTGGACACTGTTGTACTTGGAATCGCAACAGGGTGATATCATGTCTTGCGAAACGGAGCCTACGTGGACTTGTCCCGAGAAAGAAGTATCCGGAAATACGAGGGGTGAGTTTGCGATACGCACGGATTTTCTGCCATATATTTTGTAAATCCCTGTTTGCGGATGCTTCCCGCCTGGGACAAATAAGAGGATAAAGGAGAGACAAAGGCCGGGTTTAACACGATAATACGTCCCAGGAGCTATCTCTCGCGGCCGCCGGGGGAACCTTTGGCCCTGGTATTGCGGGAAGGGGTAAGTGTGTGCGAGAAACACTGACAGATAGAATCACTCGCCAGGGCACCGTGTTTTGTGCCGCATTGCCACAAGGCTCGTTGGGTGCTTTATGGTAGGTTAGCTATCTCTTTCATCCATAGGGCTCTGAAGGATTGGTTAGTATTCGCTTTTTATGCTACAATTACTAGTGTTTCTCTGTGGAGAATGAGATGAGGAGGAGGAGGGAAAAGGGGGGAGAAGAGAGAGGAAGAAAGGAAAAGAAAAAATAAAGAAAAAGCAGAAAACGAATGCAAGGCTAGCGCATGTATAATTACTACTTGTATATTTCGAGTGCTGGAACGCGGTACGTGTTAAGGGAGAGAGAGCCGAAGTCGTTGCTGGGTGAAACAACAGTGGAGCCAATACTCTCCAGTGCTCGGGCACTTGGGATGCTGGAGGGAGGGTTGTTGTTGAGGAGATCCGGAATTCCGAATTACCGGTTGGATGTGCTGGTAGCTGGTTGGTGGTACAGCTACTGGTAGAAAAAATCGGAAAACGGCGATCGGGCCTCTGGGTTTTTGATTGGAGGGTTCGGTGTGCTCGAGCCAATTGAACAACCGTGTTTCTGACTTTTAATTTCCACATTTTCCGATTTTTCTACCGGTAGCTGTATGATACTTGTCCTTGTGCTAGTACGATATCGGCAGCTAATCTGGTGGATCTATGATACCATACTGTATGTGACGGGTGGGAGAAGACCCATCGGGGAGGGAGTGGGACAGTTGCAAGGTGGGAATCGCAAATCGAGATGAGCCCGGAACGGCACGTACCATTCATTTGGCTTTACGGGTTTCCCTCATGTGAGTTAGCCACGGTACCCTACCGTAGGTGCGACGATACACGATCCCACGGAATTGTTGATATGGTCCCCCTGCGATATAACATTGTGATATAGTACTCGTACAGTGTACCGCTCGGGCGATGCCTCGGCTCGGTACTGGGTTTCCGCGTCGGATTGGTGGTGAAATGTTTTCGGATTGGGCATGGAAAGAGATTGATCACGCTTCAACTTAACCGCAGGGAATGTTGTTGGGTGGTTGCGGGGGCGTGGGTTTCTCGAGGTGAGTGTCTGTTTCGGTTGTTGTGCAATATTACTTGTATTATGGCACTAAGGGAATGCCAGCAGCACCTTTAATAGGGTGGTACAGTGCAGGACAGAACTCGCGGCGGGCAAGAAGTACCGGTACTGTACCCGAAGACCGGGGTTCGAAAAGTGTATGGAAAAACAAAACAAAACCGTACACATCCCATGCCCATATAAATTCGTAGTCCATGTTTTCGGATATTCCTTGCCTGTTATGGGTACTCCCAATTGCCTGAAGTTTGTAAAAACGACTGGTATTGCATACCACCAAAACCCTGAGGCTTCGGTCGATTTTTTGCCCATATGCAACAGCAGTCGTTTTTACAAATGTCAGGTAATTAGGAGTACAGGACTCGTACACGGTGGGCTCTATCGTAATGGCAGAGATTGATGTCACATTGAGGGAGGGGAGGTTTCGATTTTCAGGTGATACAAATAAGGTGATATCTTCAGGCATCGTAATATTCGCGCTGCAATACTTGTATGAGGTACTGCACTATGCATCCCCTTCATTATTAACTGAAGAACCCACCAAATAAGCGAGCTGGTTCTCCCTGTAAAAGAGCTATAAAACGCCAGTTATGGTACGGTCCCCGCTCACCTATGGTAAAATCATCTAAAGAAGGAAGGGAGGAAACGCCAACACTCGAGAGCAAAAGGAAAGGAAAAAAGAGAAAAAAAGGTAAAAACAAGATAAAGTAGGGATATATCGTTATAGGTAGCTCCGCTATTATATCAATTCCACCTCTCCACGGAGAATGAATTCTCGGACGGCGCTGTATCGTACAACGTAGACATCCCCCTTTGTGAGCTTAAACTCAGCATCTGTACCAGGAATCCTGGCAATATTATCCTCAATATCCTTGACCACCTTGCAGAACACGGCGCCATCAAGGTCCGGCTCCTCGACCATGGATATCCCCCCAGCCTTGTCATCCAGCCGGCGCAACTGCTCGGGAAATCCGCGGAGAAACGATGCCAAAAAGTGCGAATTGAGTAGTCCAAGGTGAGATTTCAAGTACGATAACTCGGGCGGTGATAGCCTGCCGCGGATGGAAGGTGTTGTTAGGATGTATATCGAATGTTTATCGATCTGGTGGGGGGGGGGGGCGGATTTTTTTAGCCTTACAATCTTACTTAATCTTGGTGGTAGGGGGTGAGAAGGGCACTATGTATCACGATAGAAGTAGAAGTAGTCGTACCTTATGTATCCTCGCCCGAAGATAACTCCTGACAAGAAACTTAACCCTCTCCAATTCCGTCTGGATAAGGATGAGGCAGAAGTTCGTCTTCGGATCCAAATTTCCAGTCTGTGTCTCTACCAATTCGATCTATATTACTTTCAAAAATGCTGCGGGTTGGCTTACAAACTCCCACGGAAAAAACAATAAAAAAAAACCAAAAAACCAAAAAACCGAGATACCAGAACTTAAGTACCTGCTGTCGGATCCGTTCCATTAGCCTTTCCAGCAACGCGGTTTGAAAAGGTAGGATCTCCGGCGCCGATCGTTCTGCTATCCATGATTGTGTGAGATCGGTTATGTCGCGTGTTCCTCCCGGGACTTGGCTATCGTCCAATTCCTGGAGGAGGTCGTCGATGTCCATGGGGGTGTTGTGATTAGGGATTCGCGAAGGCTGTCGCGAGTCTGATGTAGATGAAAGGTAGTGGAACCAGCACTATAGAGGGGCAGCATTGGCAGAGGGAGAATGGACTACCGTATCGTAGCTTTAGGCTGCTGGATTTGGAATGAAAAAAAAAAAGTCCCGGGGTGAACCGGGGTTACCTTACCCGGCCGTGCTATTGTTTCCCTCTTGTCGGATGAAGGGGGCTGCCCTACCGGCACAGCACGGCACAATGTACTAGGGGGTAGGCAAAAGTCGGGCGCACTTCCCAAATGGGATGGGACATTTGTATGTAACCTAAGCTAGATTAGGAAAGTTGAGTGATATTTGGTGAAAATAATTTGGTGAGAGCAAAAGTCGGGCGCACTTCTTAATATAGATCTAATTACAACACGTATGCTTAAACTATTGAATAGGTACGAGTGATATCTGATGAAGACTAGTATTTTGTCGCTCCACCCTCGGCATCTAATACTGCTTGAAGTCGTTCCAGCATACTTCTAATAAGGCTCTCCAGCCTCTCATTTGGAATTCCATTCCAAACAGCTTTTAAAGCAGCTTCCAGAGTTGCTATATGCCCTATCCTCCCCCAAGTCTCTCCTAACTCATTCTCCATATCAAGCCAGAGGTGTTCGATGAGATTTAGGTCTGGGGATTGGGCAGGCCACCGAGTTGTTTCCATCCCATTATGGTCGCGGTAGCGGATTGAGAAGCCTTTATGCCCTGGCGCACCATCCTCTACCACAGTAGTCCAGCCATATCGCTCACAACTCCGATGCCAAAAGGGTACTAAACTAGGATACATGATTTTAGTGACATAGAAGGAAGAGTCTACCTTAGCCTTTGTAGGAACAAAAACTAATTTGGACTTTAAAGTCCCACAGAATGCTCCCCAAACCATTTTGCTTTCCCTCCCAGACTCAAATGTTTCGTCAACACAATCCTCATGGTACTCCTCAGTAGCCTTTCTTGTAACCCATGGCCTATTCCCAAAGCCAGCCGTAGAAAATGTCGACTCATCCGTCCAGACTACTCGAAGCCAATCCTCATACGTCCAATCCAAGCGTTCACGACACCAGGCCATCCGGAGAGGCTTGTTCTTTGGGCGGATTGCGAACTTCCTCCTTGGCACCCGCCGGTGATATCCCAACCCTTCCATCACACGCTTCACAGTATCCGGACTGCATGCATAACCCATCTCCAGGCAGACGGCTTCCCAGCTAAGACGCCGTGTCCTAGAGTCCCTGGTGACGAAGGCCTCCAATCGAAGCTTTTCAGCCTCATCAAATATGGGCGGCCGGCCTGTTCGGAGCAAGTTCGAGGGTGTGCCATTCTCTCTGGCTCGGTGGTATATCTTTAATCCTACTATTAGCACATTACAATAATCTCCGTCAAAGAGAATCTGCATTTCACAAAGACTTTTCTCAAGTATCCTCTCTCTTCCATATAACATACCTTAGCACAGGTTCTTCAATCAATGTTCAAATGCTGGCCAATCCGAGACCAATTCCAACCCGCATCATCATGGAGAGTAATGACTTTAACGCGCTCTTCACGCGTTGTTTCCCGATGCCGGACTCCCCGGGGGTTTTGCTCGCGTGTGCCCTTTTCTTTCATCGTTGTTGGGACTCGTATTTACCGAAATGTTCACAATTGGCGGTAGATTTCACAGGAATCAGAGGTATTGTTTAGAATTAGTGGTATGGTCTATTGCTGTTTAGGTCCACCGAACTCGGACATAGCAATAGGGGTTTGTTGCCAGGGGGGTATGATGGCACGAGTGAGAGCTTGTGTGACCGCGCCCGAGATACCCTTGTACCCGAGTACTCTACTCAAGTAATGGGCGAATATGGGTGTCTTGGCAGCGTCACTGGCTTCTCTGTTCTTGAAAAGCTCGGTAAGTTTGGTCAGAACAATCCCATTTCTTGCTTCGGGGTTTGTCGGTTGTGGTTGTGAAGAGTGGGAACTAAATCTAAAATGAAAAAATGAAAAATATTGGGTTATTTATTTTGGGAGTAAATTTAGATTACATCATAATACCTTTTATCTCTCTCCTCTCTCCTCTGTTTCTGCTCTGTTTCTACTCTGATCCTACTGTCCTTGCCTTTATTTTTAATTTTTACTTTCATCCTTCTCTATCTCTCTCTTTCGATCCCCCCCCCATCTTCCCTTCCACCTTGCTTTGTCTGTTTGGTCCCTCAAAATATTCAAGTTTTTGGGAGCCGTGTTCACGCATTACTCGTCTGTTTGTCTCAATTCCATATCCCCTTATCTACCGTACCAAACCACCCCACTAACTCCTTCCCCCTTCCCCCCCCTTTCTTCAGATAGAAAGAACAAACTCGATTAAAACACAATCTCAAACTTTCAAAATGAAACTCACCGACCCTGCGTCCCTCGGGTTTATACTATTGCCACTCACCCAAGCACTTCAACTCCCTTTTGGAATTCCCGGTTCGGTCCAGGGGATACGCTCGACTCTGGGTGCCTCCTTCAAGGTCCCCGAGTTCATCAAGAAATTCGCCGACCCAATAAGCACTTCACCGCTCTACTCCCTGCACCGCTCGCTCATTGAAATCCCCTCCATCACGGGAAACGAGAAGGGGATCGGGGAATGGCTCGCAAGATACCTCATGAACAGGAACTTCACAGTGGAGACGCAGGCTGTGAGTGAGGACAGGGTCAACATATTCGCGTACCTGGGCAAGAACAGGACTACCCATACACTTGTCACTTCGCACATTGACACTGTCCCGCCGTTTATCCCATACAAGGCTACTTCCAACACAATTTACGGCCGTGGCTCGAATGATGCGAAGGGGTCTGTTGCTTCACAGATCATCGCAGTGGAGGAGTTGATTGCTGAGGAAGTGATTAACGAAGGGGATGTTTCCTTGCTGTTTGTTGTCGGTGAGGAGACGTTGGGGGATGGAATGAAGACTGCGAACTCGTTGGGGCCTAAGTGGAGGGCTGTGATTTTCGGGGAGCCGACAGAGAATAAACTTGCCGTGGGACATAAGGGTATTGTTATATTCGACGTTATTGCCAGGGGCAAGGCCTCGCACTCGGGTTACCCACAACTGGGTGTTAACGCTAATAGCCATCTTATCGAGGCACTGTATAAGATTGAGCATATGATCTTACCGAAGAGTGATCTTCTGGGGGAGTCCACCATCAATATCGGATTGATTCAAGGGGGCGTTGCTGCAAACATTGTTTCTCCTTATGCTAATGCTTCTGTACTTATCCGTCTTGCTGGTGACTTGGACGAGACGTTGGAAGTCATCAAGAAGACAGTTCACGGCCTCCCTGTCGAGTTGAGATTTGTTGGTGTTACTTATGGACCGCAAGAAACAGACCATGACGTCGAGAGTGAGTGCTATCCGCTCGGCTGTTATTAGCCCGCACAGACTAATGCCCCAAACAGACTTTGAAACAATAATCTGCTCTTACGGAACTGACGTCCCAAACCTTCATGGCGACCACAAACGCTACCTATACGGTCCTGGCTCGTACGTTCCTCCACTCCCTATTTCCATTCCCGTTGACAGCTAACGTTCCATCAGAATCTTCACAGCACACAGTGACAACGAATACGTCCTAAAGTCTGACCTGACTGAGGCCGTCGCCGGCTACAAGAGACTTATCAAAGAATCCCTCTGGCCGACAAAGCGTGTGCCTGCCATTGTCGACAAAGTGATGAAAGAGGAAACAGTTATTGCACCAATTAGCCGGAGTGCTATCGTTGGCGATAAGTCTTCATAGGCCATTGGGCTGCATTGGAATTGTTTACTTGTAACCAAGGATTAGTGTAAAAGCGTGGCTCTTCTTTTTCTTTTATGCTCTTTTTTTTCTTTCCCGGGCGCCTCCGTCTGACCCGGAGTCTTCTTCATGATGGTTGCCTCACCGAGATATCATTGACGGATCGGTTTTTTCTCGTGTTCCTTATGTGGAGTTTTTGCACTTTCTCTGGGCGTATGTTTGGCTTGGTTGCTATTTTTTATTCTTATTTTGCTCCCTCCATCTCTTGCTACCACTTCATTACACCAGTTCATTGCTGGCCACTTAAATCCTTTTATCACCGTTCACGTATTATCACTCGAATGCAGTTTTTGCTTGTATACTTCTCTTGTAGTAGCATAAGTATCCTCCTGCGGGGACAGCTTGTTACTAGATCATACTAATAGTTACTGGCACCCAAATATGTATATATGTATATAAGAAAAAATCCCATGAGCCAACTTAAATTATCAATACACCCTTTATGCAAGACAAACAAACAAATCAAGTTAAAAAACAGGCAGACGGATAAAGTCTCTCCGTAGAAAATCCCGTCCTGTCTGTTCCCGTTCCCTCATGTTCAGGTGGTGGGGAACAAACAATGACAAATGTAGCCTCATCGTGAACTGACCTCCCTCCCATTCTCGCAGGAGGGGGTGGGAGAGCGGGGGAACTATGCGACATCACTAACTCCATAACATGATACACAGAACAATTCCCGGGAAAAGATGAAATAGTGGAGCAGTACTAGTATGCGATCGTAAGAAAAAAAACACAAGTGAAGGAAATAAGACAGGGGGAGGGAGGTACACGGCGTTTGGGCTTTTCGTTTCGTTTTTTGGCAAGGCAGGACTGAAACTAGGCCAGTCTATCCCGTTCAATTTTTTATCATCATCGTAATCATCCTCGGTATCGGGAGGGGAAAAGGGTGAAGGTAGATGATAGAAAAAAACGAATAGGAAATGCGGATAGGGGGGATACTAAGAACTAATAATGGTAGTGAGTATGAAGGAGAAAGCAACAAAAGAGAAATCCTCGATCTAAATACCCTAACATAACTTTTGTGTTTTTTTCCCCCGGAAAAAAGGGCCAGCTGTGACAGACAAAGCAAGACAAAAAACCTTGAGCAAAAAAAAGATGAGATATGTAAGATTTTATGGAAGAGGGAAAAATGGGAAAGAAAAGAAAAGAAAAGGAGTAAAAGTGAAAAGGTGGCGAGGGGTTTCTTTATTCCGTTTATTGACGAGGAGGGGAGCTATTAATATGTTGGAACAAAGCGCCGAAAAGCCTCTCAATCTGTAAAGTGTAAGCTAGCTAAATCGCTGGTCACAACCCTTTTAGGGAGCAAAGCAATTACCTCAGGCGCAGTCTTGATGAACGGTAGCTGCCAAAAGTCGTACGTTGGGTTCTTGAGCAACTCCAGAAGTGTAATGATTAACCCCCAGGGGTGGGGGCGATGGACAATCAATCTTTCCAGCAAGACGCGGGTAATTTGTTGCCTCACATCGGACTCGTAGGATTTGCCCTGGACCTGGCCGAAGAGGTAGAGCAACAGATAGCTGAAGTAGTGAGTGTGGCTGTTGGGATAACGCAGGTGATTCGCAATCGCACTCAAGAAAAAATATCTGGCCTGAGGCTTTAGGTCACTTGCGAACCGTGAGAATAAGGCGGTATGTGGGCTTTGCGCTTGGAAAGTTGAGCCTCCCTTTGTAGTGGCCTCGCGGATGGCCTCCATACCGAGATACAAAACAAGGCTGTTGATAATGGCAGTGTCTACGGTGATTGTAGCAAATCCGAGTCCAGTCTCCTTTCTAGGCTCTGTATCTAACATTTCCACGATTCCTTGAATCGTTGCATTTGTTAAGCCCTCAGGGGAACTGAGGCACGAATCCAGCAACTGCTTTATCCCACTATCGATAAGAGGTCGGAACACATCCCCACCTATTTTGGGAGCCTTTTTGACCTCTGGCAGGCGATCAACCTTCAACCCTGCCGTGAATGGATCTGGGAGGTCCGAGAGCGAGGATGGATAGGCAGACAATATCAAATTGCGAAGTTGTGTGCAATGAACCGGAATGACCTCGCAGATTGAGAAATGCCATTCAGCGAGAAATTCCGGAAAGTCGTGGTGTAGCACCAAAAGAACCCTGAGAATCCCTCTATAAAGTAACTTTACGACTGGCGGAATACTGCGTTCTTTCAGTGGCGCACCAACATAGACTAGAAGAGTCTCCAGAAGCTTCGCGAATACCGGCCAGCCCTTCAAGAGTGTTAATATTGGCAGGAGAGTTGGCCCTGGAAAAAATCTCACCTTCTCGCCCTCAAGCCTGAGCAGTTTGGGCATGAAGTAGCGATGGCAAACTAACGTCATCCAGTGGAAACTGAACATAGGAAAGAAAACCGGCTGAATGGTTAAAAAGCATTCCGCAAAAGTCTCCAATATCCTCTCATGGTACCCCTTCATCTGGCTTTCGATTAGGTGATATTCGTACAACATACTAGAGAAGAAACGGAAAAACACTTTCTGTGAGAAGTGTTCGCCGCGGGTCTCGTGATGGTGGTTGAAGACAAAAACGATGAGGGCCAAGGTGCTGTTTAGATAGTCTGCCTTGTCAACCGCTTGCCCTTTCTGATCGCCTTCCCCTTGGTACTTTACAAGGAGGACGACTAGCTTCGCAAGAGCGTCAATGGGAATATAGCAGTTAGTCGCGGCTGTCGGGTTAGTACTGGTTGACTGTTCATATTCAACAATGCAAAATTCGATGCAAGTCCGAAGAAACTCGCAAGAGGAGGCCGTATCAGCTAGGGCTTTACTCTGATGAAGTTGCATGATGAATGAGGAGTAATTCTTCTCCGTCGTCAGAAGATACTGGCAGAGAGATATCCACTCAGCGAATATATACTCAATCTGATCCCGCTTCTCGCGATCCTCAAGATCTATATCTTGCTCTTCCTTGTCCGAATCTTGAAAGTCACCAGCCAATTCAAGAGCCACTTTGTTGGTGGGGTCTTGCTTGAGCCAGCTACCCACGGCGTCAAGTGATGATGCAAAATCAGCTCTCAGAGCAAGAGGATTTTGACCAGTGACGGTCTCTTTGAGTAGCTGTGACAGGAACTCTAACGCTGCAGGCTTTCCCGCGTTAATTGACCGTGCAACGGTGGCGTCAAGATGAGCGAGCGCAAAGAGTTCGGTCTTTAGAAGCATAACTGTAACTGGGACATTAAACATCCGCTGCACAAATTAGCATCAAATAAATGCATATATAGCAATAGGAGCGTACCTCATCGTCCTGGCCTTGGGAAAGCCACATAACGACGTCTTTTGCCGTTAGTGGAGAAAGCTCGCAAACCTTCTGTAGGAGAAGCCCAAGCGCTTCAACCTCCATTTGATTTTGCGTATCCGTATACAGAATGAGGCACACAGAGGAAGCTACGGTTGTACAGATAGTGTCTTTGAGGCGAGGCATGTTGGGTTGTGCCAGGGACGCGTTGCTTAGTATAGCTTCGATGAACTGAAAAAGTGGGTGCTCCGCATGTAGGTCCTTGAGGTGTTGCTCACGGCATTCTTTGGCAAGCTTCCGCACCTCGCTCAAGAGAGCCTAGGGGAAATATGGCATTAGAACAGCAAACTTCCTGGATGCATCACAAAACTTACAGTAATTTTAGACTGGATTTCCTTCTGACCAGCGTCTGAGACCCCAGGCGATTGTTGGGAAGCTCTCTGCTGTGCCTGTGGGGGTTCCACAACCGTACTACCACTTGGCAAGAAGTCGTTTGGGAAAGTGCTTTCGAACGAATTTCTGGCACCCTCCGGGTTTGGAGCTCTCGCCATCCTATTGAAGTCTTCATACATGCTCAATTGTTGGGGGGAGAGTCCACCTGGCTTCAACCTGAACTGATCTGGGAGATGAAGTGCAACCTGAGAAACATCAGGGGAGACGAATGGTCGATTAGTTCTCAATTCCCTGTGCCGTTTCCTCAGTTGATACGCTTGGCTCAACCCATCGTCAATATCTGGAATAGCTCGTTCCTGGGCAGCCTTTTCGATGATCTGACATGCTATATCAATATTATCGTTGACACACACAGAAATTGTTTGATCTGTGATGACTTGCTCATTGTATCCACTCTGGGCAAGTAGAGCACGGATGTTATTCTGCATGCTCATCCGCAGCGGGTCCTTGCATGTAACAAGAGCTAGACTTCCGGCAAGATGCTGAACAACGATGTGTGCGGCGTTCCTCATCTTTCCTTCATCACCTTCTGTGGCAAAATCCTTCTGGATGAGTTGAGATGTCGAAATGCTAGCAATAGTAACTGATCTCTCAACTACTGGTCCGATAATCTCCCGAATGGCACGATCTATGGCTAACTGGAGAATGCGTTTAATAGCAGGGTGTTGAACCACCGAACTGACGATCACATGGTCGGCAAACCCGGCGGGAACCGGATCTGAGGTGGGAGAAAAATCTTGTGGCTGTAGAGAAAGATCCTCAACAACCGGTAAACCCTCCTCCTCTTTCTCCGCTGGCCTATCTCGAGTTTCTCGTATGTCTGTGGAAGGTTCAATGGCTTTGATGTCCAGATCCAGGTTTTTGCAAAGGACTTCAATCTCAAATTTGAGGTTGAGTTTGAGCTCAACATGTTGATAGAGCTCAACCAAGATTCGTATGATAGCCATTAGCCAAGGGTTAGGGGGTCTGAAGACTGTCGATTTGGTTGATTGCTCCAAAACTTTACAAGTGAAGGGAAGGACAACTGTGAGCCTCTCGGTAACAAATCCTTCAATGAGCAAATCTCTGAAGGAGATATTTTTAAACTTTATCGGCTTATCCTTTGCGATAGTCAACCCTCCTAGCCAACAAGCCAGGTTCTTCAAATGTGCCCTCTCGTTCGAGCTGTTTAAAGTAGCCTCCGCATTCAGTAACTTAATAACATTGACATACGTTTCGCGCAAAACCTCTGCTGTTAGCCCCTTATCGTTGTATTTGTCCAAGAGATCGAGGTATAGTTTGTGGTAGTTAGGCTCAAGCTTGGCCCGTTCCACAACCAAGTAGCCAGCAAACCACTGGTGATGTTCCTCGCGCAAATGCTCCTTTAAAAACTCCAGCTTTTCTTCCAAGTTAGAATGGGAAACGTTGTTGACGATGAACAAAACCCTATCTTGCACTTCCTCATCAGGCTCGGTATAAGCTGATGGATCTCGAAATGGCATAGTGGGGTCCAAAGACCGAAATGGAGGGTGTTGTGGTGATTCGGGAGACGAGGCATTGGAGTCGCCATTGGTTAGCAGAGCTCCCGGCTCCCCTTGATCAACATTGCCGTTCACCGATGGTTCATTTGGCCGGTCAACATTGCCACTGATAACATCTTGAGCAATCTTCCATATATCTGTCCCTTGAAGTCCCGGGACTTGTGCAAGCAGGCCGCAGTAAGATTTCCATTCTTTAAGCCTGTCCTTGAATTGAACTAGGGCCTGTAAACCGAACTTGTACATTGTCGAAGAAGGGTCGTGATCACGGACAGCTTGCCATACCATCGCCAGGGCAACCCGTAGAGGAATATCATCAATGAGCTTGTAGACAATAATGCTGCCAAAGAGCACAGAAGTCGTTGCAAGTGCTTGGAGTGGATATGAAGGGTAGCAATGATACTCATCAAAGAGACCGTGTATCATACAAGCAAAGAGATCCTGATCTTGGGGGACTGAGGACGCTTTTAACTGGCGAAGATAGGTGACCATCTCACTGATTTCAGTCTCCTGGCTATACATCATCTTGTAATTTTGTTGCATTTCTTTGTCGACGATGGGAGGGAATGTATTGCTCTCAGAATTATTCGCTAAGATGATGGAATCCATCCCACAGCCAAGATTGATTAGCCGCGGATAGGCCTGGATGCACAAACGTTGGGTTTCCGTAACCTTCTCTTGCATATCTTGGGTCATTGGCGGATGACTACATAAACAGTCAGTGGCAAGTAGAGTTATTGTGGACTGGAAAACTCACTTCTTATCGAGCAGAGTAAGGAAAGTGTGAACGGGTCCGACCCTAAGACTAACCATAGTGGGCTTTCCACCTTCTCTCGTCTGAATATACTCTGCTTCCGCCTTGACCCGCAAGAATCGGTAAGTTTCTGTTACAAAGTCGCTTCCATGTTTGTTGATCATTTCTTGAAGCCACTTTTCGAGATTCAGATATTCCCTTCTGGCTGCCAAAGCTCCAACATCAAGGACGAATGGCGCATTCTTAACTTCCAAGAGATCGCTAAGACATCGAAGCTCCTGAGCAATATCCAGGATACGTGTGATATTCAGGTTGTTCCCCAGGTGGTAGTCAACAAACTGGCCGATAATAAATGGCCTGTCGACATGCCAAAGCCGCCAAAACACCAGTTGATGACTTGTGTGCCCTTCGAAAAACATATTGAACAGATTATTAATGACATGTTCTAAGCTTTCAGGCCAAGGCTTAGGTATCATTAAGGCTCCACAAAGAAGCAATTCCGGTGTGAACTTAGCAGCCTTGTCCAGCTCCGCTTGGGCTGCCTGTTTGACATCAGGGGGAATTGACTCATGTAATGCAAGATGGAAAAGAGCATCCACAGCGTCGAGGGATATTAGCTTGTGTGTTTCGAAGGTAGCAACCATAAGCTTGAGGCTACTATTGGAAGATACGAAGTCCGCTGAAGAGAACACTTTTCGAATACCGGGAATCCTCTTCACGTCCAGGTTTTCTGCTTTAATATACCCCCTGAGAACAGACCACTGCGACCGCGGATGCTTCCATCTGCCACCCCAAAGTTTGTAGATAGGAAAGTCGGGATCGGTGTTTCCATGCTGCAAAGCGGTGAGAATAACATGCAATCCTTCCGTTCCCTCTAAGACAAAACCCTCTCTATCCAAACCCTCGATCACACGCTCCCAATTAAAAGATTGTGGTAAATTCTCATGCTGGAGAGCTCGCACAAAAATATCTGCGTGCCACTCGATGGGATTTCTTGCCGTGGCCATCAGAACCAACATATCTGTCATCTCATTTTCCGAAATCTGAACCTTCCACTTGCGCTTGAGAACCTCTCTACAATTTTCCAACGAGTTTGTACTCTCCGGTCCCAGCACAGAGAATATATGGACCAGTGACTCTTGCTGCCGTAGCTTCTCAATCGGCTCGGTGACATGGAGGATTTCGGGTGGCAATTGCATATTTTTGTAGCGTGACCTCGCAGCATACGAAATTTCCAGTCGTTTGAGATTATCGGCGAACGGATATACCGGTTCTCCTAGTATTTGGTCGATGAAAAAGGCAATCCCCTCCGGCTTCAGTTCAGGGTGTTTGGAGGGGTTAGCTAAAATCTCTAACATTGACCTGAACGACTTGTGAATGATCTCATAAGCTTTGACGCAGATAGTTAGCAATCTTCTTTCTGTGTGGATGGAGAAAATAAGGTTGGTACCTTTGTTGCGGAGGTCGTGTCTCTGACTCTGTTTTAAGCCCACCGCCAGTATGCATTTTTGCAGGCTGTCCAGCCCAAAATGACTGAGGAACACTGCCAGATCAAAATCCCTCGTCATCTCACCATCGTTAGCCATTCCGGCAATCACATCCGCAAATTTTTCCTTCGCGTCTTGTGGTGAACTTGCGATCTCTTTAATCGTCTCTGTCAAGAGACGATGATTAGGATTTGGTGACGACCGGCTACTAGTTGACGACATAATATATGAGTAGTTGTTAGAGATAAGTTTCCGCATGGTCCTATTATTGATCTCTACGCTGTCGTTCAGGAGCTGAAGCAGTGGTGCCTAATGTTAGCAATTGAGAAAAAATGGGAGGATGTTGTGAATTATGTGCTAAGGTCTCCATAATATAACATAGAGCCGTACAAAAGGGCAAGTATAACGAGAACTCACCCGTCGAATTTCTTTACGTTTGTTTTCGTAGTTGCTCTCAGTCAAAGTACTTATCAATAGGTTGAAGTACGCAAGGCCTAATGTGAGACGCGGCGGCCCCGCACTCCCGGTTCCACCAGCGCCTTCAGGGGGCTTCGCCGTTGAGCTTGTAAATTCTGACGGTAGCGTTATGGAGGAAGGCGTAGACAGGACCTGGGAAGGCTGTTGCTGAGAAGACGACGAGAGAGCAGCGTTACTTCTTGGGTCAGGAATTCCGGAAACGGGGGAGTTCTGTGAAGTAGCGTGGGCACCCTGGCCAAAGGCAGAGGTCGAAAAGGACTGATGTAGGTCGGAGTTGCTCGGGAGATGGAGACTCCGATACTGCGATGAGGAAGAGAGAGAGTGAGGAATGGCACCGAGAGAGGCGTGATCGGATGCGGATGGAGGTTTTTGGTGCGGGTAATTATGGATATCAGAAGTGGTATTATTTGAAGGTGTTGAGCTGTTCTGCGCTGTCATTCTATTGGCGATGGGGACCGCTGCTCATTCTTTTTCGGGTGTGTGGGAGGCGGGAGGGGG
>Ga0307510_10003677_pt1 | contig 17913 bp, 25 predicted proteins | sample 12_EM_MG_FD_207224 | JGI IMG/M metagenome (GOLD analysis project Ga0307510, IMG submission 207224) | Populus trichocarpa ectomycorrhiza microbial communities from riparian zone in the Pacific Northwest, United States - 12_EM | ecosystem: Host-associated > Plants > Roots > Unclassified | place...
CTAATCGATATAAACCCCTCAAAAAAAAAAAAAAAAAAAAAAAAAAAAAAACGGTTATTCAGATTGTGTCACGTGCAGCATCTGTCAATCCGTTCGCAATTCGGAACGCGTGACGCGGCCATCCTTCAGACAGAAATACCACCATTCGCAAGCATGTCCTCTGAGGCCACGACATCCAAGCCAGAAGACTCAGCCAAGCAAACTTCTGAGATACAAAAAGAGGGGGATCAAACCCCTCATCTTAGCGTGTTGGAAGAGGACGACGAGTTTGAGGAGTTTGCCGTCCAAGGTGAGCACACACACCGCGAACTCGACAACGCGGGCACGCCGTTTTCGAGCATTTGCTGATACATGCCCGCGCGACCTCAGATTGGGACGACTCACAAACGGATCTGGCGCACCTTGGGGGGGTCGCCCCCGGAGCAGCAAAGTCGGAGGGAGACAAACTGTGGGAAGATAATTGGGACGACGATGACATCGAAGAAGAGTTCAGCGTGCAGCTGAGGTGAGTCCTCCACCTCTCGTCATGTCTTCCCGGCGCTCAACGAACTCTCCTTCTATTTCTCGCGTAGAAACGAGCTCGCCAAGTCTGGAAAAGGACCCGTGCCAATGCAGCATTGAAGACCCTTAGTTTGTATCAAGTTAGATTAACACCTGATCCTTTTTTCTTCCGCGATGCTCCTTGTATGATGAACATGACACATAACGTCACAAGACAAGTATACGGATACGGGATCGTAGCGAAAGTCTGATTTACCAATAGCAACCGCGTCAACATCGATAGTCGTCGAAGAACCTATCGACTTCCTGTGAGGAGCAGGACGATCGGATGCCCAGATTGGAGTGTGCCTCCCCGACGAAAGATGAGCGCAAGCTCCATAAAGGATTTGACGAGTGTCACGTCCAGTGTGTTATCCGCCTCGTGCCCGATCGCGGTAAGTCTGTGATGGATGTAGACTACGTCGCCAGACGGTGTGTGTTCCAGCCTTTAGTTTGGATCGGCACATTTTGAAGCTGATTACTCGTGAACTTAGGAATGCTGTCGATTTCGGGGTACGTTGCTGAACAATCCAAGGACAGTATACCAAGGTGGCCTGCGGAAATACGTTGAGGGCCAGATTTCCTCTGACGTCATGTCCTTGCGTAAGTTCATAAGTGTCAACGGACGAGCTGAGGGCGTTTTCGTTCCATCATTCAAGCATCCGGTTGTTGGAGGACGGCAGGATCCAGAGAACAAAAGATCAACGAACGATTCACGATCTATTTATCCAAGAAATTGATCTGTTTACTCTCCCCATCCGTTGAAGTCACAAGTTTGTATGAGTACACCCATCTACGCAAATGGATTTCAATAAACCTCCGGCATCGTCTTCGCCCATGTGAGGAAGGAGATCTTCAGGCGTACAGAGTGGCTTGGTGTTAAGATCTGTGACTAGAGTTCACACGTTCACAGACCTCATCACTGAACACCACGCACCAAAAATGTAACGTTTCCATGTTTAAAGAGATACCTGTGGTGCCACACGAATGATCCATCGGATACACAACTTGGGGCTCCGGGTACACGCTAGTTGATGTGCACATCCTGGTCCCACTTGGCCCAGTCAGTTGGGAACTTATATGCTTGGTCCGAAACCTAGCCACACGGGGAGCACCCTCCCCGCCCGGAGTCTCAGGATTGTCCGAGGGTATGAAATCGAAGGAGGCCATGGATGGTGTTTTCGAAAGACTATGCGAGACGATGTGGTCGTTGCCACCCTAAAAGACGATGGGAGCTGCCACGGGATGAAGAGATAGGACAGGTCACGTTCAGAAGTGCTTTATTCGTTCGTCCGTACCCTAACTTTCCTTTGGGTCGGAGGACCTGTGATGGCCTAAAGTGAGTCATGGTGCTGGCCAAGATGCACAGTTTGCACCCTTTGACTTTGGCTTCACTGCTCACGCGTCCCTATGGAGCCACGGAGTTGCACAACAATTCTATAGGTGCCAATGATGGCCATGAATTGGTGATGATATTAGTTGATATTTATTCTCATGCTTGTATGATCTACTCGATGTCCGTGACTGCGCACAGCCAGCCCTTCCTTTCCCGTACTTTATCTTTGCCTACAGCCACTGGTGGATAGTGTTCAGGTTTTAGTGGTCACACCTAAGAAACGAATGCCCGAATGGCAGCCTCATGATCTGGGGAGATGAACCTGTATCTGTAGTTCTGCGTCCGAAGGACCAGGTCTTGAGTAGCCGAATTCCTTTTAAGACCGTGGTCCAAGCACAGGACACCGGTTTTCTTAGGATAGTTACAACTTCTCCAGGAGATCAAAGCGTTGCAACTGCAACTGCTCCGGCCACACTTAGGAAGTGATTGGCCAAATGGCAAGGAGATCCCTCTTCCCACAGAGTAGGAGGGAAGTACCAGTGACGCAGCAGACCCCGGCCCACTCGTTACCGGGGGCACACCTGCCAGTTTCTCATTGGCGAGGGTAGCTGGAGGTTTGGAGTTGGGCATGGACGTACCGATTGCTACACCATTGTTGTCCTCCTCAGGGTCATCCCGTTGTATTCCTATGTTGTTGATCATCGATGCTTCCTTGCCTGTCTCAACAATGCGTGTCTCTGACACTTCTCCTCGGCTGTTCTCCACGAGCCGTGCCGGTTCTCCTTTCAATATGCTCATATTTTCTGATGCCCCCTCCTCTGCCTGCAAAGTTCGTCAATTCCATCGTTGACCGATTGTCCAAAAACAGACGACAACTGGGACTCACTGAAATTTCGTCATCACCTTCATGAGTGCTCACTCGTTTCAGGTCCGCACTTGACGATGCTTTGCGCTTTTGAAAACGTAGGTGGACAGGTATCTCAAGACCAAGAGCATCAAGTTGCTCGGCTTCGACACGGAGTGGAATTTCAGCCAAATCAACTTGAAGGCCGTGACCGCGGATATCCTCCCGAACAGTGGACACAAGCACCACATCCTCGATACTCATTTGCCGAGCCTCAGATAGGGAGAGAGGTGTCGTCCTTTTGCACAACGCGGATAACGCAGGAATCACCCAGTCGTCAACTGAATAGGTACGCGCAAGTAGGAGAGAATCGTGAGGCGTCGGAGGCTCGATAGAGTTAAGTGCAAGCCTGCGGATCGAGGCAAAGCCCCAACGAGTTGAGAGGTGAAGCACAGATTTCCACTCTTCATAGGAGAGGTAATATTCTTCGAAATCCCTACCCGCAGATACGCCTCAATAAGCTGATAAATGATGGTCCAGAAAGCTTACTCGGGATATAAGATGGAAAGGAAGGCATCAAAGTCTTTGCGTTCGATGTCTCCGAGTGATATGATGGTAAAAAGGGGCACGTGGTCACGGATGTCGAGTTGAGTGAATCGGGTGGAGAAGTATGTCGAGTCACGAGAGAAGAAATATCGGTGGACACAATACAGCACGTTATCAACCTATACACAGTCTAACCAATGAATCTGATCGCATAGCACTTTCATGGCTGAACATCTCGCACCAAAAAAGTGACGTTCCCATCTTTGAAGAAGTATTTGTTGTGTTGCATGAATGAACCGTAATGGTCGGCAGCATCAGTCTCTGGGTATATAGTAGTCGAAGTCGAAGTCCTGATCCCATTTGGCCCAATTACTTGGGAAGGAGCACCCTGGTCACTCGGGGAGCCCTCCGATTTGTCAGAGAGAATGGAATTGACGGAGATAACTGAGGGTGTTTTCGAAAGATTCGGTGAGACGATGTGCTCGTCGCCACTCCAAGAGACTATGCGAGTTGCCATGAGACGAGGAGAGATAAGAGTACACGCGTTCAAAGTGATGATCCCGGGCCAGTCAGTCCCACCAATGCTTTCCCCTATTTTGGGTCGGAGATTCGGAAGCGCCCGCAACAAAGGCGAGTTGTGATGGTCGCGGATTCGCGGACATTCAAGTTGGTGACCTCGGAATCCTATCGTCAGGTGCCTTTCGACTTCAAGTTCACGCAACTCTTCACTAGCGCTTCACTGTTAAAGAATGCCTCAGTTGCACGACAATACGTCATGACTCACGAATATTATAGGACCTACTATGGGCATATTACTCTATGTTCGTCCTATGCAACCAATCAATGTTGACAAGAGCTGACTGGTTTTTTCTGGACGCGCTTCCAGGTAGCGATATAATTGAACCCAATAATCAATATATGCATCAATATTAATGCGTGTTAATGTCTGATAGTATTAAACGCAGACCCTGGAACCTCCTTGGCCATTTCTTCACTCCAAGTTTACGGGTTTTTTGACACAACATAGGCCGTTACTCGTTAGCCATCCTGCTTCAAGCCGCCCTTGCTGCCTCGGCCTCCTCTTTGTTCTCCTCTCAGCCACGCGCTCATTTCTTTCACCAGATCCCGAATCTCGACGTCAGCCACGAATCTCGGTATTCCCGTCCATCACTTCTCCGATATGAGCCATTTCGGTCCCGCCTCTTAGATTCTCTGAAATAGGGTTTGACTTATTTTTCCACTGACCCCAGCTATCGAATTCTTCGCACTCATCATAGCTGGCATCTTTCTTTGCCTGGCGATTCGTTTATCCATCATCCCGTCCTACCTCCACCAATAGGGCACAGGGTGGCGCCAAACACCTCTCGCGTCTGCCACCGGATATTCCCTTCAAGTCCGTAACACATCACGACTGCTTAGTTCCCAGAGGAAATCATAATTAGTCGCCGTGCGCCATAAGAAAGCTAAATCGTGCATGTTGAATCGCCCCTCTTAGGACGACATATGGTGAGTCATTGAGGAACCCTTGGACTTCCTGTGAGGAGCAGAACGACTAAAAGCACAGATTGGAGAGTATCTTCCCGAAGAAGGATACATGCAAAATCTATGAAATATTTCACGGAGTGTGACGTCCGGTGTGTTATCGATTCCGTGCGCGGTCACAGGAAGTCTATGCCAAATGGGGACCAAGGTCACACGACGGTGTGTTCCAACCTTTGGTTTGCGGCCGCGCATTTTGAAGTTGGACCTGGGAATGCTGTCGACTTCGGGCTATGTTGCTGAGCAGAAATATGTTAAGGGTCAGATCCCCTCTGAGGCCATGGTCCGAGTCCATCGTAAGCTTGTAGGTGTCAGCGTTCTCGTTTTGGCTATTACAGCAATTGTGGTCGTAGGAGGGCAGAATCAGGAGAAACGATGTATTGTTAACAAGAAATTGACCTGTATACTATCCCCACCTGTTGCGGCCACGAGTTTGTATGGCTAGTGCAAATGGATTTCTATAAACCTCCGGGATCGTCTTCGCCTATGTGAGGAAGGAGATCCTCAGGTGTGCAGAGCGCTTCGGTGATGAGATCTACCGGTCTCCGAGTTGCACGTGCTGGTCCCAGTCGATCAATTAATGCTGTTGGCTTTACGGTCAACGGCGAACTTCCGAGATATGGTTGACAGTTTGCCTCCTTCGACCCGTGACTTGACTTCACTGCTCACGCGTCTCTATGGAGCCACTGGGTTACACAACGATTCTATGGGTGCCAATGAAGACCATGAATCAGTGATGACATTAGTTAATGTTCATTCTCATGCTCAAATGATCTACTCGATATCCGTGACTGCACACATGCCCTCCTTTCCCGTAGTTTGTCTTTGCCTACAGCCACTAGAGGATAGTGTTCGGGTCTTAATGGCCATAAGCAAGGAATGCCCGAATGGCGGCCCCATGCTCTGGAGAGATGAAACCATATCGGTTCCAGGAGTCGTGCCAAAGGACCAGGTCTCGAGTAGCCGAATTGGTTTGAAGACCGTGGTCCAAGCACAAAGCACCATTTTCATTCGGATTGGAAAGACGAGTCCAGGCGATCAAACTGCTGCAACTGCACCAGCCACACTTAGGAGGCGATTGGCCGAACGGCAAGGAGATCTCTCTTCCCACGGGGTAGGAAGGAAGTACTGGTGATGCAGTAGACCCCAGCACACTCGTTACCGGGGGCACACCTGCTGGTTTCTCATCTTGGCGGGGGTGGCTAGAGGTTTGAAGTTGGGCATGGACGTACCGATTTCCACACCATTGTTGTCCTCCTCGGGGTCACCCCGTTGTATCCCTGTGTTGTTGATCATCGATGCTTCCTCGCCTGCCTTAACAATGCGCATCTCTGCCACTTCTCCCTGGCTGTTCTTCATGAGCCGTGCCCGTTCTCCTTTCAACACGCTCATACTTTCTGGTGCCCCTTCCTCTGCCTGCAAACTTCGTCAATTCCATCGTCGGCCGACTCTCCAAAACAGACGGCAACTGGGACTCACTGAATGTTCGTCATCACCTTCATGAGCGCTCACTCGTTTCAGGTCCGCACTCGACGATGGGTCGCGCTTTGGAAAACGTAGATGGACAGGTATCTCAAGACCAAGAGAACCAAGTTGCTCGGCTTCGACGCGGAGTGGAATTTCAGCCGAATCAACTCGAAGGGCATGACCGCGGATATCCTCCCGAACAGTGGACACAAGCACAACATCCTCGATACTCATCTGCCGAGCCTCGGATAGGGAGAGAGGTGACGTTCTTTCGCACAACGAGGACAACGCAGGAACCACCCAATCGTCGACTGAATAAGTGCGCGCAAGTAGGAGACGATCGTGAGGCGTCAGAGGCTTGATAGACCCAAGTGCTAGCCTGCGGATCGAGGCAAAGCCCCAACGAGTTGAGAGGTGAAGCACAGATTTCCACTCTTCATACGAGAAGTGATCTTCTTGAAAATCCCTACCCGCAGAAACGCCTCAATAAGTAAGTTCATAAACGATGGTCCAGAAAGCTTACTCGGGATATAAGATGGAGAGGAAGGCATCAAAGTCTTTTGCGTTCGATGTCTCCGAGTGATATAATGGTAGGAAGGGGCTCGTGATCACGGATGTCGAGTTGGGTGAATCGGGTGGAGAAGTATGTCGAGTCACGAGAGAAGAAATATCTGTGGACACAATACAGGACGTTATCAACCTATACGCAGTCTAACCAATGAACCCGATCGCATATCACTTTCATGGCTGAACATCTCGCACCAAAAACGTGACGTTCCCATCTTTGAAGAAGTATTTATTGTGTCGCATGAATGAACCATCACGGTCGGTAGCATCAGTCTCCGGGTACATAGTAGTCGATGTCGATGTTCGCTCAACTACTATGGAAGCCCTCTGTGTAGGCTGTGACTCAGCCATACGGGGAGCACCCTGATCACTCGGGGACGCCTCCGATTTGTCAGACAGGATGGAATCGACGGAGATAACTGAGGGAGTTTTCGAAAGATTCGGCGAGACGATGTTCTCGTCGCCACTCCAAGAGACTATGCAAGTTGCCATAAGATGAAGAGAGTGTCGCGGAAGCGGCGGTCGGTCCACATGGACATAGCACTAGTGTTTGGCATGGACAGCATGCATGCACCATTTTAGTACATTACCCCGAATTTTGCACCCGTCGAGTACCCTTTTTCATACCATACATTCCGGACATTTATACCTTGGTAGTTCTGCTCGCGCCCCCTCAGTTTGTGGTCATCCCGTGCCCAACTGGGGTGAGCTTTTAGTTACATTCCTATCGCGTTTATTGCCCTGTGCTTACAGTATGTAGTCTGTTTCCGCACAGGTGAATATATCTAGTTTGTGGTCATCCCGTGCCCAACTGAGTCTGTTTCCGCACAGCCCACTTACTCACTCGCGCTCGCGCGTTGCTGCACACCTTTCAACCCGGCGTTGATTGCTACAGAGAGATGAGAGGACACGCGTTCAGGGCGATTTGTTCCAGTCAATCCTCAAGGCTTTTCCCTATTTTGGGTCAGAGGTTCGGAGCGCCCGCACAAGGGCAAGTTGTGATGGCGGATTCGCGGTTTGCGGGTGTTGGTGCCTCGGCCCGGGAATCCTATCCAGCCCATCCAGATCAAAGCTGCCATCGCAGCGGCCGAAGAACGCCCTGCCTCCTCGAACCTCCTCCCCAGTCTCCGTGTTCTCCAGCTCTTCCGTCCTACCATCCCATCACCGGTCTTCTCCAGATCAACCAGATCAACAAGCAGGGAGAGGTGGCCTCTTTGAGCGGTGCATCCATGTCTATGAGGGTGACGGCGAGAAGGGTGTCGATGAAGGTTTAGAGGGGTTGTTAAGGAGGTCAATGTAATGTTGTCGCCTCCACCACCTCCTTGTCACATCATCACCATCAGTAGCAGCACACTCACAGTCCCAACCGCCACTCTGAGTCTCTGACGAGTCAGAGAGCTTGGCCAACATCCATCAACGCGCCCAAGCCGGGGAACAGTCTTCCCGAAACGTTGGACAAAGATGCCATGTGGCGGGACAACCTCGACGAAAATGATAAGCCCCGTCACGAAAAGCCTACCCAGGTGGCGGCGCACCATGTGACCATGCACGAAGATCGCCGGGTTCCACTGCAGAAACTCGGAGGCACAAGGCCTGAGCGCGTCGGCCTGGAGCCGACCTTGGCACCACAACGTCGACTCAGGTCTTGTGTCCCCGTATGTCCCTGCTTCCCGCTCCGCCCGTACACAACAGCCTTGGGCGCCGCACTTGGAGGCCTTGGTCTTGTCCCTTGTGGCGGATCGATGGAATACTTGTGGAGAAACCGATGGGAGGAATAAGATCGCCGAGCCCATGAGGAGGACGGCAGGAAGATGGGCCGGCACCAGGTCGACCTAGATGGTGACCGGTTGATGGACGTTTAGGATGAGGAGTATGAAGTGAGTGCTCTTCACTGGCTCGCATTCTTTCCATGTCCTAATAGGTCTCAAGTTCCTCTTAAGTGAGTGAGTGTCCCTCGCTGCCTCACTTTCTTTTCGCGCCCTGACCAGCGCCTTGCCCACGGTCGGATCCACACTGCTCAACTCCCAGTAACTCCCTAACGAGTGGAACCGCACGACGTCTCCCCACACCTAGTGCAATGCAACTGCAAGTTTGACCTCGCTCTCTGTTGAGCGTCTTCCACACATTATTGAGGAAGAAATTTACCAGTGTAGAAGAACACGAACTCACAGACACGTTCATGAAGGACAAGAAGGTGCAGGTGAAGAACGAGATGGTGCTGGATGGAGATCTACTGGTTGCCGTGGGAGGAGACGACTTGGACGAGGACATGCAGAGTGTCGCTAGCAACAACCTCATCAGTTGTGATGCACAAGCTGGTGTAACTCAGCCTGGGCAAATGATGGTGCTTGCGAAGGGGATCATACGAGGGTAGTGTGCTTCTAGACACATAAAAGTAAAGGCTAAGAGAATGTTTTATATAAAGTATACATAGTAATGTAATGTCAATGTCATGGATAAGCGCTAAGCAGCAGGGGTGCAGCCTGCACAAGCATTGGAGTGTCGAAAGCCAGTCTGGGATGGCGGCTACTTGAATCAAAGAGACACCTCAGGATGCTACCAAGTGACAGTTTGCCCCCTTCGACTCTGCCTTCACTGCTCACGCGTCTCTATGGAGCCACTGAGTTACACAACGATTCTATGGGTGCCAATGAGGACTATGAATCAGCGATGAGATTAGTTAATATTCGTTCTCATGCTCAAATGATCTACTCGATATCCGTGACTGCATACATGCCCTCCATTCCCGTAGTTTGTCTTTGCCTACAGCCACTGGAGGATAGTGTTTTTTTTTTTTTTTTTTTTTTTTTTTTGGAATTCGGAGTTTATTGTCCATAGCTTTCGCTACAACACATCGCGGTGCTAAGAAAACACTACTAAGAAACCTAGGGCGTATATAACGGAATGTCCAGATGATCAAGGTGAAGTAAAACTGCGAACGCGAAGTCCAAAGGCGCAAGGCCTACCAAAGTAAATAAACTAAACTAAGGCGGATCAGGGCGGGCGGGCAGGGGGCGGAGAAGGGAGTTGCTACGTAATAAGAAGAGGGCAAGAGACGCCACTCCTTTAACAGACCAGAATAAGTAACGTACCATACTGTCCTTAAGAATACGAGACCGGAACTCAGAAACAAGGGGGCTGGAGGATAGTGTTCAGGCCTCAATGGCCATACCTAAGCAAGGAATGCCCGAATGGCGGCCTCATGCTCTGGAGAGACGAAACGGCATCGGAAATCGGAGCCGGGGCCGCCGTGAATGACCAGGTCTCGAGTAGCCGAATTCGCTAGAAGACCGTGGTCCAAGCACCAAACACCACTAATAATCTTCCCCGGATCGGAAAACCTGAAATACCTCCAGGCGATCAAACCGTTGCAACTGCACTTGCAACACTTAGGAAGCGATTGGCCGAACGGCAAGGAGATCCCCCTTCCCACGGGGTAGGAAGGAAGTACCGGTGATGCAGCAGACCCCAGCCCACTCGTTACCGGGGGCACACCTGCGAGTTTCTCATTGGCGGGGATAACTGGAGGTTTGGAGTTGGGCATGGACGTACTGATTGCTACACCATTGTCGTCCTCCTCGGGGTCACCCCGTTGTATCCTTATGTTGTTGATCATCGATGCTTCCTTGCCTGTCTCAACAATTCGCGCCTCTGCCACTTCTCCCTGGCTGTTCTTCACGAGCCGTGCCGGTTCTGCTTTCAATTCACTCATATTTTCTGGTGCCCCTTCCTCTGCCTGCAACTTCGTCAATTCCATCGTCGACCGACTCTCCAAAAACAGATGGCAACTGGGACTCACTGAACGTTCGTCATCACCTTCATGGGCCCTCACTCGTTTCAGGTCCGCACTCGACGATGGGTCGCGCTTTGGAAAACGTAGATGGACAGGTACCTCAAGACCAAGAGCACCGACTTGCTCGGCTTCGACGCGGAGTGGAATTTCAGCCAAATCAACTTGAAGGGCGTGACCGCGGATATCCTCCCGAACAGTGGACACAAGCACAACATCCTCGATACTCATCTGCCGAGCCTCCGATAGGGAGAGAGGTGTCGTTCTTTCGCACAACGAGGACAACGCAGGGACCACCCAATCGTCGACTGAATAAGTGCGCGCAAGTAGGAGACGATCATGAGGCGTCGGAGGCTTGATAGACCCAAGTGCTAGCCTGCGGATCGAGGCAAAGCCCCAACGAGTTGAGAGGTGAAGCACAGATTTCCACTCTTCATACGAGAAGTGATTTTCTTCGAAATCCCTACATGCAGTTACGCCTCAATAAGTAAGCTGATAAACGATGGTCCAGAAAGCTTACTCGGGATATAGGATGGAAAGGAATGCATCAAAGTCTTTGCATTCGATGTCTCCGAGTGATATAATGGTAGGAAGGGGCTCGTGGTCACGGATGTCGAGTTGGGTGAATCGGGTGGAGAAGTATGTCGAGTCACGAGAGAAGAAATATCGGTGGACACAATACAGCACGTTATCAACCTATACATAGTCTAGCCAATGAATCTGATCGCATATCACTTTCATGGCCAAACATCTCGCACCAAAAATGTGACATTCCCATCGTTGAAGAAGTATTTGTTGTGTCGCATGAATGAACCATCATGGTCGGCAGCATCAGTCCCTGGGTACATAGTAGTCGATGTCGATGTCCGCTCAACTACTTTGGAAGCCATATGTGTGGGCTGTGACTCGGCCATACGGGGAGCACCCTGGTCACTCGGGGAGGCCTCCGATTTGTCAAAGAGGATGGAATCGACGGAGATAACTGAGGGAGTTTTCGAAAGATTCGGCGAGACGATGTGCTCGTCGCCATTCCAAGAGACTATGCGAGTTGCCATGAGATGAAGAGAGGTAAGAGGAGAGTGATTTGTTCCCGTGCCACATCCTACCAATGCTTTCCCCTATTTTGGGTCAGAGGTTCGGAGAGCCCAACTAGGGCGTAGGGCGAGTTGTGGTGGTGGCGGATTGTGCCCCGGAATCCTAGAATCAGGCACCAGTCACAGTTGCAGTTTGCTTCCTTCGGCTCCAAGTTTATGCCACTGTTCACTGTTAAAGCATGCCTCAGTTGCATGACAATACGTCATGCATCATGACTCACGACTACCTACTACGGCCCTGGGCATATCGCTCTGAGATGTTCGTCCCACAAAGTTGACAAGAGCTGACTGGTTTTTTTTTTTGGACTGGCTTCCAGGTGGCAATATAACCCAATTATCAATGTCGGATAACATTAAACGCAACCCTGGAACCTCCTCGGTCATTTCTTCACTCCAACTTTACGGGTTTTTTGACGCCATTAGCCATCCCGCTTTGAGCCACCCTTGCTGCCTCGACCTCCTCTTTGTTCTCCTCTCGGCCATACCCTCATTTCTTTCACCAGATCCCGAATCTCGACGTCAGCCACGAATCTCGGTGTTCCCGTCCATCACCTCTCCGATATGAGCCATTTCAGCCCCGCCTCTTAGATTTTCTGATTTAGGGTTTAACTTATTTTCCCACCGCCCTGATTCCTCGCCCTCGCTCCAGCTGTCGAATTCTTCGCACTCATCATAGCTGGACTGGCGTCTTTCTTTGCCTCCCGATTCATTTATCCATCATCCCGTCCTACCTCCACCAATAGGGCACGGGGTGGCGTCAAACACTTCTCGGGTCTGCCAGCGGATCATGTTGAATCGCCCCTCTTAGGACGACATATGGTAAGTCATCGAGGAACCTTTGGACTTCCTGTGCAGAGCAGAACGACTAAAAGCACAGATTGGATAGTATTTTCCCGACGAAAGATAGGTGCAAAATCTATGAAATATTTGACGAGTATGACATCCGGTGTGTTATCAATTTCGTGCGCGGTCGCAGGAAGTCTATGCCGAATGGGGACCAAGGTTGCACGACGGTGTCACAGTGTTCCAACCTTCAGTTTGCGGCCGCGCATTTTGAAGTTGATTGCTCATGGACCTGGGAATGCTGTCGACTTCGGGCTATGTTGCTGAGCAGAAATGTGTTGAGGGTCAGATCCCCTCTGAGGTCAAGGTCCGAGTCCCTCGTAAGCTTATGGGTGTCAGCGTTCTCGTTTTGGCTATTAGAGCATTTGTGGTTGTAGGAGGGCAGAATCAGAAGAAAAGAGATCGAAGAATTGCGATCTATTTCTAACAAAAAATTGATCTGTATACAATCCCCACCTGTTGCAGTGACGGGTTTGTATGGCTAGTGCAAATGGATTTCTATAAACCTCCGGGATCGTCTTCGCCTATGTGAGGAAGGAGATCTTCAGGCGTGCAGAGCGCTTCGGTGATAAGATCTACTGGTCTCTGAGTTGCACGTGTTGGTTCCAGCCGATCAAGAGTGTTGTCTTTACGGTCAACGGCGAACTTTCGAGATATGGTGGGGTCTAGCGATAGCGTCAGAAACGATGCGACCGATCACCGGGAAAAACTAGAATAACTTGTTCGAAACTTAGACAAGAAAACCGTTAAAACCTGTTGGATCACCTTGAAGGCATGGCCACTTCCTGACGTCGCCAAGAATAGGCCAGGGTCTGATGGATAATACCCTATCACCCAATCGGTATCTGAAGAGTCTGTGTACCTATAAAAAAAAGGTTGGGATAACTAGAGTGTCGCATCTCTCTAAGAGAATGTTGGTATTTACCAGCACAGCCGGGTCGCAACAACGGGTTTCTCGGCAAGCTCGGGGTAGATGCCGCGCAGCTCGCTACGCAGGCTTCTCAAGGATGGCCGTGGGACTCGCAGACCGTCATCGCCGTGAGAGGTGACCGTGCGGGGGGTGGACACCGGCCTGTCCGTGTCCCCAAGGGGATGATGCAGCACCCCGGAAGCGTGGCGAGCGAGCTTAACGATGTTGTCATCGGTGGGCTATAACATGGGGGGTTAACTGATGTCCTAGCCCGAGGTGCGGTCGAGAGACTTGAAGGGCGCACGCGCACGCACCGGGAAAACGTAGAACCCCGTGTGGATGTCCATCACGACAGGGACATCCCTGTACCGTGTCACCTCTTCCTGGGAAAGCTTGATCATCGCGATGCTCTGACTTTGGGACGAAAGTGAGTGAGCGACGCATTCAGCAACGGCGATATATGATCTTGTGTTTTTCTGGCAGGAGAGGAGGCTTTTCAACAGCCTTTCTTACCCGGTTGAGAGGCACTTCTCGCTGAGCTCAAGCTCGCGAAACGTGGAGGCGGTCCAGGACCCAGAGGCGTCCGCGAGCGTCACGCCACAGGTCCTTCCATCGTCCTCTCGGATGAGGCCTGTGACGGTCTTGCCACCGAGGACTTTCCCCCACGCGAGCCATGAGCATCTCGACCGCGCGAGCGGCGGCGGCCCAGCCGGAGTCGAAGTTGAGGAACGCAGTGGCGCCCTTCAATGTGGGACCGACACTGACACCTTGTAGGAACTTGAAGACGGTGCGCGAAATGGCGTCACCCGAGTCGTACTTGCTTGCACGCATGCCAAGAGCGACGTCATTTACGAAGATTTCGATGCGTAGAGCTGCTCGTCTCCTGAGCCCAAGACGAGAAGCCCGCATCTGAAACAACGGTCGAGATTATGGGTCAATAACGGAGCCATATGTATCAGAGGAGGGGTGACATTTACTCTCTATACGTGTCACCCCATTTGTCGGTCTTCTTCCACTCTTGGATGGCGTCCCGAGCCAGCTGCGTGTAAAATATGTCCGGATATGACATGCGTACGAGTCGGATCTGCTCCTCACAGGAAGTCGACGGGTTCCTCGACAACTATCGATGTCGACGCAGTTGCTATTGGTAAAAAGACTTTCGCTACGATCCCGTATCCGTATACTTGTCTTGTGACGTTATGTGTCATACAAGGAGCATCGCAGAAGAAAAAAGGATCAGGTGTTAGTCTTCCGCCCATGCACCCTCACCATCCGCACCTGAAACGCCGACCTCGCCTGTGGACCTCGTTGCTAGCGTGCCAACAGCGCCTGTCGATCCCTCACCTGCACCACCACCAGCTTCGGATCTCGCCGCCCGTACAGTACGCCCCCTTTCCCTGATGCCCGTTTTCCCTCGACATCGCCTTCATCGCCGCCATCGTTCAGTAGACCCAAAGGTCCTCGGCGCATCGCCACCACCACGTCTCGCACACCAGTCGCTCCCGTTTCTGACCATCCGCGTTCAGTTCTGCCGCCGCCCGTTCCAAGCCGTCCGATTTCAGTCTCGCCGCCATCGTCAATTTGCAGTCTCACCGCCACCGTCCGTTCAAAGCCAGCCAGGTTCAGTACCGCCACCCATGCCTCCAGTTCGTGAAGTCTCACCGCCGCCCGCTCAATACCATTCAAGTTCAGTATCACTTCCGCCGTCCTCGCCTACAGTCTACGAAGTCCAGCCGCCGCCCGCCTCAAACCGCCCAAGTACAGTTCTGCCATCGCCAGCTCAAAACCGACCAGGTCCAATCTCGCCACCGCCACCTATGCCACCAGTTCGCAAAGTTTCGCCGCCGTCGCCTTCACCTCCAAGTCCCCTCCCATTCCAGTGACAAAACGAGTGCCCTTATCTACGCGCCTTAAGTCCTTGTTGCCAACCTCGCCAACGCCTAGCCAGCTGCCTGCCCCAAGCAGTCCAAGCTCGGTCGTGCCAACGCTGTCCTCGCCAAGGTCGCCCTTGTCCTCGACCGTGTCACCGACGCCCTCACCAACACCACTCTCGCCACCGCCGCCGTTACCGCCATCTTCGTCTTCGCCTTCGCCCCCGTCGCCATCACCGTCATCGCCATCGCCGCCGCCCACGCCTCAAGTTTACGAACTTACGCCGCCCCCGCCTTCGTCAATCGCCGCCGCATCGCCTATACCACCCGAAATCACAGAAGCCAAACCGAATAGCCGCCGAGCACCAGAAGAACCCAACGTCTCAAGTATAGGTATCGATGACGCGGACCCGATAACAAGTCAGACCCAGCGCAAGTTCCCCATCACGACCGCAACAACCCAGACAACAGCATCGAAGGCAAGCCAGTGCGCAACGACAGCACCGACGACAACGGCGACAGCAACCGCAACCGCGACAACCACCCAAGCAAGCCCGGCGACTTCGGCATCAACAACAACTGCAAGTTCGTGTACGATCCAGGCAGGAACAGTCTCAATACCGAAGATGGCTCAACGCGCGGCGACAGCGCGTCCTGCACTACCGCGACCGATGACTACCCCAACCTCAACCGTGACCGCGAAAAGACCATCGCCTCACCTTCCGACGCCGACGCCGTCCCCCTCATCGACTTTTGCGCAAGCCAACCCAGTCCCCGATGTCACCTCACCGCGTTCAAACGACAACCCCCCCTCCATTCTTCCTGCCGACGCGGCCCAGCATCATCGCTCCCTTCAACGTCTCGCGCACCCCCTCGACTTCGACACCACCCAATCTATCACCACCGACGTCACTCACACCGCCGGCCTCGCATTTTGACAAAAACAACACCGACACCGCCGACAGCAAAGATGCCGCCAACATCGACAGCATCTCCCACACCGCCAACGCCGACGCCGTTACCAATAGCAGCAAGAGCAAGAGCAACCCTGACAACGCCGCCGGCTTCGTCAACATCGCCGGTACCCTCGACACCCACGACGCGGAGAGCAACAGCAACAGCAAACACCTCGACGCCCCCACTATAGCGTCACCAGCATCACTTCGTGCGTTCCCACCGCTCCCGGCACCACCGCTTCTGACCACGAACCAGAGCACGAGTACGTCCGCATCTCACCCCTCAACTCCAGTCCTCTCCGCCCTCCTTTCGCCGCGCCTCCGCCGGACAAGCCAGCAGAACCGCCCCCGGCCCCTCCGAAGGACGCAACACCTTCCGCCCCCAACTCTCAAGGCGTACAAGTCCACCCACCCATCGTCTCTGATCCCACGCGCCCCCCTCACAACTTAACTATCGACGCTTTCACTCGTTTCAGTGGCAGAGCACCCCGTTTCGTATGGCCAGCGGACAATTTCGGCGACAGACAACACCAACGACGAGTTGACCCAGGAGGGTCAAATTTTAACCCCCCCGGGAGGTGTAACGTGTGCCCGCGCTGTGGCCTCAGAAGGCCCGAATTCGACCATCGCCGACACGTCCGATGCCACAAGACAGCGCACGCGCGTCGCTGCGCCTCTCCATTCCCTGCATGTTCCTCACCCTCGTTATTGCGCGCTCATTTCCAGGACGGACCCTTTTTCTTAGAGCTAAGGACCAATAGTATAGATTGTAAATAGCTAGGACTCGGAGTCGAACTATAAAACCCGCGTGCAGCACCGTGAGCAGGAGGTCCCCGGTACCTCAGCCGTGCCCATCACGGTTTTGCGTCGCGTTGTCCCCCCTTTTCTCTTGTCTGCGTTTGCGTTTCCCTCTCATTTGTGTCCATCTCGTCTTGTTCAGCGTTCAGCATCGTTCAGCACTGATCAAGCGGCTCGCGCGGGGCCCTCTCGCACCCACCCACACATACACACACACACACTCTCCCTGCCCTGCCAGCGGTCGAGCGGCTAACGTCTAACGCCCGCCATTCCGCTTCATCTTCTCGCTCCATCGTACATTCTCGGATTCGAACGTACTCTGGTTCTATTGCGCTTCTACCTTTGTTTCCTTTGAACTCACGCATGGGACTTTTCGTCTACGTACATTACTGCCTCAACATCCATGAATATAATGTCGGACGTTATTTGTAAATTGGACCTAGCAGGCCCGTGCACAGCACTAGTCTGTAGCAGTCACAGTTAGAGGTCCCAACGACACCCTCCATGAATTCACTTTCTCCTCCACCCCTTTGCGCTCTACTGTCCCCATCTCTTCACACCCTTCCACATATGCCCTCACATCCTCTGGTTCCATCGCCGAACATCGATACATCATGACCACATCATGGAAGTCAATGGCATCGTGTGTGTCCTGCCTCCTGTTATGCGCGTTGTGGCGTGTCTATCATTCTGTTTTCTGCCTCATGGACTTCTCTTTATCGACATTGGCCTGCTCGCGGCGGCGCATGTCATCTGCGTGCGCCGCCTCCGTAGGCCCATCAGGGTAGAATATGTTCCACCAGTTCTGCACA
>Ga0307510_10003678_pt1 | contig 17907 bp, 22 predicted proteins | sample 12_EM_MG_FD_207224 | JGI IMG/M metagenome (GOLD analysis project Ga0307510, IMG submission 207224) | Populus trichocarpa ectomycorrhiza microbial communities from riparian zone in the Pacific Northwest, United States - 12_EM | ecosystem: Host-associated > Plants > Roots > Unclassified | place...
ATACAACTCACTGGAACCGAACGCCAAAGAAACACTCTTAAAAAGAAGTTGACGAGCAATAGAAGACAGCACATGGGGTACACAAATAAGGCTCCGAAGATCGCGGCGCGGAAGAAAAGAAGCGATCCCCCGCCATATCTCGTTTGGGAGCTGCAGCTGCTTCCATGTATGACGGCTAGAATCCTGGACGTACTAGTAGAGTCAGCCCTTGAACGACTCGGAAGTGCCAAGTCTTACCGTGACGTCTCTAGTATCCACTCGCCCCATGCTGTTGATATGACGTACTAGTTCTTTTGCCTCGCCATGACTGGGGTCAAGTAGGAGGATAGCCTGCAAATCTGACGAGGATATAAAAAACAGTTCAGTCACTCATTTTACATCAAACTAAAGAGGGATATCAGACCTTGGTCTACAGCCTCATGTAATCCCCTCGGGATTCTAGACTTAGCACGGAGAAGACGAGCTTGTATGATCTTGTCATGGTCCTGAAACTCGAATGGGGCATGGAAGAGTGGCTCGACAGCTGCCTCAATCACCTCTCTGCATCTTAAAGGCAAGGGTTAGCTAATAAGACACACCCTTCGTTAACAGTCGGTTGACATACCTGTCGTCAACGGGAAGACGTCCCATTGCATAGAGTAACACGTTTATTTTATCCTCATTCGGAAGCAATGCCACCACATTACAAATGCTGGAATCCAGCATGTCAGGGTCGAGGAGAGGCATGATGTGCTAGAGGCAAAAGCGATCAGAGCTGTCTCACCGATGTTCCAAACGACTCCCTGAGGGATGGAAGGGGAAGAAAGCGGTTAATAAGCAGATCGATTGATCCCTGCCCCGCTGCGAGGCAGGGAACAGACCGTGCTTCGGATGATGGCGGCTGGTGCTATCGGCTTAGTAATAAATGACGTATTTAGTGTAGATGGCTGGTCCGGCCGGTCCGGGCCAGAGTTCACTGACCGTCACGTGCTACGGATGCTTCTTCGACACTGAACGGGTCCGCGACTCGGAGCCAGCGGTAGTTCAACGTTCAACAGTTGGATGATACTATGCATAAGCCTATGTTGCCCAACTTTCTGGCCTACATGAACACCGCTGACTCAGGAACGTGCAACTATCTGACTGTTGCGACAGCAACTGTCTTGAGCCTTTGACCTCACAACCCTTTCCTGCTCACCTTTTTATCGTGGGTCTCGTCGGCTAGCCCTTCATTCTGATCTATGCCCCACCCCAATCTATTTGCCAATTGGGTTTGCCCTTTGTCACCTCCACCACCTCCGACAGTTCGGTAACACTCCTTGGATCTGGTTTAATCCGGGTCGGAGCCATGCAGGGTGTGTGCTTGGTGCTTGCTCAAGGTAGACCCATGAGCAGCTTGCGTTGTCAAGTGCCGTGGTCGACAGAGAGTCGTGGCAATGCAGGACGATGTGCAGGGTTGAAGTCCTAGTTAGCGGTATGGCCAGGGTACTGGACTGACCAGCTGACCCTGACACAAAATCTCGGTCTCTAAATCAAAAAGAGGAAGTTGTGTCAGCGTTGAACAGGGAGCAGAATGATTGCGCGTAGCACATGTGCAGGTTGTTGGGTGCGTAGCGAAATGTATGGATACATGGGAAGCAGCATAAAAGAAGTCACAATCATCGCTTGTCCAGGCGTAGACATGTAAACGCCGACACATAGAATAGAATGGGCACTGGCAGTCGCAACTGGGTAGCCTCTACATATCGCCGCCTACCTCCAAATCCCAATAGAACACAGGAAACCCACTTCCTCGCAGTTTAACTGCCTCAGCCAATCATCCATGTAATAACTTTCTTGTCTTTGACCCAGATGTCTGAATTCTCTCCCACTGTCCGTCTGATGAACGGTCTGGAATGACGCTGAAGAGAACACCAAGCGAAGTGCTGGGATGACATTTCCACATAAGCCTTCCATGGAGGGGACTGCTAGAAACTTGAGCCCACTCGGCAAACCCGACAACAGTTGCTAGATTCGCACAACGACGAGCATTTTATCAACCAGGATGCCTTAGATATAGGGACATGCTTACAGCACAATCCATTCCCCAGGAGGCCTCTTCATAGACTCGCACCTCCAGCGCAACCACGGTCCGCGGGACGAGCCACCCACCAAGTGCAGAGGACAGGTCTTCCGGGACATCCATTGAAAGCGTGCGAAGGCATACAAGCGAGGGTAAAACACCCCAGATCGCCGCGGTGTAGCCGAAGGCCTCAGGATTCTCTGAACCCTGTCTACACGACAAGCAAAGCGCCTCAAGCATAGGGTGTCCTCGAACAACCTCGGCTACGGCTGGGAACAAGTCCGGATCTTCGTCTTCTCCGACATCACCGTTGCCGTTATCATCATATTCCACACCAAGAAAGATGAATGCGAATTCTCGCAATACTGGAAACGAGCCTTGCCCAGGGTGCGGACGAAATGCTTTTGATATTCCCCTTACGTTGGAGAAGACCTCGAGCTGTAGACTCTCCAACTTTCGTCCGCCCTCGAGAAGTTGATTGAGACAGTCTACGCTGGTGATGGTGAGGGAAAGATGGAGGTTGCGCAGATTGCTGATAAATAACGGCGAATCCAGATAGTGTGCCGAGCGATTATTGATAATAAGTGTGTGAAGGGCATCGCCTTGGGCGGTCAGGAATCGTTGGATATCGGAGATGTTGTCTGGTTCCTCGTGGTCACTTTCGAAAGCAAAACTTTTCAATTGACCAAATTTAGGGAGTGGCGGTGGTGTCCGGCTTGTTGACCTACGAGCGATATGTGAGGTACACTCAGAATCAGAGGTCAAAGAAAGGGCATTTACGTGATGAGAAGGCCTTCTAGATTTGGGCGATTTTTCTCCAGTATTTCAATCACAGAAATGAGCGCGTCATTATCCATCTTACACTTGAACACCTTCAAATTGACTAATTTTGTAAGGGCAGTGGCGAGCGTCGCTGGGTATGTTGATCAACTAAGTTGAAATTTTGATAGAAAAAGTGAGCACACCCATGAAATATGAAAACAGAATATTTCCTGTTGCCTTTGTAGCACAAACCGTGAGTGATCTGACTTGACTTGCACACGTAGGATAAGAGACAAGATGGCAAAGGATTTCGGCACATCGCCGAGCATGCCATTTGTCCATTTCTACGGGATCAATGGTCCGATCTCGTGGATTCAACTTACTGCTCCCTAAGTGCAAAGAAATGTCCCTAAAAAGAAGTTGACGAGCGATTGAAGATAATGCATGTGGCACGGAAACAAGGCTCCGGAGATCCCGCCGCGGAAGGAAAGATGCTATCTCCCACCATATCTCATTTGAGATATGTGGTGACCTTCGCGTATGGCAGTTTGAGCACTAGAGCACTGCGCCAGCCTTCAAGTTAGGGGGAAATGACCTGGGAACGATCAATGTAGCCAGTCGAGACTCACGTTACCGGTTCCCATCGGGTCCTTGCCATTGATACGGTCGATAAGGATCAGTAACTGTCCTGCCTCGCAGTGATCGGGATCAAGTAGGAGAATGGCCTGTACATCTGACGAGTCGGGATTACGACATGTTAAGCCGCACACTTTTGATAGGAAGGTCAGACCTTGGCGGGCGGCATCATGTAACTCCCCCGCAATTCTGGATTTGGCACGGAGAAGATGAGCCCGTATGGTCTTTCTACAGTCCTGAGACCCGAATGGGGCCTGAAAGAATGACTTGACCGCGTTCTCGATTACTTCCCTGGAGCTTGATATAAGGTGGTAAGATGAGTCCTGAGCTGATATATGGTCGACGTACTTGATATCTACGGGAAGACATTCCATTGCATAGAGCAGCACGCTTATCTGGTCCTCGTTCGGAAGCCACGTCACCACATCGCAAATGCTGGAACCCAGGGTACGGTTGGGGAGAGGGAGAGTCATGGTGTGTTAGTTAGGAGTCATCGACATCTAGCTCACTAGAGCTCACTAGTGGGAAAGGGGTGTTGAGTCAGCGGATCGTTCCTAGGAAGAGAATGGAATGTGTGCCCCTGACTCGGAGCAACGGTGGTAAATACGTTCGACAGCAGGTTCTACTACAGGTCACCCAGTGACCGAAGAGAGTGTGGACTCTTTGTTTCATCGCCGAGTCTCTCAGAAGACTCTCAGAAGACGCAGACCGGGCCGGCGGAGTTGGATTTAAACCTCTGCCACGATTTGGATCACGTGTTATCAGTCTTTGCTCCCTACATTTATACGTCTATCTACCATGGGTACGAGAGATAAAAGTGAACGGGGCATAGGTATGAGAGTGAATGCTCAATCACAGAAGTAGCGTACATAGGATGGGCGTGCTGGTCACAGGTGGGATGGGAGAGCGCACTGGCAAGACAAATATAGAACTGGAAACCGATCTAGATGTTAGACAACTGTTTTTATCGGTGCTGGTTGTGGTCAAAAAGGTGACAAGGCCAGTGCAGCAGGCCGGGCTAGGAAAGTACTTGGGAACGGAAGCGGATAAATCGTGACATAGACTATTCAAAGTCCGAGTCCGTGTCAAGCTCTGTGGAGCCCTCCTCCTCGTCGGAAGCAAGCCACGACATTGGGTCGTCTTCTTCTTCGCTTTCTGAACTTGAATCCGAGGTGGGAGCACAGCGGCGCTTGGAAATGCGCTGCCCTGCGGCCTGGCGCGCAGCGATGAACGGGTTGAGCATGCCTTCAAAGTGTGCGCGGTGCGGTCGTAAGAGCTTGGAGAGTTTCGGCAATACCCCCTCCGCAGGTGGCCCGTCCTCCGGGCACAGAGCAAACGAGACCTCGCGGCTCATGGCGGTGTCCAGTTGGAGCTTCTTCACATTGGAGAAAGGTCGCAGGAGTTCGAACCACGCTTCACGCGGGATCTCCGGCGGAAAGCCCCTGTGCCAGCGCGTTGCGTAATACTCGAGGTGGAGTCTTTCCACCGAGGAAAGCATCGGCGCCAGTGCAGTTGATATCCGTCCCGCACAGGCTACTTGGGCATCTATCGTCCTGCACGGGAAACGTATACGGAACGGAGCGTCCTCCGGGGATAATTCGTCCAAGCCCGGTGCAACGACGATCGACACACCGGGATTCTTCTCAGTCGGGCCGGAAAACGTAAAAGAACACACAGGATACCTGAGCTCCTCTGCTGCAATGAGAAACTCGGACAAGCGAGGGAGGGGAATCGAGGGCCGTGGGAAAAATGACAACGTAAAATACGTCAAGACGGGAGCGCGGATGCAAGACACGAGGCCTTCCAAATAGCGACCGCGGCCTCTAAAAACAATCTCGGACAACTTGGAAAGCTGAACCATCTGCGTCTGCAGGGCTGCTATGTCGCTCCTGACGTTTCCGGGAGAGGACGGTTGTATCTCAAACGACTCGGAGGCGAACTCGAGGGTCAAGCGCTCGAGGAGCGGCATAAGCGAGAGACGCGAAACGAGATAGTTTACGGGAAGGGAGGTTGGAGATGAAATGCCTCTGAGGGAGAGAGTGACGAGTCCAGTGATGGATGCGAGCAAAGGAAGCCCTGGGGCGGAAACATCCCCAACCTGGATTAAAGTCAGGTGGCTTAGACGTTGGGCTGTGAATGTTTCGGGAAGTCGGGAATTATAAAATGGATCCAGAGAAATGAGCCTGAGGTTTTCCAACATCGGAAAAGATTTTCCCATATCCACGACCAGCTTCTGCAGGTCCGGTTCGCGCAGATTGATGAGACGTACGCGATCATGATGATGCTGAAGTACGAGCAATACCCCTTCTTCATCTTTCGTGGACATCTGCGCCTTCCCGTAATCGATGAAGAGTGGGAGTGGTGGTGAGTGTTGCAACATTTCTCCTATAGGCTTGCCATGCGTGAAGTAAAGATGTAGTTGTAAGGAGGATGAAGATTCAAGGATGATGTTGCGCCATCGCCTGCAAGTGTGCATGAACTTGTACCACCATTTGTGATTCCAACTGTATGGAATATCCGATCGGTAGCAATGGAATATTTCAAGAAGCATGTCGTCCATGAGTATGCTGATGAATGAAGTCGATAGGCGGCCTTATCCGACACAAAGATCTAATCAGGACGGATTTAGAGGGTGTACTAAAAACAACGCTCACCTTCAACTGGAGGATCGGTGGGATGGATCACATCTGGTTGCATGATGACGATTCGTGAAATGGCGGCTGGGGAGAGTGGGCTGATGGGTTGAGGAGAAAAACAATCACTGGCAATCAGAGCGTGGCGACAATGAGGCAGCTGAAGTCACTTGTAACATATCTGGAAATTGAACGACAGCATGTGTTTCAATACGTCATCAAAGGCTCGTTATCTGATCCATTTCTGTGCGCGGGCCGTGGCCCAGAGTTGCACGGTCAATGACATCTTCCTATGCTAAAGCTAGCATTGACAAAGCAAGCCTCTTCACACAGACCCCGTCCGTCGGTATTTTTAAGAAAACATGAAGATTTTTGAAGTCGCACCATGCCAGTTCCAACAATCCGTGTCCCTTCAAGACTCCCTTGTCATTAGGGTCATTCAAAGTTACCATTAATTGACCATTATTGTGTTCATTATTTGTTTCCTTATTTTTTAATGGTGATCATGTCATAAACCAAGAGGTTGAAAAGGGGATGGGAAGGAATGGAATGGAATGGAATAGAAGCGACCAAGCGCAAGAAAGGAGTGTGAACTATGCAAACGACAGACTCAGTTACAATCCTTTCCTGCTCACCTTTCTCTGATGAGTCTTGTTGGCTAGCTCTTCAGTCTGGTCTGCACCACCTCAACCTATTTGCCAAGTGGATTTGCCCAATGTCACCCCCACCATCTCCGACTTTCCGGTGGCACTTCTTGGATCTCGTTTAATCCAAGTCTGGGCCATGTAGGGTGCTTGCTCAAAGTGGGCCCATGAGTAGATTGCGTTGTCAAATCAGTCAAATGCGGTAGTCGATAGAGAGTCGTGGCCATGGCGAGCGAGGTGCAGAGTTGAAGTCCTAATTAACGGTATGGCCGTGCTGGACTGACCGGCCGATCTTGACACAATGAGGCGAATCCTGATCTCATACGCAAAATGAAGAAGTCGTATCAGGGATAAGAATGACTACATGTAACACTGATGTGCGACTTGTTGGGTGCGTAACGAAATGAAGGGAAGGAGCATAAAAGACATAATTGTCGCTTGTCCAGACGTAGACATGTGAACGCCGACACATATAATAGAATGGGCACCGGGGGTCGCAATTGGGTAGCCCTTGCCTATCTCCGCCTACCTCCAAAACCCAAAATAACACAGGAAATCCACTTCCTCGCAGTTCAACTGCCTCAGCCAATCATCCAAGTAAAACCCTTCTTGTCTTGTGCCAAGATGTCTGAATTCCCTCCCATTGTCCGTATGATGAACGGTCTGGAAGGACGCGGAAAAGAACACCAAGCAAAGTGCTGGGATGACACTATCACATAAGTCTTCCATGGAAGGGACTGCTAGAAACTTGAGCCCACTCGGCAAACCCGGCAACAGTTGCTAAATTCACACAATAACGAGTATTGTATCAACCAGGATGCCATAGATATGGGGACATGCTTACGGAACAATGTATTTCCGAGGAGGCCCCTTCAGGGACTCGCACCTCCAGCGCAACCACGGTCCGCGGGACGAGCCACCCACCAAGCGCAGAGGACAGGTCTTCCGGGAAATCCATTGAAAGCGTGCGAAGGCGTACAAGCGAGGGTAAAACACCCCAGATCGCCGCGGTGTAGCCAAAGGCCTTTGGATTATGTGAACTCTGTCTGAATGACAAGCAAAGCGCCTCGAGGATAGGGAGTCCTCGAACGACTTCGGCTACGGCCGGGAACAAGTCCGGGTCTTCATATTCTTCGTCATCACCGTTGTCGTTATCAGCATTTTCTGCACCAATAAATATGAATGCGAATTCTCGCAACACTGGAAACGAGCCTGGCCTAGAGTGCGGCCGAAATGCCTCTGATATTGCCCTTACGTTGGAGAGGACCTCGAGCTGTAGACTCTCTAACTTTCGTCCGCCCTCGAGAAGCTGATTGAGACCGTATACACTGGTGATGGTGAGGGAAAGATAGAGGTTGCGCAGATTGCTGATAAATAGAGGTGAATCCAGATAGTTTGCCGTGCGATTATTGATAATAAGTGTGCAAAGTGCATCGCCTCGGGTGGTCAGGAATTGTGAGATACCGGAGATGCTGTCTGGGTTTTCGTGGTTACTGTGGAAAGTAAGACACTTTAATTGACTAAATTTAGGGAGTGGCGGGGGTGTCTGGCTCGTTGTCCTATGAGCGATTTGTGAGGAATGCTTAGAAACAGGTGTCAGAGAAGGGTATTTACGTGATGACAAGCTGTTCTAGATTTGGATGTGTTTTCTCCAGTATTTCAATCACAGAAATAAGGGTGTCATTATCCATCATACACTCGAACACCTTCAAATTGACAAGTTTTGTAAGGGCAATAGCGAGCGTCTCTGAGTATGTTGATCAACTAAGCTGAAATTCAATAGAAAGAGTAAGCACACCTATAAAATATGAAAAGAGACTATATCCTGTGTCGTTTTCAGCATAAACCTTGAGTGATCTGACTTGACTTGCGCGCGCAGGGTACGAGACAAGATGGAACAGAATTTCAGCACTTCGCCGAGCATGCCATTTGTCCAATTCTACGGGATCAATGGTTCGATCTTGTTCATCCAACTGGCTGCTCCTTAACTGCAAAGTAACGTCCCTAAAAAGAAGTTGACGAGCAATTAAAGATAATGCATGTGGTACGGAAACGAGGTTCCGGAGATCCCGCCGCGAAAGGTAAGATGCTATCTCCCACCATATCTCATCCGAGAGATGTGGTGGCCTTCGCGTATGCGTATGACGGTTTGCGTGCTGGAACACAGGGCCAGTCTTAAAGTCAGGGAAAGATGACCTAGGAACGATCAATGTAGCCAGTCGAGACTCACATTGCCAGTCCCCATCTGGTTGTTGCCATTGACAAGGACCAGTAACTGTCTTGCCTCGTAGTGATTGGGATCGAGTAGGAGAATGGCCCGTACATCTGACGAGTGGGGATCACGACATGTTAAGTCGCTTATTTTTGAAAGGAAGATCAAACCTTGGCGTGCGGCATCGTATAACTCCCCCGCAATTCTAGACTTGGCACGGAGAAGATGAGCCCGTATGGTCTTATTACAGTCCTGAGTCTTGAATGGGGCCTGGAAGAAAGACGCAACCGCGTTCTCGATTACTTCCCTGAAGCTTGATATAAGGGGTGATAAGATAAGTCCTGAGCTGATATATGGTCGACGTACTTGACATCTAGGGGAAGACATTCCATTGCATAAAGCAGCACGTTTATTTGGTCCTCATTCGGAAGCCATGTCACCACATCGCAAATGCTGGAACCCAGGGTACGGTTGGAGAGAGGGAGTGTCATGGCGTGTTAGGAGTAGGAATGAGGACGAAAGGATGTTGGGTCAGCGGATCGTTCCTAGAAATAGGATGGAGCGTGTGCCGTTTTACAGTCTGACGTCACCGAGAAGACGGGCCGGCGGAGTTGGATTTAAAAATTTAAACCTGGCCGCGATTCGGATCACGTGTTAGCAGTAATTTGTTGCTACTATGTGAAGGCCCACATATATACGTCTAGCATTGGTACGAGAGATAAAGTGAACGGGGCATAGGCATAAGAGTGGGTGCTTAATCACAGAAGTAGCGTACATGGGATGGGCGTGCTGATCATAGGGGGATGGGAGAGCGCAAGACAAATATATAAGTAAGAGCTGGAAACCGATCCAGACAAGGCCAGTGCAGCAAGCCGGGCTAGGAAAGTACTTGGGAACGGAAACGGATAAATCGTGACATAGACTATTCAAAGTCCGAGTCCGTGTCAAGCTCTGTGGAGCCCTCCTCCTCGTCGGAGGCAAGCTGTGAAGCAAGCCACGACATTGGGTCGTCTTCTTCTTCGCTTTCTGAACTTGAATCCGAGGTGGGAGCACAGCGGCGCTTGGAAATGCGCTGCCCTGCGGCCTGGCGCGCAGCGATGAACGGGTTGAGCATGCCTTCAAAGTGTGCGCGGTGCGGTCGTAAGAGCTTGGAGAGTTTCGGCAATACCCCCTCCGCAGGTGGCCCGTCCTCCGGGCACAGAGCAAACGAGACCTCGCGGCTCATGGCGGTGTCCAGTTGGAGCTTCTTCACATTGGAGAAAGGTCGCAGGAGTTCGAACCACGCTTCACGCGGGATCTCCGGCGGAAAGCCCCTGTGCCAGCGCGTTGCGTAATACTCGAGGTGGAGTCTTTCCACCGAGGAAAGCATCGGCGCCAGTGCAGTTGATATCCGTCCCGCACAGGCTACTTGGGCATCTATCGTCCTGCACGGGAAACGTATACGGAACGGAGCGTCCTCCGGGGATAATTCGTCCAAGCCCGGTGCAACGACGATCGACACACCGGGATTCTTCTCAGTCGGGCCGGAAAACGTAAAAGAACACACAGGATACCTGAGCTCCTCTGCTGCAATGAGAAACTCGGACAAGCGAGGGAGGGGAATCGAGGGCCGTGGGAAAAATGACAACGTAAAATACGTCAAGACGGGAGCGCGGATGCAAGACACGAGGCCTTCCAAATAGCGACCGCGGCCTCTAAAAACAATCTCGGACAACTTGGAAAGCTGAACCATCTGCGTCTGCAGGGCTGCTATGTCGCTCCTGACGTTTCCGGGAGAGGACGGTTGTATCTCAAACGACTCGGAGGCGAACTCGAGGGTCAAGCGCTCGAGGAGCGGCATAAGCGAGAGACGCGAAACGAGATAGTTTACGGGAAGGGAGGTTGGAGATGAAATGCCTCTGAGGGAGAGAGTGACGAGTCCAGTGATGGATGCGAGCAAAGGAAGCCCTGGGGCGGAAACATCCCCAACCTGGATTAAAGTCAGGTGGCTTAGACGTTGGGCTGTGAATGTTTCGGGAAGTCGGGAATTATAAAATGGATCCAGAGAAATGAGCCTGAGGTTTTCCAACATCGGAAAAGATTTTCCCATATCCACGACCAGCTTCTGCAGGTCCGGTTCGCGCAGATTGATGAGACGTACGCGATCATGATGATGCTGAAGTACGAGCAATACCCCTTCTTCATCTTTCGTGGACATCTGCGCCTTCCCGTAATCGATGAAGAGTGGGAGTGGTGGTGAGTGTTGCAACATTTCTCCTATAGGCTTGCCATGCGTGAAGTAAAGATGTAGTTGTAAGGAGGATGAAGATTCAAGGATGATGTTGCGCCATCGCCTGCAAGTGTGCATGAACTTGTACCACCATTTGTGGTTCCAACTGTATGGAATATCCGATCTGTAGCAATGGAATATTTCAAGAAGCATGTCGTCCATGAGTATGCTGATGAATGAAGTCGATGGGCGGCCTTATCCGACACAAAGATCTAATCAGGACGGATTTAGAGGGTGTAGTAAAAACAACGCTCACCTTCAACTGGAGAATCGGTGGGGTGGATCACGTCTGGTTGCATGATGACGAGTCGTGAAATGGCGGCTGGGGAGAGTGGGCTGATGGGTTGAGGAGAAAAACAATCAATCAGAGCGTGGCGACAATGAAGCCACTTGTACATATCTGGAAATTGAAAGACGGCCATGTGTTTCAATACGTCATCAAAGGTTCGTTATCTGATCAATTTCTGTGCGCGGGCCGTGGCCCAGAGTTGCATGGTCAATGACATCTTTTCCTATGCTAAAGCTAGCATTGACAAAGCAAGCCTCTTCATACAGACCCAGTCCGTCGGTATTTTTAAGAAAACACGAAGATTTTCGAAGTCGTGCCACGCCAGTTCCGACAATCCGTGTCCCTTGTCTATCGGAACCATTTTGGTCGCGCTCATTTTCAAGCTCAGCTCAGCTCTTCCGACCAACTCCCGACCAATGCCACATGCAAGGACCCAGGTCACCGCACCATGATTATGATTATTGTTATTTACAACTGTATATTACATAACGTCAATGACTACAGCGCAAGTTACCTTCTCCATGGGAGTCTGAATTCAGTGTGTGCCTAGTTAGTTATGCCCACAAGGAGCAGAGACCTGGGCAGATTCTAGGCAGGTGAGAGGCACCAGTACTTCTCTGAGCTCTGAGTGTTGTTGACAGATGCCCATTGCACGCGTCAAGCTCAAGACATGCATTGTGGGCAAGGACGCATCCCACTCGGATATGCCATGTGATCCCCAGTTTGGCTGGTGTGGCACAAAGCAAGTTTGTGGGTAAACGTGATGACCTTGAGCCTGGGCCTCAAAACGAAACCGGGTCGGCTCCTCAATGGCAGGATGGGACAGCAAATGTATGGATGAAGGTGAGTTGTTGTTCCTGGTGCTGGTGCCATATGAGTGACTTGACTTTTGCATGGCCGGGTTTCTCTTGCTTTTTGCGGGCGCTGATGCCCGCCTTATCATACTTCTTGGCCTTGCAGACCCTCTTTGAGTGGATGACCTCCTCCTCAGCTGGCTTCCCACTAGGATTCCATACAGTGAGGTAAAGATTTCCAGGGACTGTGCCCTTCAAACGGCCACCCTCCCTTCTGTCGGGTCCACTCGTGGCGGCACCTCAAGTTTCTGGCTGCCTGTCACAGTGCCTCGTGCATCGTGCCTATCCCTGTGCTTTCCCTCGTTCAGGCTCCCTTGTGGCTGCGGGTCGACTTCACATTCGCCCTTTTGCAGCAGCCTCTCGACTTCATGCCCAGCCTCGCCTTGCAGTAGTGTTTCGTGCCTACGCACTGTCTTGCCACATGCCTCGGGCTCCAATGCCTCGAGCTCGGCAGTGGTGGCTTTTTCAGCCTTGCCAGTGAGCTTGACACCGGCTGTGCTCTTGGCCAGGGCAGGTGTGGTATCCATAAATGGTAGTGGTCCCCTTTGTTTGTTCACGTCAACGCCCAAGGATTGGACTTCCCTTGCATTGGCGTTCGTGACCACACATGCAAGCCCAAGACGGTCAAGTCTCCGCTGCCCATTACTCACACTACTCCTGATTTCTCCAAGTCTTCTGTGAGCAAGTTGGGCAACTTCAAACATTCAAGGCGGAGGTCGGTGGCGCATGCCATCCGGATGTGGTGTCCCCACATGGCAAGTCACGCGTGAGGATGTTGGGTGGTAGAAAGGGTTCAAATGGAGAATTGGTAGGGATGAATAAGGTGGTACATTGCCATTGCCCTCACTTGGTGAGTAAATGGTTTCCTCCCCCCCTCAAACAGACACCCAGATCGCTTGCAAAAATGCCCAGGTTGGGCCAAAGTCCAGGGCGCGCACCCTCATCAGGAATCAAGAACTGGCCTCCGTGCCCGACGTGTGTGGACACATCTTCAGATTGATGGTGACATGCCTTGGCTAGGCATATTTCCCTCACGTGCACATACCAACATCAGGCCTGGCCTGCCGTGCACCATAATTCTTTGCCCCTGGGCAACTCTAATGGCCTTCCTACATCGGCAGAAGGGGCTTGCATCTGCTCAGGCAGATGGTAGGTGGGACCCGTACCCTCTGGCAGCACAGTGGTCATCCACCCCTCTGCCTTCTCATGCGACGTGCATCCTAAGGCCGAGCATGTACATGCCTGATGTTGTCTGTGACCTGGTCTGGGCCTGGCCTCTCGAGGCAAACAAGCCTGCACAACCACACTCAGCATGGGGATCGGCATAGCATATCTGTGTGCAATGTGTTCCCCATCTACAACATGTGTCTTGAGCTTGATGCATGCAACGAGCATCTGTCAACAACATCAGGCTCAGCATGAAGTGAGAATTTATGACAATTTTCAAGGGTCCTGGGCAGCAAGAATGGTAATAACTTGGGAGGCTGACCTCCAGTGAGACTTGGCTTGATCACAAAGGTGGCCTTATGCGCATCAAGTCCCTTCCTAACATGCCCCACGCATTTGCACAAGAGGAAATGAGAAATACATAGAATCTGTAATTGAATGTCTATTTTGCTCTTTCTATGTGGGCATAACTACTAAACTAAGTTCATGAAATAAGTGCTCAAAAGACGAAAATTGCAGAATCGGCCTTCCCCCCCCACTTTCCCTCCTAAATTTCAGCTAATTGTTAGGCATGCACTGAATTCAGACTCCCATGGAGAAGGTAACTTGTGCTTTCACAGCAGGCAAGAGCAGATAAACAGGGTCTGCTTATAGTTAACTTATGGTCCAATTTATATAAAATTAACTGACAAATAAGTGGGCTCTGTTGTTGTTACTAATTATATAAAGACAATAGAATGATTTATTGAGTCCCCTTTATATCTTGCATTATTATAGATATAGCTAGCTAAATAATTAACAATCTGTCACATGCTCAGGCGATAACTCTTTATCCCCTTACAAATTTAAACTAAATTAGTGCCTTAGCTGGTTGCAAATTAGCAGTTGTATTATATAAACTTATCTTATCCTATTGTTTCAGTCTTAACAGTCTATAATCAGCTTAACACAGTGGGGTACACAAAGACATTGATTTGTTTTAAATAAGGTTTGACATAAACAGGGTCTACATAGTTGGCCACATATTTTAAATAAGCTTAGTCTGCATAATTTGTTGGCGATAATTGGCCGATGGAGATCAATCGGCCCAATAAGGAGATAGTGCAGGGCTGCGCACTTACCCCATGCATGCTGTATTGCCATATATCGACAGCTGTGATATGATGTGATGATGTGAGACTAAGTTGATGACCATATAAATGATACATCTAGTATTCCTGCTGTATGTCAACAGGTGTATATATCAGTTAGCAATAAATTAATGACTGCTATCATAGAAAGATGACACTAAGGGCAAAGTCAATATTAGCTATTCAATACTAGTTGTGGCCATGATTAGCAAGGGTGTAAAGTATTAACATTAGTCTAATGAAATGAAAGACAGAGATTTACAGGCAATGAAAGGGAGTGTATAGGCATATATATCAGTACCTGCATAGTGATCAGCATTCAGCAATGAAGCATCAAAGTGAGAAGGGCGAATGTAACATGCCGGAGCATGTGGGGTAGAGATAATAGTTTTGAGATGAGCAAGACAAAATCCTTCAAGAACCTCACACAATAGAACCAGCCTAAACTATGGGGTTTATTGTGAAGTTACATAGAAAGATTGTCTCCCTCTCCTTTACTGGAGAGACAAGCCTTTAATACACACTTGTGCACTATCTATTTAGGTACTTGTCCGAAACGCATCCTACTAGGCAACCTGAATATGAATGATATATGATGTATGGTCGATCTGAGGTCAATCATGCTCATGTGATGATGGCACAGTGGCCCACAAATGGAGGTAAGGCGACCAGTTGCCTTATAGTGAAACTGAGTAATCATGGACAAATGTAAATGCACATATGTGTGGAACACTTGAGATCTTGAGATGTTGAAGCAATCGTTCTGGTGCCGTCAAAAGGGGAAGTAAAGAGGAAACAAACAATCATGGAATGTCCATGTACCAAGTACGTGTAAAGGGAATGCGCAGGAGAAAAAGAGAATAGCCAAATGGGGTCCAGATGCACAACCATGAGCACACAGTTGAAACAGGGGGAGAGGTGTACAGTACCCTGGGCTGGGTGATCTTTATGGCAATATTCAAGGTGTCCATATAGCAGCCCATGTGTCACAGAAGTGGCAGCCAGCCAGGACCACCAGATCAAGACTACACAGTGCACGCTACCAGTGTGCAGTGCACTAGCATATCTTACATGTAGATAGATTGCTTGGTCCAGGTCCAGATACAGTACATAGTCTAATTAGCATCTGTGTAGTGGATCCCTCAGTGTGTGCTTTCATGCCCAACTGAGTTTGCATCCATAATACTTGTTTACAAGTTAAAGCAGCCACTTCATCAATATCGTCTGTGTTGTCCTCAGCACTATACAATGGACTCAACATCTACATGAGAGTTCAAAATGGAAGGTGCAGGAGTGGTTAGAACCAAGCACACTTGATCCAAGAGCATGCAATGGAGCAAAAGCTAAAGCAGACCATGATTGTTAGTTGCTCTACCACTGCAAAAGGGGAAAGAGGGAGACAGAGAGAAAGAGAGAGAGTGTGTGTGTGTAAATAATAAATGCGACAGACTAAACACAAATGCAGGGAATCAAAAGAGGGGGAAATGTAATGCTAAGCAGCATGGCTGAGGTGTTGCTAACCTCCTGCTCATGTTGCTGCATGCTGGCTTTTATAGTTCAACTGCTAGCCATTTACAATCTATACTAATTGTCCTTAGCACTAATAAAAGGGTCCGTCCTGAGAACGAGCGTATAATAACAAGGGAGAGAGAAGGGCAGCGAATGGGGATGTGATACAATGTGTGCACATGGTCCTGTGGCATTGGTTGGATTGGGAGGGGCATCCGGATTCAGGCATTTGCAAGCCCAGCACATATCCTGTCATTACAGCACCCTCATCAGCACCATCTCCCACTGCCATGTCCACACCATCACCCGCATCCTTGTCTGCGTCTGTGCCTTCTCCTGCTCCTTTGACTTCACTCACTGATGTCCCACATTTGGACTCCAACATTACCAATTGGGCAACATTTTCCCACCATTTTTGCTGGGCAATGGTACTTGCTGGTCACTGGGACTACTTCAAAGGCTCCACCAAAGCCCCTGTTCCCCAGGACCCAAATAACATTACCAATGCAGAGGAGCAGGAAGCCCAATGATGGGAGCACGAAGATGTAATCACACCATGCCTTCTTGGCCAGCAACTCCCTGATGAGATATCCATGGACATGGATGAGTACCCCACAGTCAAAGAGCAATGGGATGCTCTCACCCTCCTTGCTACACCAAAAACTGTACATGCTCAAGTGAATATGCACCAATCATTCCTTGATATGCAGTTCCTGAAAGGAGGCAACATCTGGGAGTTCTTAAGCTCCCTGAAGAAGCAGCATCACAAACTCACAGTGGCTAGGGGCCCCTTGATCTGCGACCACCACCAGGTGCAGTTTTCCCATGGTGAAAAACTGGGCAAGGAGTGATGAAACTGTGGTACCAACGCCCCCCAGAAATCATATAGCTAGAAACCACAGAAACCAATGGAAACAACAAACTGTAAAACATAGAATAGTTGTGATAATACTATAATGCCGACATCCCTTAATGCTGAATATGACCTCAAACTACAGGAATCTGGGAAACAAACCACACAAACCACTGAGTGATGAGCCAGACACAACCATGACACCCAAATAGATGAAACCTGGGAGCTAGCTCTGGGAAAAGAAAGGGAAAACTGGAAAGACTGAGGAGAAACAACCAGCAGCAACAGTGGAAAATGATGCACCAAGGCCCAACCCAACCCTTCCAAATCATCCTATCAGAATCGGCATACTTGATCTGGGTCCTAAGATGTGAAAGAGAAATACAAGAAAAACCTCTCACTGAAGGAGAAATCAAAGCAAGATGGTACTGCATGATCAACAAAAAACTCACCAGCAATAGGGTAACCATGATGAAAACTGTAAGGACCAACAAATTCATGAAACCAGTGGAACTTTGGAAGGGACCTGGGAACCAGCATTAAGGAAAGGAAAGGAAATACCAGTAAACTGGATGCATTGTTGTGAGGTTTTAGTGGGTAGGACTGCATGATGAGCCTGCCCATTGGGCAGGTGCACATCATCACGCTTTGAGTCCCATACTACCCCTAACCCAAGTGTTACGATCCTGAACCCTCACCCCAATTTTCCATTATTTTCTACCATTTATTTCACGCTCTCGGTCACTCGCCCCCTCACTCGTTCCCTCACGCGCCGCTCGGATCGCCACCAAATCACCTGACAAGTCACCTGATGGACCACATGACTAATCCGCAGTCAACTATCACATGCCATCACTCCGCAGTCCGCAGCATCATGACGTGTCCTCATTTAACCCCTTTTGGCTTGC
>Ga0307510_10003679_pt1 | contig 17905 bp, 14 predicted proteins | sample 12_EM_MG_FD_207224 | JGI IMG/M metagenome (GOLD analysis project Ga0307510, IMG submission 207224) | Populus trichocarpa ectomycorrhiza microbial communities from riparian zone in the Pacific Northwest, United States - 12_EM | ecosystem: Host-associated > Plants > Roots > Unclassified | place...
CAAGAAATCGTGCGGGGATCAAGAAATACGCGGATATTCCTTACCGGGAGGCCCCATATCGAAGACGAAATCATGAGAAGCTTTAGCAAGGTGGTTAGGATACCTCTTAATCCTACCCGGGATGATATTGAGAGCTATTTGGAGATGAAGCTGAGCCGTGACACTGACCCCTATGCAATGGACGATGAATTGCGGGCGGATATTATGAGAGTCATCCCAGAGACGGCGTCAAAGATGTAAGCAAGAATATCGAGCACCTTCCAAATACAATCCGGGTCATTATTTACTAACGATGACGCATAGTTTCCTTCTTGCTTCCCTAAGCATTGATGCAATCCTGAGCGAGCTTACCCCCTATCAGCGGAGAAAAAAGCTTGACGAGATAAGCAAAGGGGATGGGCTGAGGGATGCTTATTCGGCAACTCTATCACGAGTGAAGGTGCAGCATAGCAGTAGATCAAGACTCGGCATGCAAGTTCTAATGTGGGTATCGCATTCGGAACGACCGTTGACTGTGAACGAGTTATGCCACGTCCTAGGGGTAGAAGCAGGATCCACCGACTTGAATATCCAGAATATTCCATCGATAGAAACACTGCTGGCATGCACCCTCGGGCTTGTCACGGTTGAGAAGTCCTGGCACTCGTCTACCGTCCGCCCTGTTCACTACACGCTGCAAGAGTACCTCTCCCATAATCCAAACTTGTTCTTGAAGCCCCACTCGGCGATTGCCGAGATCTGTTTAACTTACCTCAACTTTCACGAGGTTAGGGGCATTTCGCCTACACTTCGCTCTGCCCCATCAACCGTACCTTTTGTCAAATATGCTTCTTGTCACTGGGGTACACATGCTAGAAGGGAAACCACAGAAAATGCGAAACGGCTTGCATTGCAACTACTCGATGGATTCGATAGACACATATCATCGAAGGTGCTGCTATTGGATGAGATGGATTATTGGGACAGACCTTTTGATCAGGAAGGCACTCCAAGGGGATTTACCGGGCTCCACGGTGCCGCATACATCGGGTGCGTGGAGATAACGGTTGCCTTATTGGAGATGGGTAAATGCGATATGAATGCAACTGATTACCACAGAAACACAGCAGTCACTTGGGCTGCCAGGAGGGGCCATGAGGGGGTCGTGAGCACACTGCTGCAGCAGAGCGGTGTCAATCCCAACACACCTAATAAAGATGGCCGAACACCCCTCTCGCTTGCTGCGCAGAATAGGAATGAAGCGATGATGAGGATACTACTGGAACGGAACGAAGTCAACCCCAATACAGCTGATGCCACGTTGGGCCAGCCACTGCTCTCGCTCGCTATCCGGAATCGGTATGAGGGAGTCGTGAAGATACTACTGCAACATAAAGACGCCAATCTCAACACAACTGATCGAAATGGCCAAACACCGCTCTCGCTCGCTGCGCAGAATGGGCATGAGGCGGTCGCGAGGAAACTACTTGAACGGAAGGACGTGGATCCCAACATAGCTAACAAAGAGGGTCAAACACCGCTCTCGCTTGCTGCGCAGAATGGGCGTGGAACGATTGTGAGGGTGCTGTTGCAACGGAACGAGGTCAATCCCAGCCTAGCTGACACCACCTCAGGCCAGACACCGCTCTCGTGGGCTGCGCGGAATGGGCATGAGGGAGTCGTGAGGATACTTCTGGGACGGAATGATGCCAATCTTGACAAAGCTGACGGATACGGCCGAACACCGCTCTCGTGGGCTGCGCATAATGGGCACGAGAGAATTGTAAAGTTGCTAAAGGAGCGAACAGATCTCAGTCCCAGATTCGCAGCATGCCCACGACGAACAGAGACCCTCTCCCCCGAGCCGTCCTGTCACTCCGAGACCCCTTTTAAAAAGCCCCGCAGGTCTTGATCTCTAAAGACAAGCCACGACTCTTCTCCGCCCAAGCACTACTGTACACATACTGTACCCTCCCAGCAATAAATCAAACTCAGCGAAACAAAATTCCCAGCCGCGTACGGACAGCTCCTTGCATGTGGGTCGACAAGCCACCGCGGATGACAAGCTTTTGGTTCATCCACCTCAAACTTCTCATTTTCTCACTAGCTCCCCCTAATCACCTCAACAACTCCTTTCACATTTCCTATCGCCCTATTTTTTGGAGGTTTGCTTAGCAATTTTGCATATATCCGCGGTCCGTCAGTGCTTTCTCATACCCCCTCTCCATATATCCGGCCTTCTCCTTTATCCCCTGTTCCTCGCGCCCCTTGGATTAAATCATTCCATCTCTGGTCATTTTCCGCTCCGCATATTCCTGTATTATTTCACAACTTAGACAGCAACCGTGTCTTATTATGACTGGTGAATGGTAGCTTCATATATATATTAGATATAGACACAAATACTGTATACATGAGAGCGGGTGCACCATAGTAGCAACCAACGAAGAATTTATGGTCTATGATCTGCAGAATATCTTCTTTTCCTCTCTTCTGCCGCTTATCCCTCGCTGCTCACCTAATCCCCCGGAGATACCCCTTTCCCTTTATTAACACTAAAGACACCAAACTTTTTTTACCCCTCTATCTTCCTCTAACCATCACTGTTAATGCACCGCGCCCCCACTGTTGAAGGACGTACAACAAAGGTCGGAATCGAAGCACAAAGTAATGGGACTGATCAAAGAAAGAAGGAGATGAGTATTTGTTATCTTGCTTGTTCGTCCATAGACGCGCTTGAGACAGCCGTACTTATAGCTATGCGCAACATGAATGTATGTCCATCGATATGACCGCGGTCATTTCCTAGATCCTTAAGCCCTAAGCGGCCAAGCAACTGGCCAAACACTTCCGTATCAGCCATCACGCTGAGGTGACATTTCCGATACCCACCACTAAACCTACCTCCCCTGCTAGTTCTGTAAGCCCCCGCTACCCAAAAAGCACAAGAGGAGCCCCCCACATAGACTACCTGTATGCCCGCAGTCTAACGAACGGGAACCCCAAGAGCCCGAAACTAGAACAAGAACCCGCCCCAAAAGTTAACCTAGTATCACACCCATGATACCCGGGACAAGGGAAGAGCGCGTGCACAAGAACACCATCTATTCCTAACCCTAAAAGCCGACATATCAACATCAAAAATTACCCCCCACCAACCGCACCACACATTCACAACCCAAATCCCTGCCCTCACCAGCCACCCTCCAGCGAGTGACCGTTTGTGATTACCACACCATATACCGGAAGCCCATACCCACGCCCAAGCCAAAACCCCACACCTCTGCACCCACAAACCAAGCCAGCTATCCAAACACACCTTATATGAGCGAACCCCCCTAGTACAAGCCACCCCCCACAAAATCCAAGACACGAAAAGGGAGAGAGCAAGGGAAAACAAAACTCCCCCAATGGCAGAAGCAAAGAAAAAACCGATGCTCTGAAACGGATTTGAACCGTTGATCTCGTCATTAGCCCCCTTCGTGTCGGGTATAACACTAGTGACGCGCCCTACCAACTTGGCCACCAGAGCGGAAGATGTCTGAAATGCAGTCGATGAAATGTTGTGCCTACTACGCTAAGCTAAGTGGATGGTCTTGGCAAGTTTAATAGTGGAACGCCAACCAAAATGTGTTAGCGCGGTATGCTTAGTCAGGAGGCTGGCCGGCTTACTTTTCTACAGAACACTTACCCTCAAGCAAAAAATTGTACACCAACTATTATGCAATTCAACTTTTGAAGGCCTCTACAACACTAGCCTCAAGACAGAGAAGAAAATCGCCCAGTAGGCAAGTTCTAGCGGCCACCGGGAAAAATCTACAGGTGAAATTCTAAGACCTCCATTACCGGATGTTCGGTAGGCCGCGATATCCGCCAACGCTGGTCGCCAAAATGGCAGGTTCTTCCACCAGCGCTCGGGTACTGTACACAATAGGACTCGGAGAAAGCAACAGCATAGATGCCCTAGGAGATCAGGAGGAGCTGTGATGCCGGTAATATACACAAATATCAATGAAGTAATCCGTAAAGTTACATGTCGTAAAATCGCCTAACCGTTCGCCTTGCCCAGAAAAAGAAAATGAACAACCATTCAACTCCCGATAAAAAAAGCTAAGTGTGCAACCTTAAACCCCAACTAAAAATTGGCCATGTCGATCCAAGTGCTCACAAAGCCGAGATCAATGCTCCGCTTCGCCTTCATAATTTTCTCAAATTCCTCAAAACTTAACTTTCCTTCTCCGCCTCTCGCTTCCACCTCCTTCTTCCCTGGGGTATCTTCGTCTTGCTCTTCTCTAGCCTGAAGGGCCAATTGTTCCTTTGCAGCAAAGAGCTGATCAAGTAGCTCGTTTAAGCCTTGCTGTGTGATCTGGTAAAGAATCTCTGACCCCACATCTTTTTCAGGGTCTGGTACTTGGTGACTGGAACTTGCGGAGGTTGAAGATCCAGGGGGGGAGGACGATATATCGAAAAAGGCACGGCGGCGCTCTTCTTCACGGCGACGGGCCTGTACAACAGGTGCGGCATCCGCCGAAATACTAAGTAGATCTTGAGTAAGAATTATCATTAGCATTGCGCTCCGCTAGTGTGGGGGATAATCTGCCGCCAGACTGATTGGCAGAACGCACATTTTTCGCGCCTAGTCATAACCTCGGAAGGCCCCGGGCCATAAGCTCTATCATCCCCACTTGGAAGAACAACTTGGTCCACATCTTCGTCGTCATCTTCTTCCTCTTCCTCCAAACCACCACCCTTCCCAGACCTTCTTGCCCCAGGAGGAATATTTCCAGCAAACGCAGCACTAATTGGTTGACTACCAACTAGTACATTGGATGCTTGATTAGCTTCTAGATGGTCGTCCTCCATACTCGCGACCATGTCTTTAACAAGGTCTTTCGAAAGAGCGTAGAAAGCACGGAAAATCCTTAAGAAATCTTTACGGTCCACATAGCCATCTCCATCCAAATCATATCCGTTAAAGACTCGACGTAACTTCTCACTAGCACGGTTTTTGTGGTTCAGAGTAGACAACCCGCGAACGAACTCTTCGAAACCAATCAACCCGTCGTTGTTGGTATCGTAGAAAGCGAACATTCGGTCGTAGATGAGGTTGGGAGGTGGAGGGCGTACATGAGTGTTCGGGACGAAGCACTTGTCAAACGTTTGCCTAGAAATAGCACCACCGAGATTGAGAGGATCCGAAACATATTCGGAAGCCGCGAGACACTTGAACTGCTCATAGAGAGCTTCGACCTCTGGTGGCTCAACTATTCACGTATTCCAAGTTAGTGTGTGCCCCGGGCAGAGATATTGGAGCATCTTACACCCTGTTTCAGACCCAAACTTCCTGATTACATCAGCCGGGAGCCCTGGCGACATTAAACCAGTCTTCCCTGGGTACCATGGGGTCTGTGCTTGTCTTGGGTTACCAAGAAATGGAGCTGGTATCCTGACTTTGTAGAACAGATGTGTTTTCGGATGTGAATCCAAGGCCTCGCAGGTCTCGCAAAGGTCAAAATCGATACAGTTGGCGCAACGATACCTGATGCCCCTAATAGGTAAGCAATTACAAGCATTGCAAGTAACTCCTCTGTGGACGTATGAATCCCTCTTCGATTGCTCCTCGGCGATAAGGTATAACAAGTTTAGTAGGTTCTGGTTCTCCTTAGGCTCCGGAGCGTAGCTGTACTCGCTGAGATCATCCGGTCCTATACCCCCGCCAGCCCCCCGGGCCTCCCGAGCAGCTACAGCGGCCTCGACTAATGTATCTGCCATAGAGTCGGGAATATCGATGGTTTCTTGGTCTAACACCTCTCGCAAGCGTTCATCCGAGAGAACATTTCCTTCAGAGTCGATTCCACCAACCTCGGTGCTATTAAAACCATTGACTGAGCCAAACCGGCGAGGGTTTCGACGAGAGACCCTCCGAGCGTTGGATCGTTTTAGCCTTTTGATATTAGGAGTTCTGGTTGATAGGTAGATTTGGTAAGTGAGGAGAGAGGCGGCGACGATGGCGACTGGAACAATCACGGAATAATATCGTGATAGTTGAGGCATCGCGAAACGAGCGGTTAAGCTAAGGCTTCCGTCTCAGGAAAGTATAAAGGAAAGATGTTGATCGGAGTCTTGTCCCAAGGCAATGAGGTTCTGCGGGGCGGCTTTCAAATTCCGTCAGATTGTGGTAACATTTGCCAGGCGTGGTTCAGGAAGACGTGTCGCGGGGCAATCGTAATATAATTCCTGGCAAATTCTTTTTGTCAGCAGGGTTAGGGTTAAGGTCCAATTTCATAATAACTCGCCTAATCCTAGACTCAAACTACTCTACCCAATGCCAAGAAGGTCGGAATCGTGCAGTTTTTATGTGGGGTATCATATAATATCACCATGCGGTACCGGTATGTTCTTCAATTAGCATGAACCTTTTCTGCTGAGTGTTCTCGTCACAGAACTTTCTATTGCCAGTGTCTAAATTGCAGAGTTCATGGAATTTTGCAAATCACAACTCCCTACAGTAGGTAGAGATTACAAGAATAATCTTACAGCCTCTTCAAGATATCCTCAACCACCTCCTGAGTCTTAGAATTACCTCCTAAATCGGGGCTCAAGCACTCTCCTTCCTCAAGACTACCGTCAACAGCCTTATAGATCTTTCCAGCAGCCTCAGTCTCACCCATAAACTCCAGCATCAGCCCCACGCTGCGGATTGTAGCGATGGGGTTGGCGATACCCTTACCCATGATATCCGGAGCAGAACCATGGCAAGGCTCGCCGATAGCAAACCCATCACCGACATTAGCAGAAGGGACCAAGCCCAAGGATCCAACCAAAGCCGCAGCACCATCGGACAAGATGTCACCATAAAGGTTTGGCGCAACGACTACATCAAAGTAAGATGGTTCTCGGAAAAGCTTGTAGACCATGGAGTCGACAATCTGCTCTTCGCAACGAACAGAGGAGTATGACGGGTTTTCCTTGAATACCGCGCGAACAGTCTCACGGAAGAGACCATCGGTTTGTGACAAAACGTTAGATTTGTGAGTGATAGTTACGAGCGGAGAAACGGCAGAATTCGGACCACGAATAGAAGCACGCTTAAGAGCGATCTCAAAAGCGATCTTGCCGATACGCTGCGAAGCTCTGGCGCTGATTCTCTTGATCGCCTCGGCAACCTTGGTACCGTCCTTTGCGGTGTAGGTTTTCTCTTCTTTCACGTACTTGGAGATGTCAGTAGTTCACTCTGAAAGCCTGATGAACGCACGGCAACATACAAGGTCTTCGGTATTCTCTCTCACAATAACCAAGTCCACGGGAATAGCTGCCCCTTTAACAGACTTTACCGGGCGAACATTGGCGTATAAATCCAGTTTTTTCCTCAATGCCACAATTGGCGATGAGTAGCCTTCAACCTTCGTAGTCGGAGAGCTATTTAAAAGTGATGAGCCCGGAAGCCCATTGATCTCGGACGATTTTCTGAAACGCCATACCTAACAGCACCAAAAAGCGCACCATCGCAATCACTCTTTAAAACCTCAACAGTCTTATCCGGCAGGGCCTTCCCGGTCTTCTGAAAAGTCTCGAATCCAGCCTCCAAATCTATAAATGAAAACTTGAGGTTAAAGGCGCTAGGTAGGGCTTCGAGGATTTGACGGCCAGCCTATTTTGTAAACCCTCAGCACTCGGTTAGGGGAACAGAAAGAAAAAAGGAAACAAAAGGGTCAATTGCAGCAAGGGCTCCTACAGGAATAACCTCCCTGCCAATTCCGTCGCCGGGAATGAGACCTAGGGCGAAAAATTAGCAATCAAATCATTTCATCGGTGAGGAAGCAGGAAATAAATGGTACCAATTCTTAGGGTTCGAGCCACGGCAGCCATTGATTCAAGGTGTAAATAGAGAAGGTGGGGTAAACGGTGTGAGGTTGGCAATGGGCAAGTGAGTTTTGGCGGGGTGTAGTTTTTTTCTTTTTTCTTGTCCCAGACATTTTAGGGTCTGTCGTCGGTATAAGCTTTTTCCCCCTTCGGTACCATACTGTAAACTTACCACTCCCTGCAGTTAGTCACGGTTAAGTAGTCGATTGCCGTATACGTGCTCTACGCTGCTTATGATCAAGTCGCTTTCGGCTGACTATACCGCTTGTATATCTTCCATGCGGTGGCGGTGATTTCAAAGTGTAGGATCCCGCTGGACTACCTAACACTTCAAAAGACGCTAAGTAGCCATTGAAGGTGGTGGCATTTAACATCATGTATCATATTGCCGAACATATTTCTCATCGCATATGGCAAGCCCCCCGCCAAATTGCTGACACCGTTTAATTGTGCCGGCACACTTGAAGGTCGCTTAGGGTCTTTCGAAGCGACGGGCACCTAGACTATTAGACTATAAAAATTTATAGCAAAAGGGAAAGAAAATCATTTGTTAGCTTACTAAGCACCAGAACTCTTACCGTATCACAACCCAACGCATCAGAATCTGTTCCCCGGGGGGGCGAGTCGCTTAAACCATGCTCTGTATGAACGCTACAGCACCCGATGGCACTGGCCGGCAAGTCTTCACTACCAAACTGTGAACCCCCATAAGTAACAGATCACGAATATGCAATCACGGGTCCTCAAATCCGTTGCTTTTACTCTCCGAGACAACTAGAATCTAATGCTATATTCATCCCAGCAAGCTCACCATATGGCACCATCCTGACCCGCGGCCCTGCTTCTTCCAATACCCCAGAATCAGTGATGTTTTCTCATGACCGAGCATCCTTAGAACCCCGGAAAGGGCCTTGTTGATGCTGTTAACTCACCCCCCACCCCCGAGCCCTGCCTATAACCTCCGTATAAGCAAACGCGCCAAACCCACCATGGCCAAGAATTGCTATCTAGTACACAAGCGTGATACCAAGGGAGATATTTTATACAAGACAAGGATTTTTGCTGATCAACTACTCTTGTCCTCACGAAACCCTCTTTCTTAGTTCTTGTACTAAAACACTAGGATTATGGTACTAACTAATGGGGCTCTGTATTGGTGATACCAATCAAAAGGAAGTGCTGATATGTGTTATAAGAATCCAGTAGTAAAGGATGGGACCCTGGTTCAACGAGTGATGGAGGCGGTCACATGCCATCCCCTTCCGACCATTTCTATGCCTACTAGCACCACCTCCGCTCAGCACCATTGCACATCGTTACACCGTACACGTTAAGCCTTCCAGCACGGAAGCATGGGTGCACGAAGTCATTAACCAGTATCAACACACACACATCCAAGCCGACGGAAATCAATAGGGAAAAAAAAGAGTCAAGTTTTCACACTCCAACACTTCTAAACTTCACCCCACCAGCGTGCCTGTCACCTTCACATAAGCCCTCTAAGTCTGAACGATAGGAGCCACCCATGAAACCCAGCATGAAAGAGTCCCTAAAAATTCTAAAATTCCCAGGATAGATGCGCAGTGCACCGAATTACCACATAAGAATAACCACAAAGCTAGGATTGGATATCAAGAATGATTTATGTTTAATAGCATCCGAGAGACAAATACTCACCAGCACGCCCACAATTTAACCTACGGTCTAATATAACCATGAAGGATACTACTAGATTCCCCTAGCATGCAGCGATACACCCCCGGGTACCGACCAAAGCCACCCCATAACAGAAAAACGAAACCTGAAATCAAAAACGTACCAGAGATTCTAACATAAACATCCTCCATCTTACCGGATACCAGCGGTCCGCATGAGATCTCGGGAAATAGCCGTTTTTTCTCTCACAGTTCACATCCCAAACGCCAGTCACTTTAGGAAAACTCCTCCCAAACACCACAGTACGGTACACCATCCGCATAAACAGTAGACCGTACCAGACCTTACCCCCACCTCACTCCTCCACAACAAACCCACAATCCAGGCAGGAAAGGAAATCACCACAAAGGCAAGACGAAATAGCCAATAAATTATGAAAGAAAAGCATCATTAGAGTCGCACGGCAGGGGTGGGGGGGAGGAAGGGGAAAAAATAAAAAATTAGTTATGCGATCCATCTATCATTCAGCAGGAAGCGGAACTGCCATCACAACATGTTAAACACCGGGGGCGGTTGAGGTAGTGAGTTTTCCGGTAGTAGCCCGTCCCTATCCAGCCAGACACCCAACTGCCTCCGCTACACATGCCCGATTTGCGATGCGAAAGTGTGCAACCGGGACAATCCCCAGCACCGAAAACTCAAAATTTAACATTATAAATTGCTATCTATTATAACAGATCTGCCGTGGTATTTAAGATCACCGCGCTTACTATCAGGGATAAAATCCTACTCGCTTCAATCAATTTCCCTCGTGACCGCTACCTACCCCCCATCCCGCACGAGCGAATGATAATTCATGACGAACCGTTGCTCAGATGCGGATAAGAGCGATTGGGCGGCCAACAGAGCCCACATAAGGAAAGAATCCCCCCCTTGTTTCTTTCCAACTCGTTTATTATTACTTACAAGGGAGCAACACAGATATCATAGATTCCCGGGGGTGGAGGGATTCCGTCAAAGTGGGAAATAAGGGTTGCGCACCAGTAACATAGACGACAGAGCAAGAAAATCCATGCACTTTGTACGATGGGGAAAATACAAAATCTAACCTCCGCCACTCGCACTTCATTCCACTCGCCTCCCACTCTTAAAACCAAACCAATGGTAGACAGGTATAATACATATGTAAAAAGCACAAATTGCGCCAGCATGCCTCGATCCTCCCATGAATCACCACACCCATCTCTATTATATATTTCCCCACACGTCCCTATTCCTCCGTACGCTCCCGTGATGGCAAAGGAAAGGCATGACATGTCGGTATAATCCATTGTTAAACAATCTATCCCGCATCATATCCCAGCCATCCGCCACACTCCCGCAAACTGTCAAAGCCAAGCATATCCTTCTAACAGATTCAGAATCACTAAGGGATACCAGCGCATGATTAATCGGGCAGGCCAGGGCAGGCCGGATTTTTGCTCCAAGCCGAATTTCTCTCTCCCTTCGGGTCTTCTTTCTCTTTTTTTCTCTTTTTTGCGGTTCAGGATTTCTTCGAGACACCTAGCATTGGGTTGATAGTGGCCTGTGGCTTCCGATCCCAAAACGGGAGATTCATCCATCGTGTGCCCCCTTCTGTTTCCTCTTGTTGTGCCCAAGGAGGTAGACAGGACCCGCTGTTTTTAGTATATACCATAGCGTTTGAGGGGACTTTTTCTGAAAACTAGTGCCATTTGAGACCTTAACCGTTCTCCTTATTCTTAGGACAAAAGTGTACCCTTCACTTCGCCCAGGGAGAAGCCCCAGAAATCTCTTTACAGTATGTTGCACCATGACCAGCGCTGGGAATCGTGAGCAGGACTTCCAATTTACAAAAGGTACAATCGGTGCCGTTGCGCAAGTATCATACACACAACCCTAACTCAATGCCAGTAAAGAACCGACTATATATACTATCATACAAATATCTCACAGTAAACCCTTTATCCCCAATATCAGAATGTGTACATCGCCAACCATAATACACATGACTGCAATGACATCAGCAAGTGGTAAAAAGGTAAGGGGAAAGGCTAAAGCAAATCGCTACTATGAACAAGAAAAAGTGATAAGTGGTATGACAGGGGTGGGTAATGTGAAATAAAAATAAAAACCGAAGTAAAACCAGATTCTCCTAACGCCACGAAAGAAACCCCTTCCTCCCCCGGCTCTCGCGCTTCCATTCCCCTCCATGACCGGATGCGTAACTGGTTGGGGAGATGGTATAGGAAAATTCACTAAAAACAAATAAAAATAGCACTTTTTATGCCCCCATCGGAGGCGGTAAGGTCAGAGTGCTTGGACCCAACGATAGATGACTCTACTTCATTCGTTGGCATGAGTCTCCTCGGCGCCAATTCCCCCGGCATCGTTCCCAACTTGTTTCAGTTCCTTAAGCTTTCTCAGAAAAACTTTAACAGGCGTATCTGGATCGCGGAACCAGTCTTCAGCGGCAGGAGTCCCTCTTGGTTTTGCTGAAGGTTTGGGGGAAGAATCTTCCCCAAGTTTCGCTTCCTTCTCCAACCTGCCTTTCTCGAGACGAGCCAATTCGCCAACAGGCTTCCAAGGGTCATTCCAAGGTCTTGCTTGGTTGGTCCCAAAATACTTCTTCCTCTTCACATCCTCTGACTGCTTTTCCGCTTCCGTTTTATCCTCTTGACCAGGGATACGAAGCGAACGTGAACGAATGCCAGCATACATTTCGGGCTCTAACCGCTCCTTGCCCACCGGAGTCGCATCCCTGAGGGCCCGATTTGCCCTAAGATATCCTAGCAGGTTGACAGGCTTTGGTGGTGTAGGAGCCGGAACCTCTTCATCAGAAGAAATGTCAATGACACTAACTTCCTTAGTCTCAACAGCTGCTGGGGGGTCGAGATTTGTTAGTTCCGGAGACAGGGCCCGGGGGACCAAAATCGATAATGCGATCTTGGGCCCTTTATCTGTATTGGTAGTGGGAGAAAGGGAGGGTGCTATGTGCTTTGCTGATTGCTTGCTGACCGGCGAGTTGGTAAGCACCTTCCCAGGCTTCTCCAATGTTTTGAGGATATCGGCTTTCCCCGAGCGACGGATTTCATCGCTACTCGATGGAACCCCTTCCCCAACCTTCGAAAGAGTTGCGGGTGTTTGCCTTTTCTGCATCTGGACCCCATCAGAAGACGCAGGGACCTGCACTTCGAGGTTCGCCCGATATTCTTGATTTTCCCGCAATAGTTGGTCCTGGGACGAGTCTGGAACCTGAACAGTACTAAGTGGATCTTCTGTGCCAGGTATGCCTTCCTGGTCAGAATCATCATTCATATACACCGCATGCCCCCGAGCCAAGAAAGGTCGACCGTCTCCACGGTACGGTGTCTCTTTCACCTGAACGGTAGCGGCAGGTATAGGGGAGGACGAATGACACATCTCCTTCAAGTCGGGCCTAGATTGTTTAAATTGTAGACTGCATACCTCCGCATCCAAAGATACCTGCCTGCCGGCAACCAATGCGGAGCCGTTTCGTGGAGCACCCTCGAATCTTGAGAGACCTTTCCCTTTATCCAGCTCTTGACCGCCATAAGAGGGCTTGGTAGAATTAGCTGACAATTCTCGGTTCAGTGCAACTTCCTTCTGGTCATCCCCCTGCTTGGCAGCAGATGAAGTTATTACGAAAGCAGTCTGAGAAGGGAGTAGGGATGGTTGTTGGGGTATATCATTCTCATCGTCGCTCATATTCGGTTCTTTATTGTGTCCCGTTTCCAACGGGGCCCCACAGGATTCAGAACCCCCTCCAAAGCTACGGCCAGCAGATCTTCCTCCGATAGTATCATCATCATGATTGGAGAAGAGAAGCGGCCGCATTGGGTTAGGCTCTATCGATGGGGGAACATCGCAGGGAGTAGAGTGCAAATCCTTCTCGTGAGCGCGATTAGCCATGAATTGAGAGAACCCGTCTTCCGTACCATTTTCACCATTAGAGTTGAAAGTTGCCAAATCTTCCAAGACATCCGGGTCCGGAAACGAAGTGTCACTAAAACTATTATCATCTTCATCGACAGGAACACTGCCAGTATTAGACTTCTTCGCCAATTTCCTTTTTCTATCCCATATTTCAACCTGCTGCGCGCCCAAGATGCCGTATTTCGCAACTCGTGTGCGGCCATGAGGGTCTATAACAGGGAAAGGGGGTTCAACACTAAACTCCCGAGTCCGAGATCTACTAGACTGATCAGAGTAGTCAACCTCTTCAAGATCCTCAAAATCGTCGGCCGAGTCATAACTGAGTTGTTTCAGATTGGGTCGTTTTCTTGGCCGTTTAAACACCTGACTGGCATTAGAATGCGAATGTCAGACAGATATGGAGATATTACCGAGTTTGTAGGATCAGGCAAGACCCTCTTACTAATACCATTAGCACCACGGGTTACGCGTTTTGACGGTCCACCACAAAAACTAGGGGAGCCCTGCTTGCTTGAAGCTAGGCTACTGCCAGAGGTCTTTCCGCGCTTGCCGGACTTTTTATTTGATGCGAGTTGCTGGGAGCCCCTTTTCTTCGGTAGAGCGGAACTGTCCCCCGACCCGACTGGTGTTTTGAGAATAGAACTGCTACTTCTCCCCTTAGGCGCCCGGCTCGCTGGGGGGCCCAGGCTCCGCACGGGAGACATTATGCTACTGTGGGGTGGTGTCCTAGTAACATCGCGGCCTACAAATCTAGGATCCTGATATTCTGGGCTTGAAGGCCAAGAAACACTACTTCCCACATCCTCTGATTCAGCCAGATCGGGAGAAGGCTTTTGGTGAGTTAGGCACGTCTTCCTAGCGGTGTGTTTCCCGAAATAAATGCCACCGGGCCGATACCTCTCCAAGATGGCTTGCTCTTTCCGTATATCATAGGCAGGGCTGCGAGAATATCCAACCCTAGGTTGAGGGGGATACCATGCTATAATAATCGTTAGAAAATGCAAAAGCAAGTCATGCATTATAAACTAAAGATTGATACCCAAAGAATCATAAGCGACAGCACACTTACCCGTCTCTTTTTCAAGCTCAATTTCCTGGTCTTCAGGAATGGTTGAGTCCTCCTCCGTAACCTCTACCATACCCTGCCAACCTGGATGCAACACAAGCGAATTGTTCGTACTGTTATGGTCAAAGACATCGCTATTTTGGCTCTTCCGTAGCTTCCTCACACGTTGAACTTTAGGTTGGATAGCAGACTTTTTTAGTGGAACTTCGAAGCTCACCTCCTTGCGCTTTAAAGGGCGAGAGGTCTTCTGTGGCACACAAAGTGAGGATGGTAAAGAATCGCTTGGCCCCGAACCAGTTGGAGCTCCCGCACGAAATGAGGACTGTGTTTCAAAATCAAGATCGTCAAAATAAGAAAACTTATTCAGAGCCTGAGTGGCAAATGGCTGTGAATCTGAATCCTCATCGCCGTCATCCTCTTCACCGCTTTGGTCTCTGGCAACTTCCCTACGACCCGTCGTCGTCGTCGCCGTACCCGGAACTTGTTGAGCCAACCGGCGTAATTCCTTATCCTTATCGCCGTTCCCACCCACGACCGAAACCTTCCTCCTTGGGAGATCCGCCAGCAAAGCCTCGAGTTTGGCATGAGCCATTATGGTCTTCGGAGTTCCCCATGTTCTCTCACCCTCGCATGCAAGCAGCACAAATTTTTGGATGACAAAGACAGGTATCGGTATCGGCGGGGTGTTGCGCTTTGCGTATCCGGTAAGCGACCCGCGAGCTTCACTGGCGCGAGCCACCATAGTCGCCAACTGTCCCCCAAAGGCAATGCCCTTCTCGGAAAGGGTTCCGTCCGAGCCAGCAAATCGTATTTCATACTCCAGCAGTTGGATTAAAGCCCCTTTGATCTTCAAGAGATCTTTTCCGTGCTCCGCTTCAAACCATGACCGGCAGGTGGGGGTAAACTCGCAATCGATATAAAAGTACTTGTCCGACAACTGGGCAGTAAGAGGATTCTCATAGGTTAAGAACTGAGGACAGTTTAGATGCCGCACACAGCAAGGAGGGAGAAGACCAATCAAGGGTATAAAGGCTCGGGTGCTTACCTTAGTTAGCTGCAAAACGCCCTCTTTCGTACCCCGCAATAAGAGGTCTCTGTCAGGAGAAATGCTATACTCTTGGGGCGGCTTTCCAGATTCCTTCCTTGTCCGCCATCCCGCTAAAGATTTGCACACACTCCCTGCTAACCAAGCAGATCGCAAAAGATCCGACATTTTTCCAAGGTTTGTCGGGAGTGCCCCTTGTCTCGCCCGGAGAGGAAGTTTGTATGGTGGGGGAAGAGATGGTGGGGGGAACTCTTTGGTGGTGGGCAAAAAGTAGCTGAGGGGACGCGTTGCTTAGTAGGTAGGGCATGCGAGCGTGTTCTCCTCTGCCAGTAATTTCTCAATGCCAAGACGTCATGGGAGTCCTGGAAGCGAGCGCCCTAGGGTGGTCCAAGCAACGGCTAAGTGCCGTATCAGGAGGGCAACTTCAGCACGATCCCGGTGCGGGTACGATATCATGGCCCAGAGGCTCCCTGCTCGCCCCTCAGAGTTGCCCTTCTCATGGTTTAGGTGATGGGGTAGGTTATGCCACCATCACCCGGCAGGCAAGACGATGCTGATACTCGAGTAGATGGTGCCAGTATCGGTAGCACGATAACTTTAATGGCATTCATATACTAGTCTACGGTAGTGTTGCACTCGGCAGCGTCTGGTGCCTGGTGTGGTATCATAGCACTCGAATATTCCTAAAAAAAGGCGTCAAGTATCATATACAAGGGTCAGGCAATAAAGAATGCTTGCTGAGTGTGGTGCCTGAACTAGCATTCTGTTTCATGCTGTCCTCTTGGTGGCTTAGCTGGGAAACCCAATGGCTCATTCAAGAGACCAACATTCTTTGGTATTTATATGTAGGGATTACTCTTCTCTATCATATTGCAGTGTATATTTCCCTGTTTACAGGAGTATTGGCCAAAGATACCTAAACTTTGAAGGTAGAGACTTAATGGTAAGGGGGTGTGGTTCAAGAGGTAATTCACCATTGCGACATATTTTCTTCGGGAGGGCAGTTCGGTTGCAGCATTCCAGACTTTTGTCCAAAATCAACCCACTCACCCCTGCACCGTTCCACTCTTTATTGCCTGACCCTTGTATATACAAGTACGAGTACTAGTCTATCAGCACGATACGGTACTAGTCAACACAAACCAGCCAGTCAAATGTGTGTGTGAGCTTGAACTTGAACATTGCTCTGTGTTATGGACTAGCTTGTTCATGGAGAAAAGAGGTTCTGCAATATAGGGTAGAAGGAATATTCCAGCATCGAACTAGAGCGCCCACAGCCTACCCGAGTACGGTACCCGAGTACACTCTGAAGTTCACACTAATTCACATCAATTCACAACAAGCATATTTGGAAAGTGAGAGACTACTAGTACAAGTACTGGCTATGATAGTAACAAGCTCAAGTTCACGTTCGTGACTCCCTGCAGAACATGACCATTGGCACGACAACCGCTTCTTTAGATGGGACTAGGACGGAGACCACTCGTGCCACATGATATATCCCGCGGGGTTTCCAAAGTCCTACATGATAGACTACCCCGCCGGGCAAACCTTCCAAGGGTCCAATTCCCCATAACTGAGGCCTTGTGCATAACTTCCCACCAGTTACGAGTCATGTGAACATACGGCCATCTCGATCGCTCGCCCAGTGTGAGCCATCAGTCAAGTTACATAACTGATGCGGGGAATCAACCTATTATCGCCCATCAAAAGATGAGTGACAGCCCCAACTCCCCCGGCCCTTGTGACGCCACCCTTCACTTGCCAAGCACAGAACGCTACAGTACTGTATGATACTCGTAGGGTCCAGGAGTCTGCACTTTCACCAGGGCTAGGTATCCTCCAACGCTTATCACATCTCCAAGCCCATCTCGGCAGTCATTCCTCTCCTCACCCTCTCCGCTCAAAGTGGGGGAGTGAGGACAAAATTATGTCAGTCACCCATAAAGAACGCCGCTATCAACAGTTACTGTATTTATTTTCTATTTGCTAATTCTTTCCCTCCGACCCATCGCTAGAATTCACAACAGAAGCAACCCCCCTTGTTCATAATATTATTATTATCATTCCATCAGAGCCTTCGTTCCGACATACCATACCATTCTCCAGAACTCCTCCATCTCATTTGTCGTGTCTCAATTTGCCTGCCCGCCTGTGCCATTCCCGGCAGTCGGTCAGGAGGCGCCCTCACGGCGAGAAATTTCAGTGAGAGCGTTAACTACGGATATTCCCGGAATCAAACTTTGGAAGCTACCGTATTTCGCCCACTCCTTACCAGAGCTATATAGCTATCAACTATTTTCATCACCCGTTAACCCAAT
>Ga0307510_10003680_pt1 | contig 17902 bp, 13 predicted proteins | sample 12_EM_MG_FD_207224 | JGI IMG/M metagenome (GOLD analysis project Ga0307510, IMG submission 207224) | Populus trichocarpa ectomycorrhiza microbial communities from riparian zone in the Pacific Northwest, United States - 12_EM | ecosystem: Host-associated > Plants > Roots > Unclassified | place...
AGTACGCCGCGCCGGCGGTGCAAGCACCGCTGCCGCCGCCCACGTCCCGATTCGCCGACCGGTTCGCACCGCCCCGGCCCCCGACCCGACAGATGAACAACCTCGAACTCGACACCCCCCGCCAGGCACAGAAATCCGACCCGAAACTGGCCAACGCCTGGAAGACCAAGGCCGGCCGCGAGCTGACCGAGCCCGAAGTGCTGGCCATGCCCGACTCGGAGTACATGAACGACAAGCAGCTGGAGTTCTTCCGCTTCAAGCTGCAGACGCTGAAGGACGACCTGCTCAGCAACGCCGGCGAGACCACCGAGCACCTGCGCGAAGACACCTCCATCGTGCCGGACCCGGCCGACCGCGCCACGATCGAGGAAGAACACGCGCTCGAACTGCGCACGCGCGACCGCGAGCGCAAGTTGCTGAAGAAAATCTCGCAATCGCTGGGTCGAATCGAGTCAGGCGAGTACGGGTTCTGTGATGAAACCGGCGAACCCATCGGGTTGGGCCGCCTGATCGCGCGCCCCACCGCTACACTGTCCCTCGAAGCCCAGCAACGTCGCGAACTCAAGCAAAAGATGTTCGGAGACTGACGTGGCAGCGGCGCCCACCAACGAACCCGCGTGATGTCGGACCCCAAAGACTCGACCAGTTTCTTCCGCAAGGTCGTCAAGTTTGTGGCCAATCCCAGCACGGATTGGGCCGAGTTGGGGGTGCCCTCCGAGGAAGCGCGCGAGAGCGATTTCGCCAAGGGCGAGCTGAAGGCGATGATCGAGCGCAAGCGGCGCAACGATTTCGTGCGCAAGCGCGAGTTCGACATGCTGCGCAAGGTCCGCCGCGAAGGCCTGACCAGCGAGCAGCTGGCCGCGCTCGGCGGTTCGTCGCGCATCGACGACTCCGAAGCCAAACTGCCCGACAGCGGCGCCAAGGCCGACCAGGGCGTGAAGGCCAAGATCGACGAGATCGAGCAGCAGATGGTGGGCGACCCCCACAACTACGTGCCCCAGAAGCGCACGCCCGAGTTCTACAACGCCCCGACCGAGCCCGCCGCGATGAACGCGCTGCCGACGCGCAGCACGATGCCGGCCTCGCTGGACGGCGGCGGCGGCCGGGTCGAGGACTTCGCCCATGAGCGCGCGCTGCCGGTGTCGGCCGCCGTGATGGGCGGCGGCGTTTCGCCCTTGTCCGCGATCAAGCTCGATGACGCGGCCGCCGACCTGATCCAACCGTTCGGTCAGGAACTCACCGAGGTCACCCACGACCCCGACCTGGACGAAGCGGTGATCGCGTTCGCGAATGCCGATTTCGAGCAATGCGAGCAGTCCATCGCGTCGCTCACCGCCCCGGGCGGCGCACGCTCGCAGCACGCCGAGACCTGGCTGGTGCTGTTCGATCTGTACCGCGCGATCGGTCAGCAGCACAAATTCGAAAGCCTGGCGCTCGACTACGCCCAGCAGTTCGGCTGGTCGGCCCCGCAGTGGTTCTCGATGCCCAAGCTGGTCGCCGAGGCCGCCGCCGAAGACCGCCCGCGCACCTCGCGCATCGAGGGCCAGGTGGGCTGGATCTGCCCCGAGCACATCGATGCCGAGGTGGTCGCCAAGCTCGCCTCGCAGGCCATGCAGATGCCGCTGCCGTGGGTGTTCGACTGGAACGCGCTGCGCGGCATCGACGCCGAAGGCTGCGGCAAGTTGTCCGAGCTCTTCCGCAGCTGGATCACGCAGTCGCTCGACATGCGCTGGCTCGGCGGCGAGCATCTGTTCTCGGTGCTGCAGGACGCGGCACCGACCGGCGCGCGCGACGCCGACCCGGCCTACTGGCAAGTGCGCCTGGACGCGCTGCGCATGACCAACCGGCCCGACCAGTTCGACGAAGCCGCGATCGACTACTGCGTGACCTACGAGGTGTCGCCCCCGTCGTGGGAGCCGGCGCGCTGCCAGGTGCGGGTGAGCGGCACCGGCAACACGGTGTCGTCGCAGTTGTCGGTGGTCAGCGACGTCTCGGCCAATTTCGTCGAATCGGGTCTGGCCGACGAGGCCGGTGCGACCAACGTCGGCACCGTCGAGCTGTCGGGTCAGCTGGTCGGCGACATCGGCGCGACGCTGAAGAAGATGGACGAGCAGCTCGGCGCCGCCAGCATCGTCAACGTGTCGTGCGGCCGGCTGATCCGCGTCGACTTCATCGCCGCCGGCGATCTGCTGAACTGGGTGCTGGTGCGCCGCGGCGAGAACCGCAGCGTGCGCTTCATCGAGGCGCACCGCCTGGTCGCGCTGTTCTTCGGCGCGATGGGCATCAACGAGCACGCCAAGGTCAAGGTCCGCAACACCTGACCCGCGGGACCGGCCGCTCGCAGGCGGTCGCGACCATCTTGGCGACCACGCCTTGACGACGCCCGATTCACCCCTATCTTCCCGACATGGAAAATTATCACGGCACGACCATCCTGAGCGTGCGCCGCGGCAATGTCGTCGCCCTCGGGGGTGATGGCCAGGTCACGCTGGGCACGATCGTCGTCAAATCGTCGGCCCGCAAGGTGCGCAAGCTGTACCGCGACCAGGTGCTGGCCGGCTTTGCCGGGGCGACGGCCGACGCCTTCACGCTGTTCGAGCGCTTCGAGGCCAAGCTCGAGAAACACCAGGGCCACCTGGTGCGCGCCGCCATCGAGCTGACCAAGGACTGGCGCACCGACCGCGTGCTGCGCCGCCTCGAAGCAATGCTGGCGGTGGCCGACCGCGAGGCCTCGCTGATCATCACCGGCAACGGCGACGTGCTGGAGCCGGAGCACGGCATCGTGTCGATAGGCTCGGGCGGCGCCTACGCGCATGCCAGTGCACGGGCGCTGCTGTCCAACACCGACCTCGCGCCCAAGGACGTCGTGAAGAAGTCGCTCGAGATCGCCGGCGAGCTGTGCATCTACACGAATCAGAACCACATCATCGAGACGCTGGACTGACATGGACATGAAATCCAGCATGACGCCGCAAGAGATCGTCTCGGAGCTCGACCGCCACATCGTCGGCCAGGCCAGCGCCAAGCGCGCGGTCGCGATCGCGCTGCGCAATCGCTGGCGGCGCCAGCAGGTCGACGAGAAGATGCGCGGCGAAATCACGCCGAAGAACATCCTGATGATCGGGCCGACCGGCGTCGGCAAGACCGAGATCGCGCGCCGCCTGGCCAAGTTGGCCGACGCGCCCTTCATCAAGGTCGAGGCGACCAAGTTCACCGAGGTCGGGTACGTCGGCAAGGACGTCGACTCGATCGTCCGCGACCTGGTCGACATGGCGGTAAAGCAGGAGCGCGAGGGCGCGATGCGCCGCCACCGCGCGCGCGCCGAGGATGCCGCCGAGGACCGTGTGCTCGACATCCTGGTGCCGCCGGCCCGCACCTCGGGCACCGAGCTGGGCTTCAGCGCCCCGGCCCCATCCGCCGACAACACGGCACGTCAGGTGATGCGCAAGCGCCTGCGCGAGGGCCTGCTGGCCGACAAGGAAATCGAGATCGAGGTCGCCGAGCCCAAGGCCGGCCTCGAGATCATGACACCGCCCGGCATGGAAGAGATGGCCGAGCAGCTCAAGGGCATGTTCGCCAACGCCGGAAGCGCGAAGAAGAAGCTGCGCAAGCTGAGCATCAAGGAAGCGCACAAGCTGCTGATCGAGGAAGAAGCCGCCAAGCTGGTCAACGACGACGAGGTCAAGACCGCCGCGCTGCACAACGCCGAGCAGAACGGCATCGTCTTCATCGACGAGATCGACAAGGTGGCGTCGCGCAGCGAGACGAGCGGTGCCGACGTGTCGCGCCAAGGCGTGCAGCGCGACCTGCTGCCGCTGGTCGAGGGCACGACGGTGAACACCAAGTACGGCATGGTCAAGACCGACCACATGCTGTTCATTGCGTCGGGTGCGTTCCACGTCAGCAAGCCCAGCGACCTGATCCCCGAGCTGCAAGGGCGCTTCCCGATCCGCGTCGAGCTCGGCTCGCTGAGCGTGGACGATTTCGAGGCCATCCTGACCCAGACCCACGCCAGCCTGGTCAAGCAGTACACGCTGCTGCTCGCAACCGAGGGCGTGACGCTGGACGTGCAGCCCGCGGCGATCCGCCGCATCGCGCAGATCGCGTACGACGTGAACGAGCGCACTGAGAACATCGGTGCGCGGCGGCTGTCCACGGTGATGGAGCGGCTGCTCGACGAGATCAGCTTCGACGCGCCCAACCGCGGCGGCCAGACCGTCAGTGTCGACGGCGCCGAGGTCGACGCGAAGCTCGCCGACCTGGCGAAGAACGAAGACCTGTCGCGCTACATCCTCTGAACAAAGATCGGTTCGCAGACCACCTCGGTCTTCACCGAGTTCGCGATGTAGCACTCCTCGTGCGCCTTGTGGTGCAGTTGGTCGAGCTCGTTGCGGCTCGGCCGGTGCTCGCCCGAGAAGGTCACCGCCGGACGCAGCGTCACACGCGTCATCGCGAGCTTGCCCTGTTCGTTGCGCGCCATCACGCCGACGGCCGCGTCGACATAGCGGTCGACGACGAATCGGCGCTTGGCCGCGATCGCCAGAAACCACAGCATGTGGCAGCTGGCCAGCGAGGCGACAAAGGCCTCTTCGGGATCGACCGCGCTCGCGTCTGACATCGGCAACGGCACCGAACTGGGCGCCGACGACCCCGGGATCTCGACGCCACCGTCGAAGCGCAGCAGGTGCTTGCGGCTGTAGCGGTTGCCGAGAAAGTCCTGCGCCGGGTCGCGCTCCCAGATGACTTCGGCGGTGTAGTCGGACATGCCCGCCCCTACAAGGCCAGCCGGTGCGACTGCAGCTGCAGCAGGCCTTCGAAGATCAGCGTGTCCACCGTCTCGAACGCCAGGTCGGTGATGGGCGAGAGCTTCACCGCGGCCCCGCCGGTCATGATCAGCACGGGCTGCTGCCCGGTGCGTGCCAGCAGCCGACGGTGCACGCGCTCGACCGCCCCGGCGATGGCATCCGACCCGCCGCTCATCAGCGCATCGCTGGTGTTGGTCGGGAAGTCGACCGCTTCGCCGGTCGGCGCCTTCAGGCCGGCCGTGCCCATCTCGAGCGCGCGCAGCATCAGGCCGAAGCCGGGCAGGATGAGTCCGCCGAGGAAGCGCCCGGTCTCGTCCAGCGCGTCGACCGTGACGGCCGTGCCCACCATCACCACCAGCGCGGGACGAGCCGGCCCATGCGCCAGCACGCGGTGGCGCGCGCCGATCAACGCGACCCAGCGGTCCACCCCCAGGCGGCTCGGATGGTCGTAGCTGTTGACGACGCCACAGGCCTGCGCGCTCGAGGCGACCCAGCGCGGTTCAACGTCCCAAAGCTCCAGCTGTTCTTCGACCCGGCGCTTCACGCCCTCGCCCGCCACCACGCACCCCAGCATGCTGCCCGGTGCGGGCAGTGCCTGCCACTCGGTTTCAGCGAGCTTGTCGATGGTTTCGAGGAAGACCGCACCGTGGTTCAGCAACCTCGCACCCGGCTGGGGTGACGCGTACTGTGCCCACTTCAGCCGCGTGTTGCCGATGTCGATCGCCAGAAAGGTCATGCGGCGATTCTAGGCACCTACGCGGATTCGAGCATGGAGTCGGCGCGGCCGTCGAGCAACTGGCGCACCCGGCGCATCGTGTGCGTGGCCGCGAGCGAGCGGTGCGGTCGGGTGATGCGGCTCTCGACCTCGTCAAGCAGGTTGCTGAGGTCTTCGCGGGTGCGCGCGCGGCGCAGCTTGAGCAGCGTGATCGTGCCGGCCAGCGGCGCCTGGGCACGCACGGCGCGCACGAGGATCAACCGCGCCTCGGCGAACGCCGAATCGGTCGACTCCAGCATCGCGCTGTCGGCGTTCAGCCAGGCCTGCGCGGTGGAGGCGCTGCCCAGCGTCGAATCGGTCGAGGCCGACTCGGGGAACAGCGACTGCGACGGCGGCAGCGGCTGGAGCATCGAGTCCGACATCGCGCCGACGCTGTCCGGGCCGGGCAGCGGCAGGTCCACATGGGTCACGCCAGGCGTCACGGCCGGGGCGTCGATCAGCAGCGAGAAGGTGGGCTCGGGCAGCATGATCAGCCCCAGATCGAGCAGTTCGCCGAAGCAGCTCTCGGGCACGCCGGCCTTCAGCGCCATCGCGCGCACGTCGTCGGCACTGCGCTTGCCGTCGATGAGAAAGAGCACGGTCCGGTGTCGTTGGCTGACGCGGCGCTGCCGCGCATTCAGCTCTGCCTGTCCTTCCGGGGTCTTGATCGGAACCGTACCAGCGACCACGCCACACTCCTGAGCTCATGGGCCAGGGCGCGATTGTGCCGCCAATCCCATGTCAGCAGCATGCCATTTCAGCCACGCCCGGCGGTGAAAAATCACGCCAGCCAGAACGCCCGCGTCAGGAGAACTCGGCGAGCAGCATTTCGGCGGGCTCGGCCGGCGCGTCGGGCGCGGCATCACCCACCAGGGCACGCAGGGCGGCGCCGTCCAACGCCGGGTAGCTGCCGCAGGCGCGCGCCAGCATCTCGCGCGCGAGCTGGCGCAATTGCCGCGTCGAGGCGCGCAGCCGGGCGCGAAACTGGGCGTCGTCCAGCGTGTCGTTGAGGCTGCGGTTGAGCTCGGCAAACCAGGGCAGCGAGGCCTGGTCGAGCATCACGGCCGGGTTGCGCTTCTCGCTGACGGCCGACCAGGCGCGGAAGAAGGCCTGCACCTCGATGTTGAGCTTCTGGCATTGCGCCAGTTCGTCGCGCAGCGCGCCCATCGCCGCCAGGTCGGTGAGGCGGCCCTGGAAGAAGAACTGCGACAGCACGCCCCAGTAATAGGTGTAGTCCCAGATCACCTTGACCGGCAGCACCTCGGGGTCGCCGAACAGGCCGTACTGGTCGGTGTAAAGCGCCAGCGTGCTCTCGTAGAACGAGTGATAGACCTGATCGTAGAGTTGCGCGTGCGCGCCCAGCGGCTTGCCGGCACGGTCGAGCGCGATCAACTCGGTGATGTAGGTGTTGCCGATGGCGATGAAGTCGCTGCCCGGCGAATAAAAGGGGTCGAGGAACAGGCCGGCCTCGCCGGTCAGCGCCCAGCGATGCGCCGAGAACACCTGCTTGCAGCCGTACGAGAACTTGCGGAAGAACGCGAAGTCCTGCAGCAAATGGCGCTTGCCGTCGAGCTCGTCGAACAGGCGCGGCTGGTAGGTCTCGAACCAGGTCATCGCCTTCTCGAACGTGTCCATCGTGTCCAGCGGGTGGTGGCGCGGGTCGGCGACGATGCCGACCGAGTGCGAGCCCGACGCGAGCGGGATCAGCCAGGCCCAGTAGCCTGCGCCGACGAGGTGGTTGGTCGACAGCCAGCGTGCCTGCGGTTCGCAACGCGCGCGCCACTCGTCGTTGCCGGTCCAGTCGTCGATGCGGATGCGGTCCTTGATGCGGAACCACACGGCGTGCGCGTGGTGGTCGTTGTCCTGCGCGAGACCGAGCTTGCGCTTGAGGATGCCGGCGCGGCCGCAGGCATCGACGACCCAGCGCGCGCTGAGTTCGAGGGTCTCGCCGGCGTGCTCGCAGCTCAGGCGGTGCGGGGCGTCGCTCGCTTTGTCGTCATGGGCCAGGTCGACACGCCGCACGATCGCATGGTCGATGAACTGCACGCCCCGGCGCTGCGCCTCCTGGCCGAGAAAGTTCTCGAAGATGCCGCGGTCGATCTGGTAGCTGGGCGTCGCGAGAAAACGGCTCGCGCCGATCTCGGTGACCTGATCGATGTCGCGCCGACCTTCGGAGAAGAAGAAGCGGAAACCGAACTTGCGCAGCTGCGCCTGGTCCATGTGCTCGGTCAGGCCCAGCACCTTGCTGAAGTAGTGCGCGCCGATCTCGACCGAAGACTCGCCGACCTTGTGCGCCGCCTCGGGCACCGGGTGCTGACGGCGCTCGAGCACCAGGATGTCGATGTCGGCGAAGCGCCGCTTGAGCTGCAGCGCGAGCGTCAAACCCGCGAGGCCACCGCCCATGATGACGACGTCGTGATGGCGAGGGGCGGTGTTGTCTTGCTGCATTCGCGCAGTATGCCGGGGTGCCTGCCAAAGCGGGCATTCTGTTACGAGCAATCACGCCCTCCCGTCCACCGAGCCGCGTGACGATACACTCCACACTTGACGTATACGTCAATTGGCAAGCCTCACCGGGAGAGACCGCGTGGCCCAGAAGACCCTGTCGGACTATCAGTACAGCGCCGCGCACGCCGCCAAGAACGGTTTCGCCCTGAAGAAATTCGACCCGGCCGACAAGCCCTTCTCCAGCGGCGACAAGGCCAAGGACAAGGAAGCCACCGCGGCCCTTGCGCTCGAACTCGACGCGCTGCAGAACCTGTTCTACGCCGACCACCGCTACAAGCTGCTGGTCGTGCTGCAGGGCACCGACACCAGCGGCAAGGACGGCACGATACGCGGCGTGTTCGGCCAGATGAGCGCGCTGGGCGTGCACACCATCGGCTGGAAGGCGCCGACCGAGCCGGAGAAGGCGCACGACTACCTCTGGCGCATCCACAGTCAAGTGCCGGGCGCCGGCGAGGTGATGATCTTCAACCGCAGCCACTACGAGGACGTGCTGGTGCCGGTCGTCAACGGCTGGATCACGCCCGAGCAGACGGCGCAGCGTTACGCGCAGATCAACGACTTCGAGCGCATGCTCACCGAGACCGGCACCGTGATCTGCAAGTTCATGCTGCACATCTCGAAGGACGAGCAGCGCGCGCGCCTGCAAGACCGGCTCGACGACCCGGCCAAGAACTGGAAGTTCGCGGCCGGCGACCTGGACGCCCGCAAGCAGTGGGACGCCTACCAAAAGGCCTACGGCGATGCCGTGGCCGCGACCGGCACGGCCTGGGCGCCGTGGACCATCGTGCCCGCCGACTCGAAGACGCACCGCAACCTGATGATCGCGACCGTGATGAAGCAGGTGTTCGAGAAGCTCAAACTGCGCTACCCGCCGATCGATCCGGCACTGAAGAACATCAAGGTGGTCTGAACCACCGCAGGAGACAAGACCATGACCGACCTGTCCGCCGAGTACAAGGCGCTGGCCAACTACCGCCCGACGAACAAGGTGCGCTTCGTCACGGCGGCGAGCCTGTTCGACGGCCACGACGCCGCGATCAACATCATGCGGCGCATCCTGCAGGGCATGGGCGCCGAGGTCGTGCACCTCGGGCACAACCGCTCGGTCGACGAGGTCGTCACCGCGGCGCTGCAGGAAGACGCTCAGGGCATCGCGATCAGCTCCTACCAGGGCGGCCACGTCGAATACTTCAAATACATGGTCGACCTGTTGAAGCAGCGCGGCGGCGCGCACATCCAGGTCTTCGGCGGCGGCGGCGGCGTGATCGTGCCGAGCGAGATCGCCGAGCTGCAGGCCTACGGCGTGGCACGCATCTACAGCCCCGAGGACGGCCAGCGCATGGGCCTGGCCGGGATGATCGGCGAGATGGTGATGCGGGGCGACCACGACCTGTCGGTGCACGCGCCCACGGCGCTGGCGGCGATTCAGGGGCGCAGCGAGGCGCACTGGCGCGCGCTTGCTCAATTGATCACGGCGCTGGAGAACGGCAAGGTCGGCGATGTGCTCAAGGCCGAACTGCACGCCGCAGCCCGGCAGGCCAAGACACCCGTACTCGGCATCACCGGCACCGGCGGCGCCGGGAAGTCCAGCCTGACCGACGAGCTGATCCGCCGCCTGCGGCTGGACCAGGGCGATGCGCTGTTTGTCGCCGTGATCAGCATCGACCCGTCGCGCCGCAAGAGCGGCGGCGCGCTGCTCGGCGACCGCATCCGCATGAACGCGATCGGGCCGTGGCGCCAGGGGCAGCGCGTGTTCATGCGTTCGCTGGCGACGCGCGACTTCGGCAGCGAAATCAGCCAAGCGCTGCCCGACGTGCTCGCGGCGGTGAAGGCGTCCGGCGGCTTCGACCTCGTCATCGTCGAGACCTCGGGCATCGGCCAGGGCGACGCGGCCATCGTGCCGCTGGTCGACGTGCCGATGTACGTGATGACGCCCGAGTTCGGCGCTGCCAGCCAGCTCGAGAAGATCGACATGCTGGACTTCGCCGAGTTCGTCGCGATCAACAAGTTCGACCGCAAGGGCGCGGCCGATGCCCTGCGCGACGTGGCCAAGCAGGTGCAGCGCAACAAGGAAGCGTGGACGACCCAAACCGACCAGATGCCGGTCTTCGGCACGATGGCCAGCCGCTTCAACGACGACGGCGTGACCGCGCTCTACCAGGCGCTGCTGCCGCGCCTGGCCGAGTTGGGCATGCCGACGACCACCGGCAAGCTGCCGATCGCGGCGACCCGCCACAGCACGCACCAGGTGCCCATCGTGCCGGGTGCGCGCGTGCGCTACCTGGCCGACATCGCCGACACCGTGCGCGGCTACAAGCGGCACGCCCATGCGCAGGCGGCGGTCGCGCGCGAGATCCAGCAGCTGCGCGCAACCGCCGCGATGCTGCAGACCGAGAAACCCGAGCGCCACCGCGCGGTCGAGGCCGTGGACGACCTCACCCGCGTCCGCGAAGCGCTGCTCGATCCGCGCGCCGCGAAGCTGCTCGCGATGTGGCCGGACATGCGCAGCGCCTACGCGGGCGACGAGTATGTCGTGAAGATTCGCGACAAGGAAATCCGCACCGCGCTGACGCACACCACGCTGTCGGGCAGCAAGGTCCGCAAGGTCGCGCTGCCGAGCTTTGAAGACCACGGCGAGATCCTGAAGTGGCTGATGCTGGACAACGTGCCGGGGTCGTTCCCGTACACCGCCGGCACCTTCGCGTTCAAGCGCGAAGGCGAGGACCCGACGCGCATGTTCGCCGGCGAGGGCGACGCCTTCCGCACCAACACGCGCTTCAAGTTGCTGAGCTCGGGCATGGCGGCCAAGCGCCTGAGCACCGCGTTCGACAGCGTCACGCTCTACGGCAACGACCCGGCGGTGCGCCCGGACATCTACGGCAAGGTCGGCAACTCGGGCGTCAGCATCGCGACACTGGACGACATGAAGGTGCTCTACGGCGGCTTCGACCTGACCAACCCGGCAACCAGCGTCAGCATGACGATCAACGGCCCGGCGCCGACCATCCTCGCGATGTTCATGAACACCGCGATCGACCAGAACCTGGACAAGTTCAAGACCGACAACGGCCGCGAGCCGAGTGCCGACGAAGCGCAGAAGATCCGCGCCTGGGTGCTGGCCAATGTGCGCGGCACGGTGCAGGCCGACATCCTGAAGGAAGACCAGGGCCAGAACACCTGCATCTTCTCGACCGAGTTCAGCCTGAAGGTGATGGGCGACATCGCCGAGTACTTCGTGCACCACGATGTGCGCAACTTCTACTCGGTGAGCATCAGCGGTTATCACATCGCCGAGGCCGGCGCGAACCCGATCAGCCAGCTCGCGTTCACGCTGAGCAACGGCTTCACCTTCGTCGAAGCCTATCTCGCGCGCGGCATGCACATCGACGACTTCGCGCCCAACCTGAGCTTCTTCTTCAGCAACGGCATGGACCCGGAGTACACCGTGCTCGGGCGCGTCGCGCGCCGCATCTGGGCGGTCGCGATGCGCGACCGCTACGGCGCCAACGAGCGCAGCCAGAAGCTGAAGTACCACGTGCAGACCAGCGGCCGCAGCCTGCACGCGCAGGAGATCCAGTTCAACGACATCCGCACCACGCTGCAGGCGCTGATCGCGATCTACGACAACTGCAACTCGCTGCACACCAACGCGTTCGACGAGGCGATCACGACGCCGACCGAAGACAGCGTGCGCCGCGCGATGGCGATCCAGCTCATCATCAACCGCGAGTGGGGCCTGGCGAAGAACGAGAACCCGAGCCAGGGCGCGTTCATCATCGACGAGCTGACCGAGATCGTCGAAGAGGCGGTGCTGGCCGAGTTCGAGAAGATCGCCGAACGCGGCGGCGTGCTCGGTGCGATGGAGACGGGCTACCAGCGCGGCAAGATCCAGGAGGAGAGCATGCATTACGAGATGCTCAAGCACACCGGCGAGTACCCCATCGTCGGCGTCAACACCTTCCGCAACCCGCACGGCGACCCGGTGGCCGACACGCTGGAACTCGCGCGCTCGACCGATGACGAGAAACAGTCGCAGCTGAAGCGCCTGGCCGAGTTCCAGGCGCTGCATGCGGGCGAAGCGCCGGCGATGCTGGCGCGGCTGCAGCAGGCGGTGATCGCGAACCGCAATGTGTTCGAGGTGCTGATGGACGCGGTGCGCGTGTGCTCGCTCGGTCAGATCACGAGCGCGCTGTTCGAGGTCGGTGGGCAGTATCGGCGCAGCATGTGAGCGTCCTGCTGATCCGCCACGGCGAGACCGCGCTGAACGTCGCGCGCATCCTGCAGCCTGCCGACACGCCGCTGAGCGCACGCGGCATCGAACAGGCGCAGGCGCTCGCGCAGCACCTCGCCGACATCGGCGTCGCCGCCATCCTCGCGAGCGACCTGCCGCGCGCGCGGCACACCGCCGAGATCATCGCCGCGACGACCGGCGCGCCCATCGAGACGACCGAACTGCTGCGCGAGCGCAACTTCGGCGACTGGCGCGGCCAGCCCTATGACGCCCTGCCGCCCGACCGCCTGCTGATGGCCGAAGCGCCGCCTGGCGGCGAGTCCGGCGCTGCGTTCGCGGACCGCGTGGCGCAGGCCTTTGCGCTCGTCGTGCAACGCGCAGCCACCACGCCCGGCGCGCTCGCCGTCGTCAGCCACGGTCTGGTCGTGGGCGCGATGCTGGCCTCGCACATCCGGCTGCCGACTGGCGCCGCGCAGCCGGCCCACCTCGGCAACACGGGGCTGACGGTGTTCGACGCGGCACCGCCGCACCTGGCGTCGCGGATCAACTCGACCGATCACCTGGCCGGCAACGACCGCGACGATCCGCAGGCCTTGTCGGGCGGCTGACTAGCGCAGCGTCCAGTGGCCGTCGCTTTCGAGCGCGGTGCCGTCGTCGCGCAGCTTGCACAGGTGCGCCGTCAGCGAGCGCAGCGCCATCGCGTGCAGGCGCGGCGGCACGTCGTCGTAGACGCGGGCGAGCAGCGCATCGGCATCGGCCGGGCCGAGCACCCGCATCGCCGCGACGACCTTGGCCTCGCGCCGCAGCCGGTGCGCGACGATGCCCTGCATGGCCTGCGCCGGGTTCGCCATCAGAAAGCCATGCCCCGGCGCGAGCCATTCGAGGTCGCGGTGGCTGAGCTCGCGCAGCGACGCGATGTAGGCCGCCATGTCGCCGTCCGGCGGGTTGATCACGACGGTGGACTGCTGCATCACATGGTCGCCGGTGAACAGCAGCTTCTCTTCCTCGAGCAGGTAGCAGATGTGGTTGGACGCGTGGCCGGGCGTGCGGATCGCCAGCAGCGTCGCCGTCAGGCCGTCAGGTGCCGGCAGCTCGAAGCGCTCGCCGCCTTCGAGCACCACGTCGGGCGCGAAGCTCGCGTCCTGCCACTGCGGGTGTGCGGCGATGCGCCCGTGCACGCGCGCACCGGTGCGCGCCTTCAGCGGCACGCAGGCCGGCGAGTGGTCGCTGTGGGTATGAGTCGCGAAGATCCAGCGGATGGGCCCCGGCGCCGCGGCCAGGATGGCTGCCACATGCGACTCGACCAGCGGCCCCGGGTCGATCACCGCCCATTCGTTGCGCGGCCCGCCGCCGATCAGGTAGGTGTTGGTGCCCGGCCCGGTCATCATGCTGCCGTTGTTCGCGGTGACGCGGATGACGCGCGGCGACAGCCGAACCTTTGTTCCGACCTGGATGTCGTAGCAGCTCGTGCCATGCCCCGCCGGGTCGAGCCGGCCGATCTCGGCCCAGGCCGGCTCGTCGGGCAGCACCGGGCGCATGCCCTCGTGGCCCGAGCCGACGCGCGGCATGATCAGCCCGATCTCGCGCGGCGCACGGGCCCAGGCGAGCAGGTCGCTCACCGCGGCATGCTTGCCGATCAGCTTCAGCGTGGTCTGCGTCGGCGTCATCAGCTTGAGTTCGACCGCTCGGGCGAGCGCGTCCGCGGGCCGCAGCCAGAGCTGTTCGACCATCTCGGTGCCGTCGAAGGCCGCGGTCTGCGCAGCCGGCGCCTCGGCGATGAAGAAGCGCGTGTCGAAGCGCTTCGCGCGGCCCAGCGGCGTGAGCCAATGACTCAGGTAGACGAGCCGGTCGAGCGCCAGCGTCAGGCCGAACTCGCGGCACAGCTGGCCCATCGTGCGTTCGTTGCGGTGCAGCGGGCCGCGCCAGGCGCGCAGCGCGGCATGAGCATCGTCGTCGAGGCGCACCAGCTCGCCGCTCGCATCGGTCGCGAACAGCAGACCGGACTCTTCGAAGCACTCGCGCACCGCGGCGATGTAGTAGCTCAACGCGCCGTCCGGCAGGCCGAGGCGCGCGTTCGCGGTGGCCGCGTCGACACCGGTGCGGCCATCGTGCGCGAGCGCATCGCCCGGGTCGACGATGCCGCCCGGGAACACCCACGCACCGCTGTTGTGGTCGCCGCGCTCGGCGCGGCGCGACAGCAGCACCTCGATGCCCTCGGGCGAGTCGCGCACGACGACCAGCGTGGCCGACGCGCGCGGCGGCCGCGCGTCCGGTGAAGGCGCGGGTGGAGAGACGACGTCGCTGGCTTGCATGGAGGGGAATCCTGTCGCTGTCGGTGATGTTCTCAGGCGAGGCGCTTGATCAGCGCCATCGCGGCCGCCGGCGCGCGCTCCTTGGCGCCGCTGATGAAGTACATGAACACGTCGCGCGGCGCCGCGGGCGCCGGCGCGGGTTCGACGCGCGGCACGCCGGCCGGTTCCGCGCCGTCGCGCCACACTTTCGCGCACGCGCCCAGCTGGTCGAACACGGCCGGGGTGCAGCCCTCGGGCAGCGACGCCTCGGTGCGCATCATGCGCGCATAGACGAAGTCGCCCGTGAGGTCGGCGAACGACGGGTAGTCGTCGGAGTCGGTGAACACGGTCGCGGCGCGGTAGCGCCGGGCCAATGCCAGGTACTCGGGCGTCATGAAGGTCTCGTGCCGCACGTCGAGCACATGGCGCAGCGCGATCCCCGCCACCTTCTCGGGCAGCAGCTTCAGAAACGCCTCGAAGTCGGCCGCATCGAAGCGCTTGGTCGGGGCGAACTGCCACACGATGGGCCCGAGCTTGTGCGCGAGCTCGGCGATGCCCTGGTTCACGAAACGCTCGATCGACTCGCCCGCTTCGGCAAGCACGCGCCGGTTGGTCGCGAAGCGCGAAGCCTTCAGCGAGAACACGAAGTCGTCCGGCGTCTCGTCGCGCCACTTCGCGAAGGTCGCGGGCTTCTGCGAGCTGTAGTAGGTGCCGTTGACCTCGATCGCGGTGAGCTGGCGGCTCGCGTATTCAAGCTCGCGCGCGTGGGGCCAGCCTTTTGGGAAGAAGTTGTCGCGCCAGGGCTCGAAGGTCCAGCCGCCCACACCGACGCGAATCCTGTTCGCGGCTCCGTTCACCGTTTCGCCCATCGAATCCTCCTCGACGTGTGCCGCGATGCCCGCGCATCGCCGGAGTGGTGGCTGCGCCACCGTGCGGTCCGCACTCGGGCCGCCCTCAAACTGTAGAGCATGCGTCTGGCGCTCTGTTTTCAAGCTGGCGGCGCGGCCCTGCGCCGGCGCAGCACGGCGTTCAAGGAGCGGTCTTCAGGTTCTTGTCGAGGAAAGTTTCGACGCGCTTCCAGAAGTCGATCTGATTCGCCGGCAGCATCCAGCCGTGACCCTCGTCGGCGTAGACCTTCCACTCGACTTTCGAGTTGGTCTTTGTTATCGCATCCCGCATCTGTGTGCCGTGGTCGATGGGCACACGCGTGTCCACGCCGCCGTAGGCCATGAACAGAGGCTGCGTGATCTTCGACGCGAGCTTGATCGGCGAGGTGGCAGCGAGCTGAGCGGCGTCCTTCTCGCGGTCGCCCACCAGAATCGGCATGCCGTAACGCTTGTGCTCGTTGCTGAAGTCGCTCCAATTGATCGAGTACATCAGGTCGATGTCGGTGACACCCACCCATTCGACGCCACAGCGGAACAGCTCGGGGTTGCGAATCAGCCCCATCAGCGTCGCGTAGCCGCCATAGCTTGCGCCGGCAATGCAGATCCGGTTCTTGTCGGTGTAACCCTGTTTGATGGCCCACAGCGCCGCGTCGGCGACGTCGTCCTGCATCGCAAGGCCCCATTGTTTCCAGCCCGCCCGATACAGCTTGTCGCCGTACCCCATGCTGCCGCGAAACTCCGGTTCGATGACGACGTAGCCGCGCGACGCGAGGAACTGCACTTCGTCGCGCCAACTCCACTCGACCCCACGCAGCCAGGGGCCGCCATGCACGAGGACCACTGCCGGGCCGGCGACCTTCTGCCCTTTGGGCCGCGTCACGTAGACCGGGATCGACAAACCATCGCGTGCGTTGATGCGGACCAGGTCGGTCATTGCCATGTCTTGCGGCTTGATCCACGGGCGTGCAGCAACGATAGGCTCGATCGTCCCCTTACTGACATGGAAAACGCTGTAGGCGAGAGGCAGCCGGTCGGACGACGATGTCACGAGCACGTTCTCGATGTTCTCGCAGTTGCCACATTCGAGCAGGTTGTTCGACCCCGGCAACAGCGTATCGACCTGCTGTTGGACCTTCTGCATCGCCGGATCGATCCAATGGGTGGCGCGCGCTTCGGTCAAGTAGTTGACACCCAGCACCGCACCTGAACGATTGACGACGACACCACCGCGAAAGTCGAACCCAGGTGCTGTCAGCAAGGGCTCGGCTGGCACCTTCCCCGCGGCGGCCGCGCTCGGATTCATCACGACCAGCGAGGTCACATCCCCATCGGGCGCCATGCGTGCCACCGCGAAAACCCGGCTGTCCGATTCGACATACACGGGCGAGATCACCCCTTCGGCACTCGGCGCCTCGTGAATCTTGACGTAGCGAGTGGACCCATTGGCTTTCCAATGCAGCGTCTCCTTGCCTTCGAATTCGGTGACGACGAAGCGCGGCTGACCGGCTCGATCAACGGTCCATGCCATCACGTGCTCCGGTGCCCCGGCCGACAAATTCTCCGTGATGCCCGTGCGGGTGTTCAGCCGAAGCAGGGTAATGTTCGACAGCTCGCGGGCTTCCGTCCAGACCCCGCGCGCGACGAGCACGTCGTCGCTGCCATCACGCAATATCCGGTACAGCGCATGATCCGGCTGCAGCGTGCGGTTGCTGATGTGCGAACCCGTGGTGCCGCCCATCCAGACCGGTGCGATCAGCGTGCGCGGTACCCCCTTGCCATCGGCATCGACCGCGAACAAGCCGGCGCCGTCACGCTGATTTGCCAGGGCCTCCTGCTGATCAAACACCCGGTACACAAGGCGTTCGTCGTTGACCCACTGCACGCCCAAGATGTCGGCATTCGAGTACGCAGCGACGACCTTGCTCTTGGTCGGGTCGGCGATGTCGACGATCACCAGCGCGCGTCGCCCCGACGACGCGGGGATGGTGGCCGCCAGGCGTTTCCCGGAAGGCGACAAGTGCACGTCATCGTAGGCGTCCGGCTTGAAGAAGTCCTCGACAGGCAACGGCGCCGCTCCAGCCGTCGCAGCGCAGACCGCGAAACCGACTACGGCAAGCCGGGCCAGACTGTGACGGATCGCGCACCCCCATGGTTTCAGCAACAGCAAGCCCAAGGCATCTCCTTCGTCAGTTGAATCGCGAGGCGATTGTGGCGTCTCGCAGCGAGCCCACAGACTCGGGCGACGTGGTGTTCGTCACGCTGATGCGTTGCAGACAGGTCGCACGCGCAACACCTCCTGTGCCGCCTGCTCATAAGCCCGCGCCAGCCGCAGCAGTGCTGCCTCACCCTGCGGCTTGCCGATCAATTGCAAGCCCATCGGCAGACCGCCGGCGTTGAACCCGGCTGGCACGCTGATGCACGGCAGG
>Ga0307510_10003681_pt1 | contig 17900 bp, 8 predicted proteins | sample 12_EM_MG_FD_207224 | JGI IMG/M metagenome (GOLD analysis project Ga0307510, IMG submission 207224) | Populus trichocarpa ectomycorrhiza microbial communities from riparian zone in the Pacific Northwest, United States - 12_EM | ecosystem: Host-associated > Plants > Roots > Unclassified | place...
ATCATGTATTCATCACAGACCACTCCATAGATATGGTGACGATGTGTAACACCTTGCCCGATCATAGGGGTATTAACACGGATCACCTGCCAATACTCACAGAGCTGAACCTAGTTGTGAACATACTGGAGGTTGATCCAATTCCGAACTTCAGGGAAGTGGATTGGGACGAGTTCCGGAAGGCACTGAGCGCGCACCTAGAAGCAACCAACTGGAGCTCGGCAATAATCTGCCAGCGACAACTAGACGAAAGGTGTGCTAAGCTAACAGAAGCCATACAAGCCGCAATTCGGGATCAAGTCCCGATAACGGAGATCACACCGAAATCCAAACGTTGGTGGACTAAGGAGCTGACCCAGCTCTGTAGGAAAACCAACAAAATGGGCAGACAGTCTTATGAGCGACGCGGCGACCCAGGTCACAGGATACATGCCGAGCACAAGGAGGTTGCAAAGAGGTATGATGGTATCCTACTTTATAACAAAAACCAGCACTGGCGAGACTGGCTGGAAAGAGCGGAAGAGCTGGACATTTGGACAGCGAACCGATGTACTTCTGCCGCAGCCTCTGACGGAGGCAAAGCGAGAATTCCTATGCTGAAATACAAAGTAGGCGAAGAGGAACGAGTAGCCAGAACTAACGAGGAGAAAGGCGTTGTCCTTGCCAAAGGGTTCTTCCCACCGAGTCCACCCGATTTAGACTCGGATGATGAGGAGGATTATCTGAACCAATGTCAGGGTAACATCAAAATTACTGTGGAGCAGATACAGGGGCAACTGCAGAAGCTGAAACCCTTCAAAGCCCCAGGGCCAGATGGCATCCCCAACGTTGTCTTAACCAAATGCGCAGATCTGTTAGCTGGGAGCCTGCTCTGCATCTACAAAGCCATCTACAAACACAGACTATCCTATAAGCCCTGGAAAACATTCGCGACGGTTGTTCTCCGCAAGCCAGGCAAACCCAGATATGACGTGCCAAAGGCATATAGGCCGATAGCCCTCCTCAACACCATGTGGAAGGTGCTGACAGCAATTATAGCGGACCAGCTCACCTTTATATCAGAAAAACATCATCTACTTCCCGATAACCACTTCGGAGGTAGGCCCGGATGCACCACGACGGACGCCATGCACCTCATAGCGGATATCATAAAATCGTCATGGAGGGCAGGTAAAGTCATGGCAGTCCTATTCCTAGATATAGAAGGGGTGTTTCCTAACGCGGTCCCATTGCAGCTGGAGCACAATCTACTCAAGAGAGGTGTTCCCAGAAAGATAGTCACGTTCGTGCATAATATGCTACGGAACAGAATCACCACTCTGAAATTCGATGGGTACGTGTCCGATTCGCTACGTATCGATAACGGAATAGGTCAAGGAGACCTGCTCTCCATGATCCTCTACCAGTTTTACAACGCAGATTTACTGGACATCCCAGCACGTAAAGAAGAGTCCGCCACAGCTTTTGTAGACAACGCAACAATGATTGCAACTGCAGATACCTTCCTGAAAGCGCATGAGATGCTAGTCGATATGATGATGAGACCAGGAGGCGTCGCAGAATGGTCATCCCTGCACAACTCCCCTCTCGAGTACTCTAAGCTTGCGCTAGTTGACTTCGCCCACAGTTTCAGTTCAAAGGAAAGGACCCCAATGCAATTGCCACAGATGGAAATCACCCTGTCTGCAAGTGCCAAGTATCTGGGAGTCATTTTCGACCAGAACCTCAATTGGAAAGCCCAACAGGCATACACAGTCAGTAAGGGTACAACATGGACGTCGCAAATCAAACGGTTGACTTGCACCACTTGGGGACTAACCCCCAACGGAGCTAGAAGGCTATATACTGGCGTAGCAATCCCAAGGATCCTTTACGCCATGGACGTTTGGTGCCAACTACCCATCGCCACTGCCGCAAGGCTCGGAGGTGCTGCAAAAACCGTTAAACAGCTAACAGCAGTACAAAGCTTGGGAGCATTAGCCGTAACAGGAGGACTCCGTACCTCGGCCGTAGATGCGTTAAATGCGGAGGCATTCTTAATGCCCATGTCCCACCTCATAGACAAGTGGCGTCACAGAGCCGCAGTAAGACTGGCAACGCTCCCATCCGAACACGCACTATACAAGGCGATCAATAGGAAGCTGGCAGGTGTAGTCAAGAGACACCGTTCCCCGATTAACACACTGCTAGCGTCCTATGGCTGCGATCCCAAGAAATTTGAAAAACTCCCAGCAATTTCAAGGGACCCAATGCTACGCGGTATGCTCCCCTTTGAGATTAGTATAGCTAACAGCAGAGAGGATTCCATCAGAGAAATGGAACTTGCAGAAGAAGAGATACAGATCTTCACTGACGGGTCCGCGATAAACGGCAAAGTTGGGGCAGCAGCGATACTGCTGAGAGCAGGCAACTCACTGCACTCACTGCATATCCACCTCGGCCCCAAAAGCGAACACACGGTACACGAAGCGGAGCTAACGGGCATACTGTTGGGTATGCACCTCATAAGCACCGAAAAGCGAGGAAATACCACCTTCACAATCGGGGTGGACAACCAGGTGGCAATAAGGGCCTTCAGCTCAACGATGAGAAAGCCCAGTCACCATTTAGCAAGGGAAACTGTCCGAATAGCCAACAGGCTGAACAAGCAAAAGAGCAGAAACGCCTATAAGCTTACAATACGATGGACGGCGGGCCACAAGGGGTTGGAAGGCAACGAACTGGCAGACAAGGAAGCGAAAAGAGCATCAGAAGGTTTAACCACAGACAAGCCGCTCCTACCCTCCTACCTTCATAAATCCTTACTCATCAACTTGGCAGCCGTTAAAAGAGCACATAACGACATGTTAATGTCAAACTGGGCGAAGACATGGAGGGGGACCGACAGGGGGCAAAGATACACCCATCTGGAAGAGTCGACTCCCTCCAAGAAGCTTCTGAAGTTGTCCAGCCAACCCAAGCTCAGTAGAGTCGACGCCAGCCGCATAGCCCAATTCCGGCTAGGACATGCGCCCATCAATCAGTACCTCAAACGCATAGGGAGAGTGGATAGCGCTAGGTGTCCGGCATGCGGCGAGGATGTGGAAACTGCGGAACACTTCTTGCTTAATTGCAAGAACTACGCACACAAGAGATGGGCTCTTGCCCAATGCGCTAGCAAACTGCGTAAACCAATGATGATGCAGACAGTACTTGGACAGCCCGAGTTGGTGCTACCACTAGCCAAATTCATCAAAGCTACAAACTGTCTCAAAGACATGCAGCCCACAGTTTAACACCATTCAGAAACATCGTTCACATCACATTCACACACACATACTTTTCCCCTCGTAATGACCACGCACGTGCTAGATCTGTGCAAGCGACCTCAACCCAACTCAAGAGAATCGACGACATACAGGCGACCTCAGCGAGTGCCGCATCGCACGCACACTCCCATCACGACAATATGGTCACCTGGCGTAACACCGCTATGCTCATCAGATTCACTGCAGATAACGTTACGCAACGACGGCTTTAGGGCTGTGGGGGTAGAAATCGGAAGTGTTAGGACCCATGGACATATCATTACACAGTTTGGATGTAACTTTAACTAGAAGTGCCACATGGGGCTTTGCTCCCCAAGACGCACATAAATTGATTCCAAAAAAAAAAAAAAAAAACCGTTGTCGATGGGAAAGTAGTTCAATTCTCACATTTCTCTGTGAGAGAATACTTGACCTCAAATCGTATCACGAATTCTGCACCTGTTTCCCACTTCCATATTCTCCCCAGGCCAGCGCATACTCTTCTCTCCAGAGCGTGTCTCAGCGTCCTCTTCCAGTTGGACCACGCCGCTGACCGGACAAATACTCAGGACTTTCCCCTGGCACAGTATGCAGCAGAGCACTGGGTTGATCATGCACGATTTGAGGACATATCAATGGATATCCAAGATGGGATGGATCGCCTGTTCGACAGGGATAAGCCACACTTTGCGGCCTGGGTCCAGGTTCATGACATGGACGGATACAACAACTGGAACAACGGGCATGAAGATGGCAGTGGTGACGGGTTTGGTATCGGGGACATCACACCTACTTACCCAAAGCAGCCTTACGCAGTCGCAGCCCCACTCTATTACGCCGCACTATGTGGTATCCGTGACCTTGCAGAGCGCCTCCTTGCGGCACACCCGCAAGATCTCAATGCTCAAGGTGGCGTTGGCGGGGCTCCACTAAACGCTGCCTTGCACAGCGGGTGTTTAAACATTGTGCTCCTCCTATTGGAACATGGTGCTGATGGGGAGAATGGGGGAAAGGCATGTCAGACTGCATTATACTTGGCATTGTCTTGTGGATACACTGGGGTCGTGCGGACTCTAATCGACCACAATGCAGATCTGATCGCACAATGTGACGACTGGGATGACCACAGGAAGGAGATGGTCAAATGGACACCACTACATGTGGCATCTAAAAACGGAAGACTGGAGATTGCAAGGATACTATTGGAGAATGGCGCAGACGTGAATTACCAGGGAGATCGTTGCAGAAGTCCACTAAACATTGCATCGCGCTGCGGGTACGCCGACTTTGTCCGGTTATTGCTCAACCATGGTGCGGATCTCAATGCATCGGATGAACGGGGCCAAGCTGCATTGCATAAAGCAGCATTCACAGGACAGAACCTGATCGTAAAGTTACTCCTTGGGCGTGGCGCAAACGTGGATTCCCCATATATGGGAGGATGGACTCCATTGCTCTTTGCAGCGAAAGCTGGACACCTGGAAGTCGTGCAGCTGTTGCTCAACCACGGTGCCGACGTGAAAGTACAATACGAGGAGGAACGCTACAAGCTCTGGATCACATTGCACATCGCAATATGGAATGAACACCCGCAGGTTGTGAAGGCCTTACTGGAGCATGGTGCAGATCCTCATGCCCGGACCAGAAAGGAGCAGACACCTTTTCAGTTGGCCAAGTCATCCCCCTGGGGATCGGAGGTGATCCACATGCAGATAATGCAATTGATATTGGAGCGCACCAGGGAGAGTGGGTAGGGTTTACGGTAGTGGCCCTAGCCCGACAGGGTGCAGGCTTCAGAAGGTACAGAGGTTATACATTGAATTCTGTAGATGCATTTCATGAACAATTCGTATGATACAAGTATCTGCATATCGCAATGAAGCGTACGAGGCTCCTCACAATATTCGTATTACTTAGTCAATTTCATAATTGCCATGGCCTCAGAATTCGACTTGTCACGCGCATTCTCTTTCCTCATGCGTTAAAGGGATTTGAGCGCGTGAGTAGCAAGCGGCACAGTGGGGTTCAATCAAAGTCAGACACGAAGTCACAGTCACTCAGAATATGAGACTGTCTGGTTCATTGCACTGTGTTGATTTGGATTACCAAAATAGAATTCAGGGTCGGGCGGATCACAAGCATAGAGCGTCATCATGCTTGGTGGCAGTCAATATATAATACTTACGAAATGTTGGGGGTGGGGATTAGGGGCGAAATATCGATAACTTTTCTGTGTCCAGGATCTTTGGATTGGATATCACCAGGGTTTTCTGACTCGGATCAGGAACGACACTCAGTCTGATGAAAGAGAAGACTTTATTCGCAAGAGTAAGGACCTGTTGGACAAAGAACAACGCTGATAGCGAAAGTCAGTAGCTACGATGGTGGCCGACAAAGAGTGGATCACACTAACCTTGATCAGTCGAGCCGCAGTATAGTTGAGCGTCACCGAAACGTGCAACGTTATATTTTCGGCCAGCGTCAACTATATTTGTGACGAACGCCAGCCATGTGAAATGGTGAAAGTTACGCATACACCAGAAAACATCTGTCTTTTAATTGTCCTCTGTTGTAACTGCCGGAAGTGAATGAGAGCCTCACTGATATACCAATATCGCCTTGCTTGCTACACCCACACCATACTTCTAGATCTGCATATTGAAGAAAATATAGGGACATGATGAATGCATGCATCTAGCAAGCTCTACGTGCGGAGATAACCAGATGTGGCCAGGATACCACGGGACGCACATGGGAAAATCGAACGAGACACTTAGGGTTTCCCATGCAAACCCCCATGCATGGTCGCAATCGTGCTCTTTCCTCAATGAGTACAGTATTCTCCCCGCACCTTCTAACAAGCACACGACTCTTTTCCCGCTGCCAACATTTCATCTTGATCTCTGAGTCATCAACTTGAATGCATCTGTTCAGAGTCTGTTGTGGAGAAACCATGGTATCTCATTGCCTCGATACTACGCCCGCCGCACGAATGACTGTATAGTTGTCTCCAGATGGGGAACCCTTAGGACCCGAAGGGGAGGGCGAAGGGATATCATCACTTGTATGTCCTTTCCTCATGGCTGTGGATTTGGTCCTTTGGTGCTATACGCCACCCTCAATACGGTATGAACTCACAGCTCCACTTTCCCTACTTGGTTTGGGAGATGGAATGCTGGAATGCCTCGAGGGTACAATATCATCCAACCACAATATATTTCCGGTAATCAATAGCCTCCGTGATGGGGCTGAGGTGAGTACTGTCCCACGGATAGGCGGGTGCAAGAATGCTACACTTGAGTATCCGTCCTGCCTTCTCCTTCTTCCCACTACGCACAATACCCAACACACGCTCCCATACCACCATGCCATCAACTCCAAGGACGGCCCCCACTCCCTCCAAATTTGAAGCCATCTTCCAAGCCGCATTGGACAAGTGTCCCGATGAAACTGTGGGGAAGCAGGGTAAACCCATTCATGCAAACCTGGACAGCCCCGCTCAGAGGCCAAAGAGTGAAACACATGAATGAAGACATCAAATGAATGCTAAAAATGGCACACAAATATAAAGTCAACCTTGCAGCAATCAAAATGATGCCTCACCTCTTAGCTCAACTGCCTGCATGGTATCACCTGTCTGCCAAGCAGAAACTGATAGCAAGCACCACAGTGAAATGCCTACTCCAACAACACAATGTCACCAAAGTTGCAGATCTATTAAAAACATCAGCATGCATATGCCACCCTGCCCAACACCCAACCCACCAGAAGAACCAAAACTGTGCATGCCAGGAATGCTTGGATGACAGAATCCTGGGGTGTGGAAACCCACACAAATGCACAAAAGAAGCCCTGACCAGACTGAACCTCATACCCCCCAAACATAACTTGACGAAACAAGAACCGCTGGATGGGATGTCCCTAACAAGATCATGAAAGCAAAGGAATGAAAGGGCCAAACAATCAAACAGCAAAATCACCTTCGATCCCTCAATAACCTGCAAAGAAAGTCTTGCTGAATGCTTCCAGATATTCACAAACCCAGATAGAAACTCCACCCACATGTCACAGAGATATAAACACCAAGGCCCAATTCCATGATGCCAAGAAATAACAGTATACACTGATGGTGCCTGCATGAACAATGGCAAAAAGAATACACAATGTGGGAGTGGGGTCTGGTTTGCACAAGACAACCCCAGAAACCAAGCACTACAAATCCCTGGGGATGCCCAGTCCAACCAGATTGGTGAAATTGCTGCAGTCGTCGCCACACTTGAAGTCATCCCCCCATACCAACCAGTTAAAATACGCACCAACTCATAATACGTAATCGATGGATTAACCTCCCACCTAGAATCCTGGGAAAACGATGGATGGATCGACATAAAAAACGCCAGACTGTTTAAAAAAGCAGCCCACCTGATGAGACATAGATCAGCAAGGACAACCATGCAATGGGTAAAAGGTCATAATAGGAATGAAGGGAACGAAGGGAGCAATGCACTGGCAAAACAAGGCACAAATAAGCAACAACCAGACCTCCTGAACCTGGACATACCTAAGGAACTTGATATACAAGGAGCAAAGCTCTCAACCTTGACGCAGGCAACCGCATACAAGGGCATCCTGGAATGAAAGTGACATGAGGCAAGGAACACAACCGAAAGAAATTTACAACTCACCCACACAGCCATAAAGAGAATAACAGGCAAAATGGAAACCAATGCCACAATATGGAACAGCACCCAGAAAAAGATGATCAGACCAATTGTACAACAATTCCTGTACAAATCAATGCACAGAACTCACCTAGTCGGGAAATACTGGAGAAATATAAATGGATATGAGGGATGGGAAACATGCGCAACGTGTAACAAGACAGAATCAATGAGCCATATCCTAACAGAATGTAATGAAAGAAACACACAACTCATCTGGCAACTAGTGAAAGCCCTATGGCCACATCAAAACATCCCTTGGCCCGAAATCACGTTGGGAACTGTACTAGGTTGCAGTAATATCACCCTACAACTGGAAAGACCAGGGAGACACAATCAGCGACAACAGCAGAAAACGATGCACTGAGGCCCAACCAGACTCTTCCAAATCATCCTATCGGAATCAGCATACCTGATCTGAGTCCTAAGATGTGAAAGAGTGATACAAGAAAAACCCCTCACTGAAGGAGAGATCAAAGCAAGATGGTACTGAGCAATCAATGACAGACTCACCATCAATAAGACAACCACAACAAAAATTGTCAGGACCAACAGATTTAAGAAACTAGTGGAAGGGACCTGGGGACCAGCATTAAGGAAAGGACAAGAATTACCAGTAAACTGGATGCACAATTGTGAGGTTTTAGTGGGTAGGACTGCTTGACAAGCCTGCCCGTTGGGCGGGTACACATCATCATGCTTTGAGCCCCACACTACCCCTAACCTAGGGGTGTGTGTAAATGCATTTTTTCCCTCACATCTTATATGAATATAGATGAGTTGGTAATTCATGCACACACACAAGCTGAGAATGATAGAGCAAAGGGGCACGCAGGAGACTGGAGCAGGAGACACCCACTCACTTACAGTTGCTGACTATTCTCCTATGCTATATTAAGTATTGGCGGATAGTACAGATATGGTTTACAGGCAGTTAGTCATACTGGCCCGTGCATTCTGTATCCGATTTGCTAATTGTATTCCTAAGACTCCCCCTCAAACAGATGCTAGACCCATTTTGACTGTGTGCTTCTTGTGTTTCAGGCACAGCAATGCTTTTGTGAGGACGTCTGTTACGTTCTTGGGGTTCCAATTTCATTTTTCACCTGCTTACTAATACTTTCTCATCACATGACCTGTTCCCACCCCCTTTCCATCACATGACCTTATCACCTGACCGCTTACCTATCATTCTTACCATGTGATTCACTTTGGTTTTGCACGTGACTCATACTGACTCCAACCTAGTAGCACATATCCTAGGACTCACGCGTGAGTCAGATCGACTCGGAATGACTCCATACTTTGTACAATGACTCCTTACTAGTACGGGTACTAGTAGTATTAGGCTCGAGTCATGGCAGCTGCCCAGATGTATATAAGTCGACCTTATATCCTAGAGTTGGGCCTTAAGCCTGACTTGGTTTAATCCCAAGTGTTGTAGCTTCCACAGCACCTTCAGTTTTCGCCCGCATCCCTTCTAAGTCGTCTTGAACATCGTCGAGACTCTCCTCTACATCTTTCATTATCACTACTAGTGTCTTGCACGCGTGCAGACCCAGCATACCAGTGCATCCAAGGGCCAGTGTTCGCTACCTGCGATCCCTTGAAGTACAAGTACCTGCCACCATTATACAAACCCGTGCACGTCGCACCTTAGGGTCCTTGGCCCTTAACACAAGTCAGGCTTACCACCCAGGCTCCGCGGAGCATCACAGACATCATCTACCCTGGTGGGCATACAACTCATTGGAGAATTAGACAAAGCTCACAAGTGCATACAAAGGAGACAAGCAGACAACCTTCCTAACCACATTAAAGGACAGGCATACTTTGAATCACATCCCAAACTCAGGGGAAGAGCAAACCCAGACACAGGCTATTACATCAGCACAGGAACAGATAAACTTGCTGTAGAATTTGTCACAGCAAATGGAGAAGACAGTTGGACACAACTTGGAAGAGAAACAGATGGCACCTGGTATACTACCAAAGAAGCTCTTGTTCCCAAAGAAAACAGGCTTTTAGGCTGGTGGAATACCAACAATTTCCAGCACCCAGACTTCTTCATACATCACCCGGAACACGCACCAGCACCCCCAGAAGAGACACTTGCAGGAGGTCTTCACCACATTGTCACACTCCAGAGAGCGACTCCATTCACTCCACAGACACCTATCCTACCCCAGATTGAAACAGCAGCCACTCAGGGCATTGCTATCCCCGTTGATATCGCACCGATCGCATCCACACTCCCAGTCGCGTCTACAAGCACACCAGTCATACCCCCAGCTCAACCCCCAGTCACACCAAGTGCACCAGTAATCATCGCTACCTTGGGACCAAACACACTCACATACATCCCACCTACCATGTCAGGACAAGCAGGAGGATCGGGACAAGGCGCAGGAGGTGCAGCAAGCATAGCAGCCACTACAGGTGGAACAGGACAAACCATTACAGTCGCAGCAGTATCATCCAATGGCGGACTCAAAGGCACCCCACCTCCCCACTTCAGCAGAGACAGGGACACTAGTCATAACTTCCTAGTCAACTTCGGCATCTTCAGGTTCGCCAACAGAAACAACGATGCCATGAGCAACCCAGCCACACGTGTTACCACGGCACTCACCTACATGGGCAGAATTCTAGTTGACCCATGGAAGGAACAACAGATGACGGAACTTCAGGCATGCATCACTGGAGGAACCGCAGACACAGAAGAAGCCCACTGGACAACCTTTGAACAGGCGTTCAAAGACACATTCTATAACACCAACATCAAAGCGGAGGCCTACCAGAAACTGGAGAACCTCAAAATGAAAGACAACTTGGACATCTTCATATCTGAATTCAAGAGATACGTCACTGCCTCAGGGATAGACATTAATTCACATAGCATCATCCACTTGTTCAAAAAGGGGCTTGCCAGCAGTCTAACCACAGCCATAATAAACAGTCAAGGCTACGACCCAAGGAACCCCTGGACCACATTCCAACCATGGGAAGATGCTGCATGCGCCTGTAACCTCAGATGGAAACACACCCAAGAATATAGAACTGGTTTACACCAAGGATACTATGCCGCACTTGGCCAGAAACCCTGTGGACCACAGCAGCAGTCATGCGGAGGAGGAGGACAACACCTCACCACATCCCAAGGAGGACACCATATGGATGTTGACACTACCATTGCTACCAATATTACCAGTAGAGGACCAGAACTTTCCAAAGCCAAGAAAGTGGAGTTACAAGCCAACAACTCCTGTTTCTACTGTTTCAAAAAAGGACACCGCGCCAGAGATTGTCGCAAGAAACAAGCAGACCATGCCCAGAGCAGCGGAAGCACCACTAACACCAGTAACCAGACCCACACCAGAGAAATCACCATAAATGACATCACCCCAAAGCTCGTCAACGAAATGATTAGGAGCGATGCATTCCAAGCCATGGATGAAGAATTCAAACTCTCCTTCTTGGAGGACACCATCCTAGGAAATACCTCATCGGGTTTTTAAAGGGCCCTAAACTAGCTGCTGTAGCTAGGGCCATCAGTCTCAATAGTGTGTACATTAGCCGACTCAATCACATTCAAATAAATTTCGTTCTATCACACTATCGAGGACAAGCAGAAGAAACAGCACTACTGGACACTGGTGCTATGGAAAACTTTATCGACTACAAAACTGTCGCTAGGCTTAGGCTGGGAACTCAGAAACTAACTATTCCCAGACCTGTATTCAATGTGGATGGAACTAATAACCGTCATGGAACCATGACTCACGCATGCGACCTTATGGTCAAACAAGGAAACTGAAAAGAGCGGCAATGCTTCTATGTCTCAAATCTAGGAAAAGACAGATTTATCTTAGGCTATCCCTGGTTTCGCACCTTCATTCCAGATATTGACTGGACTAATGCTCAGTTACGCGGACCACAGATCAAAATGGAGACGCTTAAACTCAAAACCTTCCAGAAACTCAAAAAGTACAAAAACAAACTTCTGGAACGCATCACTATAGCTTGCGTACAGTATACTCCGCAGTCGGGAGTAACCCCAGAAATGGGTGGCCTGGTGGAAATCAAATGCATGCATAATGCAATTGAAATGGCCCATAAGTATGCAATGGAACATGGGAAGGAGGAAGTTACCCTCCCAGAAGAATTTAAATGTCACACACTACTATTTTCGGATGAAGAGGCCAACAAATTCCCACCTTTGTGCAGAGAAGGAGACCACAAAATCGAACTAATGGACACCACACCAGCCAGCTTTAACTGCAAAGTCTACCCCTTGTCCCGCAAAGAACAGGAAGCAGAGGACAAATTCCTGGATGAAAACTTGGCAAAAGGCTACATCGTACCATCCCACTCTCCCTACGGCTTTTCGACCTTTAGTGTCCCTAAAAAGGACTTGAAGGAAACCTGGTATATCATCGACTATAGGCCCCTCAATGCTGTTACCCACAAAGACGTCACACCACTCCCAAACCTTGCACAATGTATCCAAGACTTGCAGGGGATGGAGGTATTCAGCAAATTCGACATCAGATGGGGCTATAACAACATCCGGATCAAGGAAGGTGATGAGTGGAAAGGGGCATTCAAAACACACCATGGCCTTTTTGAACCAAAGGTCATGTTCTTCAGCATGTCAAATTCCCCGGCCAGTTTCCAACAATTTATGAACGGTATCCTCAAAGAGCTCTACAAGCACTTTGAGAGGAAAGGCATACACAACATCAGGGAAATATTCAAGAGCTACATGGATGACTGCGGCATTGGCACATTACTCAAGGACCTAGCACTACATATCAAAATCATCCATTTCCTATTTGATCTACTTGCAAAGCATGGACTCCACCTCAAATTGTCAAAATCGGTCTTCTTACAGCCACAAATGGACTTCCTTGGCATTAGAATCTCAAAAGAAGGCATCACTATCAATCCAGCTAAAGTTGCAGGACTACGCGACTACCCATGTGACATACTCAATCTTAGACAGGCTAGAGGATTCTTAGGCGTCGCTGGATACCACAGAATGTTCTGCAAGAACTTCTCAATCATTGCCACACCTATCACTAAACTTACAGGCAAGGACGTCCCATTCAAATGGGGACCAGCACAATGCAAAGCACAGGACAAAATAATCACGCTCATAACCAGTTCACCAGTACTAGTCAAACCAGACCCTTCTAGGCAATTCGAGCTAGAAGTGGATGCTTCACAGATCAGCACAGGAGCGATCTTGTACCAAAGAGATCCACCAACTATGCGTGCAAATGGCACAGAAAAACCAGGACCACAAAGACCAGTGGGATTCCATTCCCAAAAATTCACCACAACTGAGCAAAACTATCCCATCTATGACCGCGAATTCCTAGCCATCATGAGGGGACTTCGCTGCTGGACGCACTTGCTCAAAGGGACTCATATCCCCATCCTGGTATACACAGATCACACCAACTTACGCTATTATAGAGATCCCCGGAAGATCGGCCCGCGCATCGCTGGTTACATACCCAAACAGGAACAATACAACATCTTACTGGAATACAAACCTGGAGCAACAAACAGAGCAGACACCTTGTCTAGACAACCAGATTATGAAGGACCAAACCTGGATAATGACGAAGTACTCGTATGGCCAGACCAGTACTTCTGCAAGCAACACACCTCTATGGTCAGGAGTCACCCCAGAAATGGGCGGCCCAGTGGAGAAGGAATGCATATCTGCATCTTTGACCGCACTAATCAGAACTCAAGCGATGGGCACCATTACATAACCTCACCCTATTGGACGGAACCCACTGGCATCACGGGACTGCTTTGGTTGTCATGGCAGACAATGCACTTAGGAGGGGGGTAATTTCCCTTTTCCACAATCATGTGACGGCCGGCCATCCCGGGATTACCAAGACATTACAACTCCTCTCACAATACTACTGGTGGCCAAACATGAAAACATTCGTCACTGAATACATCAAAGGATGCGCTACCTGCCAGATGACAAAAGTTAACACCCATCCTGCCCATCCACCACTGTTCCCCATTACTCCTGCAGAGAACACTTGCCTCTTTGAAACAGTTGCAATGGATTTTATCACTAAACTCCCACAGTCAGGTGGATACAACACCATTCTCATGGTCACAGACACAGATTGCTCGAAAGCATCTATCTTTATCCCTTGCAATGAGGCAATCGACTCAGAAGGAGTTGCGCTTCTGTACCTGAATCACATCACCCCACACTATGGCATACCCCGCAAAATCATATCAGACCATGATGTTCACTTCACATCAAAGTTTGCTGCAGAACTTTGTAAGCTTCTTCATATCAAGCAGAACATGAGCACAGCATACCACCCCCAGACCGACAGATCTAGCGAAAGAACCAATCAGACCCTAGAACAGTACCTCCAGGTCTTCTGTGGCACACAGCAGAACAACTGGCATGCATGGCTCCCACTTGCCCAATATATGAAGAATTCATAGCCTTCAGCAACCACAAAGAAAACACCTTTCGACCTCCTTATTGGATATACACCACAGATTCATCAGCCAACCAGATCATCGAACCTCCCCACATTCAAACAACATTTGTCAGCAATCAAAGAAGCCAGGAACACCACTCAAGAAGCCCAACGTAAAGCACAAGAATCTTGGATCAAAGAATGCCCTCAATTTACGCCATTCGAAGTAGGAACCAAAGTTTGGCTTGAAGGAACAAACCTCAGATTACCAAGCAACATCACCACAAAGCTAGCACCAAGGTGGTATGGACCATTTATGGTAGCCGCCAAAATATCAAATGTCGCTTACAAACTCAGCCTCCCACCCACCTGGAAAATATACAACATATTCCACACCTCCCTTCTTACGCCTTATAAAGAAACCAATCAGCATGGCCCCAATTTTATCGAACCACCACCTGATATCATTGAAGGCGAAGAAGAATGGAAAGTAGAACAGATAATCAAAGCGCGCACATATGGGCGGTGGAAGAAGAAACAATATCTCGTAAGATGGAAAGGATACTCTCCCACGCATGACTCATGGGTCAACGTGGATGACTTACATGCCCCTGAACTCTTAGCCGAATTTAGAGGAACAAGCAGTATAAAGAGCATGCAAAACAGCAACCAAAACCTCACCACATGTCTCTCATTCCCCCAGATATCTTCCCCCCACTCATCACAACCTATACTGAACAGAATGATGACTATGCCCTTGTCACCAGAGTCCACCAGAGTGGGAACATCCTCACCTACTACACCACCCTTCAACGAAGCAACCAACCCCACCCAACCTTTATTGATACCACCTGCACCATTAGTTGGGACAAGATCCATCTCCGATCCATGGTCTCCAATCACAAATTTTGCCAACCTCTCATCGACGTCACCATCCCCAATCCCTATTCCCCTGCGTACACTATCAGAGCATTTCTTGGCAGTACCTCAGGCACCTCTGCCACCATCTCCAAGCATGATGGGTGAAGAGATACTTATAGAGCTTTGCGACCGTCCCCTTGCTGTTAAGGGCCAAGGACCCTAAGGTGCGACATGCACGGGTTTGTATAACGGTGGCGGGACTTGTACTTCAAGGGATCGCAGGTAGCGAACACTGGCCCTTGGATATGCTGGTATGATGGGTCTGCACATGTGCAAGACACTAGTGGTGATAATGAAAGATGTAGGGAAGAGTCTCGATGATGTTCGAGACGACTTAGAAGGGATGCGGGCGAAAACTGAAAGCGTGGTGGAAGCTACAACACTTGGGATTAAACCAAGTCAGGCTTAAGGCCCAACTCTAGGATATAAGGTCGACTTATATACATGTGGGCAGCTGCCATGACTCGAGCCTAATACTACTAGTACCCGTACTAGTAAGGAGTCATTGTACAAAGTATGGAGTCATTCCGAGTCGAACTGACTCACGCGTGAGTCCTAGGATATGTGCTACTAGGTTGGAGTCAGTATGAGTCATGTGCATAGCCAAAGAGAATCACATGATAGGTAAGCGGTCAGGTGGTAAGGTCATGTGATGGAAAGGGGGTGGGAACAGGTCATGTGATGAGAAAGTATTAGTAAACAAGTGAAAAATGAATTTTGGAGTCTCGAGAACGTAACACTCGCTGACCGTATTGGGGAACACATACCCACCCCTTTTGAGTACACTGTCAGCACGCCACCTAGCCAATATATTGAGGAACAAGAAGCTATTCTAGCTGACCAGAAAGCTGCTGAAGCTGACACTAGAACCCACTCCACTCCTGAGTCTGCACCACATTGTGTTCCTTCCTCTCCTAGCTCTTCTGAGTTCTGCCACCAGCTATGGCTTAGCAGCAAACCCACTCAGCCTGAGATAGGCTCTATTGTCAAACTCTGCAAAGCTATAAAGAGATACAGACAAGCCAACCCCATCTTGAACAACACTATGAGGACATGGACGGACAACATCATAGGGAACATCGACCTCTATGCCCAGCACAACCCCGACTCCTCCCTCCTACCCACTACCAATGACATCTTCGACCAGATCACACACTTCACTTTCATCCCAGTATTTATGGAGATGATAGGGCCTTATCTCAAAGACAGCGACCAAGAAGTCAGACCACCTCCCACCCTCCTACAACGCATCACTATTAATGTCAAGACACAAATAGAAGTGTCTACAGACGACAACCATCCAGGAGGAGAATGGATGAAATTCAATCTTGGCAACCCAGCTCACTACCCCTTCATCTATGTCGATGAGGACACACGTCCATGTGCAGCCAAGTATATCTGCTACTTGTCCCTCAAAGATGGTGTTGTCCATCAAGGAACTAGTGGCAAAAACAAGCCAATCTATGCCACCCCACTTCATGCTTGTGCATTCCCTACCCCTAACTATTGTCGCCCAGGCATTAAGGATACTGACCTTTATATCTTCCATCCCAGCAGTGCTAGTCAACTTATAGTGGATGACGCACTTTACCACTTGGGCAACCCTGGCGTCATAGCAGACGTACACACACTCCATACCCAGTATGACAAGGTCATGAGGATCAAGAGGCAACATCTAGAGCTAGACAACAAAGAGCAAGAGGCAAACAAGAAGCTCCTAGATATGGAGCGCTACCTGGCTAATGTGGCAGTTCGTACACACATTCAACCACATCTTCTTCATACCAGGCCAGCCTCCCCTCCCACTTCTTTTATCCCCTGTATCTTCGCAGCTCAAGGACCATCTGACGACCAGGAAGAGACTGGTAACAAACACAAACGCCCCCCTTATCCCTATTGCCTCAAATGTCACAACGACTACCCAGATCACGTGAAGGAAGACTGCCCATTATGGGTTGTCTGTAGGTGGTGCTACTCCCCTCTCCATGCTCACAATGAATGCCCAGTTCCTCACTTCAATTGCACTGGGATGAGTTGTGTGGTGCCCGAAACCCACCCCAACTACAGACTTATATGTATCAGGGACGACTCTTATGAGTTACGTTGCGCAGAGTGGGACGCTAACTCATGTGACCAGCCATGCGAGTGAAGTCATATGGGAGTGACTTTCTAGGAGGGGCGTCATGTTACGTTCTTGGGGTTCCAATTTCATTTTTCACCTGCTTACTAATACTTTCTCATCACATGACCTGTTCCCACCCCCTTTCCATCACATGACCTTATCACCTGACCGCTTACCTATCATTCTTACCATGTGATTCACTTTGGTTTTGCACGTGACTCATACTGACTCCAACCTAGTAGCACATATCCTAGGACTCACGCGTGAGTCAGATCGACTCGGAATGACTCCATACTTTGTACAATGACTCCTTACTAGTACGGGTACTAGTAGTATTAGGCTCGAGTCATGGCAGCTGCCCAGATGTATATAAGTC
>Ga0307510_10003682_pt1 | contig 17899 bp, 20 predicted proteins | sample 12_EM_MG_FD_207224 | JGI IMG/M metagenome (GOLD analysis project Ga0307510, IMG submission 207224) | Populus trichocarpa ectomycorrhiza microbial communities from riparian zone in the Pacific Northwest, United States - 12_EM | ecosystem: Host-associated > Plants > Roots > Unclassified | place...
CATTTGGGTGACAACAACCGTGTTCTGGTAGATTTCGGTTGGAGGTCGTGGGCGAAGTTGGGTTCGGGGGACGAGTTGGACAACCACAGCCTCGGGTGAACGACTGGTGAACCGGTGAAAGGTGATTTAACGCGATATGGAAATCATGGACAAACACTCTGGACTCGTGAGAATTAGGCCATGTTTGTCTCTGTTGTCCTCTCTTCTCCCTAGTGAACCCACCAACGGCCCGTTTTATGATTTTTATCACTTCGTCGTTGTTCGTCGCAGGTTTATGGTAGATTACATGCGCGATGACGGATTCAGCCTTGCGGGATGAGCGGAGGTTCAGGCGAAACTAATCGGTGAACTCTTCCGCCAGTGATGTTTCCGAAATTCCAAGTGATTAATATTGAGCTTAATGTCAATTAACCCATGTAAACGGAAAGTGAGCCGCGCGGCTTGCGGACACCCTCATCATACACCATCACTTGCCGCCTTCCAACTAGTGCTTCCTATGTCGTCATGCTATCATTTGTGATGTTATCCCCCTGATCATGCTTCTTGAGTAGTCAGTGAATTTTGAAGATTGAAGATGCCCCGTAGATGCGCCCATGCACAATGCAGTTCTCCCGTGATGCATTCGCTCGCAATCAATATACGCCTTATAAGCTTCAACTGAGTCAACTCTGTTACTTGCCGCCGTTTCCACCTCTTCACCCTCCTCTGACCTGATTCATTTTTCCCGTATTGGATAAGATTCCCATACCGGACAAGAACAGAGCAGTCGAGGAACGCAGTCAACTTGAAGGAAGGGCACAGACGATACGGTGTTCAAATAGAGACACAGGCACGGAAGTTATGTATCATATAAAGTATTCACAGGAGCAAATCGACTTTGTACGGGGGGAAGACACCGTGAAACGTCACTAAACTGAACAGGACAAGAGGACAACCTTCGTCGATGTCGCCATTCTCCAGTTAAACAGAGAGTACAGGCAGCCTTCTGGCGGCTATGCCGAGAGGTTGGGAGAAGATGAGGTTGCATCATATGCTGACAGCGGGCTATCATTGAGAGTTCCACGCAGAATATGTACCAGGACGTACGAAAATGTAGGCATGCCACGACACCACGGTAAGAATCAGCTTTCGAGTACTGTCAGTGTTGTCAAAGCTACAAGTGCCCTTCTCAATCCTTCCCACAATCCATGGAAGTAAGCCGTGATGCCCTCGGTGATGCCCGAATCTACTGCTGAGCCCAAATTACGCCGATGAGGTTGACTTGAGGACGCCATGCATAGTGTGATTGCGGGGAGGGTGGCGCTGTAGATCATGCTTGCGACTGAAGCAGCGGTGTCAGGTGGCGCACATGAATCACTTTGATGATTTATCTTTACCATGTGCGCCGATGTAGGACTTGGGGTGGTACTTGCACTTCGGGGCTAGCAAGAAGGGTGAGTTGGTCGTAGATCCTAAAGGACATTGCCTTACCGAACGGGCACAGTGGGTATTGGAAGGACTTGGCAGGTGTGATGTGTGTCTGAGTATCTGGCGTCACCTGCATGGGGAGAAGCTCGGGGGAAAGAATTGTTGCAGGTTGTTGCAGAGCAATAGGCAGTTCCTCTAGAGAAATCCCGAAAAAGGGATCATATGGAAGTGTGGTCCCGTCGTCCGAGTGAACCCTGACTGGATCGAGAGGCAGAGAAGGTGGAAACATTCCGAAAGACGACATATCGTGGGAGAAGACATCTGAGGAAACAGAGTCATGGGCGGCGTAAACACCTGGCTCCACTGAGCCTGGAGTGACGACGTCTGAAGGACTTGGGTAGTCCGACAGAGCAAAGACGAGTATTGGGAGGGGGTATCCGACTTCGTCGACTCGCAGTAAGTCAACAAAGATGGAGTCGTAGGGGTACCAGGGAAACGGGGAAATTTTCCAGGAACCGAAATAAGGAGAGATGGAATTCTATTTTGCCAATGTCTTTGTCGAACTCGAATGATAAGTACGATAAGTATCGATGAGTCTTGCTTGTTGGCATCGGTGCCGTCGGTGAAGAGTCCGACGAGGTCTGTGACTGGGAGGACTGCGACAAGTCACACCGTTGGGGGTGACCGGTGACCGGTGACCGCCCACAGAATTGCAATGCGTACAATACGGCAAGGCAGATTTCTTATTTTGATGTGATCTCGACTTCGCTGCTCTCTCTTTTGGAAGCAGCAGAGCATCTTCTAAATATAGAGGCTCGTATCCCTCGTCGTTTGGTGATGATAGACGAAATGCCATGACCGGTTCATCTTCTCTAGCCACAGCTGTTGGTGTGCCAGTTGCAATTGAGTAAATGTCATCCCTGAAGTTCTGAACTGACTGATGATGGCCGTGAACAGTGAACAGTGATAAATTCGGCCAACTACGCCACATGATACGGCCGTGATGAGTAAGCCGGGCAGTACCGATCACGTGTGTGGTTGTTGACCGAAGAATTGACGGCTGTTCCCGAGCTCTTCCCTTGTCAGTTGGCAAATCCGCGTGTAAACGCCGTCCCTATCCCTATGAACCTACAGTACAGTAGAAGGACTCGGACTCGACTCTGTCACTGCATTCGAGGAATTGCACCAGACCGCTGGATATCTTAGGCTACTTTCGTCCAACTTGTGTCAGTTGTCCGGTGTGCATAGTATAACACTTACACTATCACCCCTCGGTATGTGTGTTGCTGTGACGGCGAGTTTTTATCCTCCTCAATAAATGCCCGCTTTCTGCTTCGAGTCTTCCCCTGTGAGTCCTTCGATTATCTAATCGCGGAAGCCCTGCCCATGTGCGCAAAATTCGCGCATAGATCTACCTCTATCTTCTCGATTCCCTTCCAATCTCCGCCACCGCCGCTCGACCTAACTCAAAGAGTCCCGTTTGAAGACGCTTGTTGCCTGAACTCCACTGTACATTTCCGTCACAAGACCCACGACATGCCAGCGCATTTAGTGAGTTTTGTGCCTCTCAATGCCGTCAACATGGCTACCGAATTTAAGACTTGCAACACACTAGCACCTCGCGCCTATTCGACCACCCTAGGGTACAACCTACGTCATATTCTCCGATCCAGCTTCCGCCATTTTTTTTTCTAGGGGGGGAGTCCTCTTGTCTGTTCCCGTCCTTACGGAGAATGTTACGGACAGGTCACAGGAGTATACGTTTATGGTTGATCCTTCAGGCAGTAATCCCGCGGGCTTGATTGTGCTTGTGTGCATTCCCACGTAAATGCGTGGCCTCCTCACAGATCAGTTTGCTACTCCTGGTGACATAGTGGTGCCCTGCGACACTGGTGGGTGCAAATATTGTGTCGGCTCCGTCACAGAGGAGAATTGCGCATCATCTCGGCTACATCCACATGGATTCGATGCCGTATGGATCTCACCTGTCGCCGCCAATCTCGAGGGCGCCACTTCCCAGGGTAAATTCTAACACGGGTGCGTACGCTATTCCTCTTCTGCCATCGAACATGCTGGTTTCCCATGAGTGCCAGGTACTCAACGAAGGAATATGGCCCCTTGAATTCCCATTTTTGTACCGCCGATGACCCGAATGCTCGACATTGTTGCGAACGACACCGTGGCCCCAGGATCCGACCTCAACTTTGCTGGCTTCTCCCGTTCAACCCGTTCAACGAATCGTCCCCCTTCCACAAACCTTGTTTCGTCGCCTAGTCCTACGGTCCGGGTGGCCAGACTTCAAGTTCCCCCGAGCAGTGCTAACAGGTCTCGCAAATGCCAAGATCCCACTGCCAGATCTCAACACGGAGTATTTCACCATCTTTGGGAAGTTGATGGATCGGGTCCATAACCTCGTGCAATATTATTTCATTGATTGGTTGCGAATCAACACGGCCAAACGCATTCGGATGGACTTTTGGCCGGAGTTTTCAAAGGCGACGTGCGTGTTCATGCTCAGTGAGGTGCTTGTCCACGATATCCACTGCTGCTCGATATACAGGTGAGTGACCGACTGCTCGCATTCGACCGTGCCTTTCACTGAGATTTTATTGTGTCTCCGAGGCGGTCCTCGACTACCCGTGGTGGTCCTTGTTGAAAGACACATTCCTAGATTCCCAAGCAAAGTTCCCGCAAGTTGCAAACATCCTAATACGTTTGTGATAGGCGAACAAACTGTTGCAAATTCGGGTCGTGCTCTCCGAGTCCTCCCGGTTCGCCCATGCATGGAGGACATGTCACTCATTTTATCGTGTGAAGTTCTCCCCTTTTTCTACTGCATAAACGTTCTACCCGCATTGACGCACCCTCGTGCGTTTAACTCTTTAACATCGTCCCCCAATCGTTTTCCCGGCGCACGAAATCGCGCCACAAGCAGCTTCCTTCTAGTGCATCATTCGTAGAGAACCATGGTCAATTACGGTTGGCTTCGTTGACCCCGTGGTATGTCATTCTTATTGTTTGTCGGTTTCTCTTCCTGACCGGAGCCGCTGGTATCTTATCCCCGAGTTATCTGTCATCCCACTAGATTACCATCTGTCCACAATGGTGTTCTCGTCTATTATGGAAGGCCACCGCTTTCTTCCGTGAAACCCTTCCTTCATTTCAGTTTTAGGCCAGGACTAACGGCCACAAAGGAAGGACGGATCAAAACAATCGTGAAGTGTGAGGGGTAGTTTTCCAGTGCTTTGCGAAACCCTAGTTGGGCCATGCGATTTTCAGGCCTTGGTTCACAGCATATCAGCAAGAATGCTGCGCAGAAGGGAGTCATTGAATATTTGCCGATCCTTACGAGTCAGGTGCGGCAGAAAGTTGTTGCCTCAAATTCCTTTTCACCTCATTTCCGACGTAGATAAGGGTTCTCTCTGTCCAAGACCATTCCATGACCATCTACAAACCCTCGATGCTCGTGCTCTTCACCAACTTCGGGAGAAATAGCCCATAGGACATCTCCTGGCAGGTCGACGCTGCCTTTTCGCCGAACGAGCTGCTCGTGGATGTCCTCAATTGCACCAGGGTCATGATAGACGCGCAGTCCGGGGCAGGGGAGCGCGGTGGTTCCGAGCCCGTACTGAATGCCGCGGGTGCTGGTGACTGCGGCGTTGCTTTGGTAGAGGGGTGAGGTATGCCTTAGCATGGCAGAGGGAACTGGAATTCGGCACGAAGAGTGCGGGTCTGCTTGGTGTGCGTGTAACTGGGGCCGTCCCCACAGGTTGTGTGCTAGTCACTATTTTGTGTGCTCAACAGAGGCTGTTCGGTATGATGTGTGTAATTTCAAGAATGCGAGAGCAGTGATATCTATGGCATTTACATCCTTTTTTTCCTTATCATGTTCGCCCCGCATGGACCCCACAACCACAATCGAAACTACGACTTGATTCGGCGACTCAACAACGGAGGGAGGGGCATGGTAAGGAATCATAAGTGGAATTAATCAAACTGTCCCTGTTAGGAATGAGGAATACAATGGCGAGGTCCGCTTGGGGAATGCTGACCCGGTAGATTCACGAGGGCGTCATAAACGTGGGATACAGTCCTCTTGTTCAGGAAGTATTAGATGACGAAACAACCCTGTCCTTCGGGGCGGGATACATAATAAGTATGAGTAAGTCTATCTCCGCAGTTCCTTCCTATTCTCTTTCGGCACCGTGTTCTAACAGGAGTTGTGCAACGTCGTGGTGTCCACGTACTGTAGCGACTCGGTAAGGTGTTAAGCTGTTACATCCACGGACATTCACGTCTGCTCCATGACCAAGTAAAACCCGCACGATCTCGAGATGTCCCCCTTCGGACGCCAGACACAGGGGAGTATCTTGTTGAATGGTTCGTGCGTTCAAGTCCCCACCACGCTCGAGGAGGAGCTGAACAGTCTTGAGATGCCCATAGTAGGATACGTAATGCAATGGAGTAAAGTCGTCCCAACCCTTCGCGTCTACATGGGCCCCGCTATCGAGTAAAATACGTGCGGAGTCGACTTGTCCGTTGTACGATGCTCCATGCAGCGGATTTCGGTGTTCACCACATTCTTTGTTCACGTCTAGTGCATGCGTGACGATAAGGTGCTCTACCAGTCCGCTGAATCCACAAAACGCTGCCAAAAGTAGGGGTGTCTCCTTGTCTGATTCCATGGTATAAGAGGACAGTGGGCGGGGATAGACGTCGTGCATGCCCTCAACGCATTGCAACAGAATTCCTGGCTTAAAGTACGGCATTTTGGGGTCGAATAGATACGCAAGCGAATCTTGAATTCGCAATGCCACATCATCAAACCGAGCGTGTCTAGCCCAATGCTCCACGGCGTAGGACCTCAGAGGTAGCGCTCGACAACCCTCTTCGTCCTGTTCCTCGTCTACCTGCAGAAGAACCGTCACGCAGGCGAGCGCGAGAATCGTATGCGCCGGTTCCAGGGGAATATAATACTGCCGGATGTTCCCGAAATTTGACATTTGGAGGCGGTCGGAGGTCAAGAACTCTTTGACCGAGAAGTGCGAAAATTGTACAATTTTCGAATCCCGGTCATTGATGATTGTGATAAAACTGGAACACGTCGAGAGTACTGCCTCCTCTGGATTTTCTGGTCGCCAGCCCGCAACGAGATTAGGCGCATCATTAGCGCCAAATTCGATTGCAAATAGCTCCGCCAGCTCTTCAATACCAAGTGGTCGAATGGCTGCGACCATACACTGAAATAGCCGACTCGCATGGTCGAATTTTTCTTTAGGGATCCCTTCCAACATCCGTTCGTACGTGTCATCCAGAGTGATCGGCAGCCCATTCAGAGCTTTCCGAATACTCGATGGCATGCAACGACGAAGGGTGTCCAACTGGCAGTACACCCAACGAAACCTGTCCAATGCGATGAATAACGACGGTGAAGCATACTGAACGAGGGGGCTCACATGCCAGCTGCCCGTTCTGTGAGTACACTAATCACAAGTTCCTTATCTTCAGCTCTCCATCTCCCCATCGAGGCATCCGTCTGGACGAAGGACCGTACATAGCTATCGATGTCCTGTCTTTGACCACCTTCTTCATGGAGAGACAATCGACTCGATGGGGATGTCAAAGGGTTGAGAGTGGCGCTTATGTCTTGCTCAGGCCGACTAGTGATACAGACGAATAGGTTGGAACGGTCCGACTGGAGAAGGTCCCGGACGAAGTTGAGAACCTTTTCGCGAGCAGATGGAGTTCCCGTGGTATTTGGACATTCGTCCAATGCATCGACAATTAGATAGATCGGGACTTGTCCTGGGAGATCGATCATTTCCACAAGATATTTGACGAGCGCCGCATCACCGGGTTGTTCTGAACCATCACGACATGCTTTGTACAGTCCATGAAAAGTAGCCCAGCAACGGCCAGAGTCGTCAACAAGTTGGAGGAGAATGGATGCTAGTAATCCCCGGACATCGCGTTTGGCAACATCCTTGAAATCAACATAATAATACGCGACTAGGGCTGATTTGGATTCTCTCATATGTTTGATGTTTTCAATGATTGCCGAGCTCAAGACACAATTAGTATTCTATGATGAGAATCGTTAGGAAGCAGCATACCAAAGAATACTCTTTCCAGAGCCCGCTGAAAACCAGGAAAAAACTTTAACGTTTATGAAAGGCTGACAAGCAGGGAGAAACACACGATTGCCACGGATCCACAATAATGAACCGTTCTTTTTCCACTCGTTGAATTTGTCACTCTGGACGAACCACGTCGCCGTTCCTTCGTGCTGGATGTCGCGTGCGGTATTATGATTGATGGAGGGATTCGGAGGAGAGAGCCATTCTCGAAGCTTCTCTCGCAGCTGATTTCCTGTGAGTATGCCTCAGCGATGTCAATCGGCGATGAAACCACGAGGGTTTAACGAACGTTGTTGTTCATCAATTGCTGTTTCCACAACTGACAGAGGCACGGGTTGGTGAAATATATGAAGAGCTCGAAAGAATTCCGCGCACCGTGTCTGGTCACTTTGACAATATCGTCAATCGTAATAACGTTGTCACGGACGTCACGGGTGAGCTCATTGGTTTCTTTTACATTGCCATCGACACCGTGGATAACTTCTTCGATTGTCGTCACCTTATCTTGGGTCGCCATCACATTGACATCCACCCGGTGTGTGACCTCCAAGTTTCTCGCTGCCGCCATCAGATTCTCTTCTTTCGTGAGCATATCTAATCGTTCAAGCGCATCCTCCACGTCCGTCCTTCCCGCTATTCTCTTCATAAGTTTTTCTGTCTCATAGTCAGCCATGAAAAAGAATATCGGATAGATAGACCCACTGATCCTCCTTTGTTTCATTTCCTTTGTCGAAAGTGCAAGAACAGAGAGAATCTGCGCCATAATCTTCCCAAGTAACAAGGTCATCTCCGGGGTGAGAGGAATCGCGGTGTAGCAATTGAGACGTTGAAGGAAAAAATGGATGCGCTCGAAGAGGTGGACAAGTACTTCATAGCTCGCGATAACATCTTTCACCGCCTGAGCCGAGCGTTATGCGCGCACACGCCAAGTGACATGAGAGAGGACATACCCAGAGAAGCACACTGATTCCGGTGAAAATCGTCTTTGCGGGCGAGAATATCTACAGAAGAGGTGCTACAGCACTTTAATATATTGAAGACAATGATCGCTTACGAGGCCGATGCCCTCTCCTAGGGTTTCTGAAAACGTGAAAAGGATATTCACGATCGGGGTCAACGATTCCATCAGTTTGTCATCGCCCTTGCGGAATGTATCGAAAGCTTGTGCTTGCTTTCGGAACACATTCAGGATGGAATCGGGAGAGTTATAACCCTCGATCGCAGCAGCGAGCGGATGCGTTGCCAGGTCCTTCTTCGTGAGGGACTTGTATTCCCGTGATGCGGCATCAAATATTGCAGCAAAGTTGGAGGCGGAAGGATCGGCTATCGGGTTACTTGTGGACATTTGTGTGGCAACAATCGTGTCCTGGTAGATTTCAGTTGGAGGTCGTGGGTGAAGTTGGGGTTCGGGCGAGTTTTCGACCAGCACAGCCTCGTGTTGATTAAACGCGATAAAATCGTGACAAACACTGTGGACTCGTGAGAAAGCAGACCATGTTTGTCCCTGTTGTCTTCTCCCTCATCGTAAACCCACCAACAGCTCGTTTTGTCACATCGTCGTTTTTCTGCCCATGTTTATGATAGATTGCATCCTCGATGAGGGATTTAGCCTTGCGAATAAGCGGAGGTCGAGGCGAAACTAATCCGTGGACCCATCTGCAAGTGACGTGTCCGAAATTCAAAGTGACCAATGCTGAACTTCACGTCAATTAACCCTGACGTGCTACCTGCACGATTCAAACGGAAAGTATGCAGGCCGGGTGAGGGAGAACAGTCGCTCTCAAGAAACAGTGGCGCAGCTTGCGCCGGGCACCCTCATCTACATCATCATTTGCCGCCTTCCTACGCCACATACATTTCGTCACATGTTGCCATGCTATCATTTACGGTGTTATCCCTCTGAAAGTGTTGTTTGAGCAATCAGTGGATTTTGAAGATACCCCGTAGATGCGCCCGTGCACAATGTAGTTCTCCCGCGATGCCGGCATTCGCTCGCAATCGATGGCCCCTGCCACCAAGCTTCTACATCGTCACGTGCCGCCATTCCCGCGTCGCGCTCTGCATGCAGACTTAGACACTGAGCAAATTTCATTTCTCACATACTAGACAAGAACAGGGACAAGAAACGCAGTCGAGGAGTACAGATGATACGGAGTTCAAAACAGGGACACGGACACGGAAGTTAACTATCATACAACGCGAACACAGGAACAAATTTACTTTAGCATGGCGGGCAAGACGCCATCAAACATCAATGGGTGAACGGGATGAATGGACAACCTTCATCGAGGTTGGTAATTTTCCGATTAACAGAAAATCACGACAACCGTCTTCTGGTGGCAGGACGTGCTAAGGCACAAGTTGGGAGAAGATGGGGTCGCATCACACGCTGGGGGGAGGCCGTCATTGAGGGTGCGATGTGGAGGATGTACCAGGACGTACGAAAATGTAAACGTGATTTAGCATCAGTGGCAATCGGCTTGCGATTATCGTCATTGTTGTCGGAGTTACGGGTGTGCTTCGTGCTTCTTCTCACTCTACTTGGAAGAAAGCCATGATGTCATCTTCGATGATGCTGGTGATAGGCTCCAAGTCCACCGCTGAGCCCGAGTAGGCCGATGAGGACGACCTGAGGTTGCCACGTATGTTGTTATGGAGGGGGAGATGGCGGTGGAGGTCGTGCTTGCGACTGAAGCGGCGGTGACAGGTGGCACACTCGAACTGCTTTGATTTCTCTTTATTGTGGGTGCCGATGTGGGTCCTGAGGTTATACTTGCGCTTCGAGGCTAGCAAGAAGGGTGAGCCGACCGTAAATTCTTAAGGAGTTTTTTCCTCACCGAACGGGCACACTGGGCATTTGAAAGGCCTGGCGGATGTGGTGTCCGTCCGAGTATCTGGCAACGCCTGCGTGGGGAGAAACTCCGGGGAAGTGATAGTAGCAGGTTGTTGCAGAGCAACAGGCAGTTCCTCTGGAGAAATTTTGAAGATGTACTGATATGGATGTGAGGTCTCGTAGTCCGAATGGGCCCTGAGTGGATAGAGGGGCGGAGAAGGTGGCAACGATCCGAAATAGGACGGGTCGTGAGAGAAGACATCCGAGTAAACAGAGTTGTTGGTGGCGTAAACGTCTTGCTCCACTGGGCCCGGAGTGACGACGTCCGAAGGAGTTGAGTAGTCCGATAGAGTATAGCCGTATGAAGATTGGGAGGGAGAGTCTGACTCCGTCGAGTAGGTCAACGAGGATGGCGTTGTGATGACATGAGGGGTGCCAGGAAGGATGGGGAAATTGTCTGGGAACTGAAAGAAGAGGTCAAATTCTATCTCGCCAATGTCCTTCTCGAACGACTCGAATGATAAGTCTTGTTTGTTGGAATCGGTACCCTCGGTGAAGAGTAGCCAGAGGTCTGCTTCAGTCGAAAACGTCATAGCTAGTTGTTTCAGACTATAAATGGAACCGCAGAGCGACGAGGGTAGGTGTTGAATACAAGAGGAAGTGGGAGAGAAAAGAGAAGCGAAGGATGGGGAAAATGTTGGGTCGATAATCGCGACGATTTAAATCGATTGGGGGTGATGGTGATTTGCTGCGGATTCGCAACGTGGGCAACAATACATTTAACGCTCGTTTCGGATTTGATGCGACCTGAGCTCTCTGGAAACGACAGCTCACAACCCATTTCCTCGGGTAAATGACAGCCGCCTCCGATGAAAATGGACAAATAGGCCATTATATACGACGCTGTTATGCGGCCTCAGTCATTAATGTCCCAGCACCGCTCGAATGACTTGTATGCCTGCTGGCGCCAGTTGCAACGCGATAACGGCATTTGGGGTTCAAACGTTCAAATCGCCGTGTGCAGTTCACCGATCATGCGCAGCAATCAACCAAAACGCCTCGGGCCGGCCCCCGTTCGACACGGTTCCGCCCAAACTCCCCATTTAAGGCAGTCATACGGCGCATCCCCAATACTGTCCGTTGTCCATTCACGCCATCACGGCCGCCATCGCCATGAAACCCAACATTAACAGGCCCGTCGCCGGGGCAAGCGAATTTTATGCTCTCAACGAACCCAGCATTGGCACTACACTGTGTCCAGTACGTACATTGCCATGCCATTGATTCAAGTGAAGGGCATTCGCACCTGTCCTAGGATCGTGGGGCCTCGTCACTTGACTCTCGGATAAATGACCATCCTTGCTTGGCAGGAGACCTTCCCACGGAACAAAACCTTACCGCCACTATTCGAGTCATTGACCATTCGGGGGGTAACATTCCCCAATCGAATCTTCGTCGTGCGTCCACGACCACGTCACTCACCTGCCCCGAGCGCCTTGCGCCCTGCTGACCAACGCGATTTCCAATTATGATACCTTTAGTCGCCGATGTGCCAGTACAGTTCGGACAACGGCCACGCGACGGACTGGCATCTGGTACATATCGGCGTGCGTACAAAACAATACTACTATAGTCGTCGTCGGTCCCCGACCGACAACCAACCGTCATCACGATCTGACGGACGTCCCCCCCGGGGTGCTGTATAGGGCTTTGCGACGCGCGGCGCGGGGGGCATCGTCGTGGAAGCGACCGCGGTCGTTCCCGAGGGCCGCATCTCGCCCGAGGACGCGGGGCTTTGGACGGACTCGCAGATCGCGCCGCTCAAGCGAGTCGTCGACTTTGCGCACACGCAGGCCGCGAAAGTCGGCATTCAGCTCGCGCATGCGGGCCGCAAGGCGTCTACCCTCGCGCCGTGGGTCCAGAAAAGCGCGGATCGCACGCGTCGCGTGGACACTTCGATCGCGTTTGCCAACGAAAATGGATGGCCAGAGAACGGTGCCTCCTTTTTTTCCCTTTCGGTTCCAACCTTTTGTGACGATGAACCTTTTTGGGTACTGATTGGTTCATCGTCGCGTGTAGTGTACGGACCGACCGATGTACCATGGGCGAAGGACTACCCGACGCCCAAGGGGATGACCGAAGACGATTTGCAGCACGTCGAAGAGGCGTTCGTGGCAGCGACGAAGCGATCTGCGCTGGCAGGATGTCAGCACCCGTACTATTTTGTGTAAAAACGCGCTAACCGGAGCACACAGTCGACTTCATAGAGGTTCACGGGGCCCACGGCTACCTCCTACACTCCTTCCTCTCGCCCCTCACAAACACGCGCTCGGATCGCTACGGCGGCCAATCCTTCGAGAACCGTACGCGCTTCCTCCTCCGCGTCGTCAAGGCCGTCCGCGCCGCGTGGGCAGAACGACCGCTCTTCGTGCGGCTCAGCGCTACGGATTGGGCGGACGGTCCGGAAAAGGACGCGGACGGGAGGTGGCTGCAGTGGGGCATCGAGCAGACCGTCTTGCTGACGGGCGAGCTGAAGAAGCTCGGCGTCGACCTGGTCGACGTCAGCTCCGGGGGCAACTGGGCCGCGCAGAAGATTCCCGTTGTGCCGGGTTACCAGGTACGTCCCCCTCTCCCTCTCTCCATCTCTCTCTCGGAAAAATGGGGGCGACGGTGGGGTGCGTGGCGCGCGCGCCTTTCATCTCTCTTTTTCGTTTCTGTAGGTTCCGTTTGCGGAGGCGGTCAAGAAGGCGCACCCTGACGTTGCGGTCGGCGCGGTGGGCATGATCACGACGCCGCAACAGGCGAACGACGTGCTGGCGGAGGGCAAGGCGGACGTCATCTTTCTCGCTCGCGAGTTCATGCGCGATCCGCATTTCGTCCTGCGCGCCGCAAACGAGCTCGGCGTCGCTCTGAAACCGGCAGCACAGTACGAGCGTGCGTGGCCGAAGGTCCTGGCGCGCTTGTAGAAACCCCCCATCGTTTCTCCTTCTCACGCGCGTCTCCTCCACCCATCGTGCTGTTCTTTGGCGGTTTGGACAGTTTAGATGGTGTCGTGTTTGTACCATTTGATCGCGGAAATAGAAGTTGCTTTGTTTCCACGGACATCTTGATGGTTGGAAAGGTAGTGTCGCCACGTTATCCTTGCCCTTGCTCGCTATCCGGCCCAACCCGTTAGGACGGGCGATTGCTGTAACATGGTAACTTATATAAGATACAAGTCGCCACGAGCCTAGGTATGCATATAACTATGTATATCTAGGTCGAGGTGGCCGCGCTGACAAAGGTCAAGTATCGATGACGATTCTGACGGGGACGCTCCCTACGTGACGCTTCGCAAGCAAGTGGAGGGAGAAATGGCAGAGACTGGAGCCGAGTGGATATCAGAAAATCCAACGATTGAGTTGCAAGATCGGCATCCAACTTCCGGCGGATACGTGGACGGCACCAATGATGACAATCTCACTGGGCTGGATGCCGCCTTCCCCAATGCGCCACTGCGGATTTGGGCGCCCGGGGTCAGGTTGGCAACTCTGTAAACATGTATTTCAGTAAAGGAATCTCCGGTAAGGTTCCAACAAGACCTGACCTCAATAAAGGCTTTCACAGTTCGCCCTATGTGGAATGCAAATCTGAAATTAGATATGGGATTGCGCTGACTCGTTTCATCGCAAATTTGGACTTGGCGTTTGAACTCGACGTAACCTGGCCACTGAAATATAGGCGGATTTAGTGAACGGGAACCCCACTACACAACGAAACCGTCACCGACCACGATGCGAATATGTGTCGTCGATTTGAGGCCAAGTGGTGCGAAATCTTGGGCACTGACGAGGCCATGGCATTGACCGGCAACAGCGGCCTCAAGAGGAAGACCAAGTCTCCCGTCTGTACATTGGAAGAAGATGGGCAATTGCAATTCCGCTTCTTCGACATGGTGTCTTTTATCGGTAATGGTATGCGGAGCCCACAGTGTCTGAGGCACCACAGTTCCGTTATTCACGAGGCCACGGTCAAGCACCCAACGGGATTGGCCAGGAAATTGAAGTGCGATATGGGTAGGAACAGAAGAGACGAAGAAGGAGATGCCTTCGACCTCAAGTGAAGTCGAGGCGGGATAGGGATGAACGGTATTGCTCTTCAGAAGACAAGAGAAATAGCGCTCAGCTTGCGTCGGGTTGAAAGATTGGGATATATACCCGTCAACGAGCACACTCATCGCTCTCACCGTGGTCGCCTTTAAATCGACACTAACGTCATCGGTGACCTCCTTCATCCGTGTCGCTATTCTACTTTGGTCCACGTGGTGGGTGAGTTGCTTGGTTGGCTTTACATCGCCACCAATATCACGGATGACCCCCTTTCCCGCCATTACACTTTGGTCCACGTGGTGTGTGGGCTCCTTGGTCGCTTTCACATTGCCATCAACACTCTGGATGTCCTCCTTGATCGTCGTTACGTTGTCATCGACACGGACTATAACCCCCAAAGTTCTCGCCGCCACCAACAGATTCTCATTCGTGAGTGAGTCCAGTCGTCGAAGCGCATCCTCCACGTCTGTCTTTCCTATCAGCTTCTTCAGAAACTTTTCTGTGCTATAGTCAGCCAAGAAAGAGGGTCCCAAACGAATACACCCACTGATGCGCCCATCCTTCATTTCCTTGGTCGACAACGCGAGAGCAGACAGAACCTGGGCCATAATCCTCCCAAATAACTCCGTCATCTCTTGTGTGAGTTGAATTGTCGTGTACTTGCTGAGACGTTGGAGAAAAAATTGAATACGTTCAAAGAGATTGAGGAGTGTCTCATAGCTAGCGATAACATCCCTTACTGCCTGAGCCGAACGTTACAAGGAAAGCGTGCCGAAAAATGCCAGATAACACTTACCCCGAGGAGGATACCAATTCCAGCGAGAACCCTCTTCGCGGGCGAGAATGGCTGAGGAATAAAGCTCTAACAAACATTAAAATATATAGAAAGCCATAGCTTACCAAATCGATGCCTTCTCCCAAGGTCGCCGAAAGCGTGAAGAGCATGTTGACAATGAGGGTCAAGTATGCGATCAACTTTCCATCCCCCTTGCGAAACCTATGGAAAGTCTGTGCTTGTTTTCCAAACACTTCCAAGACAGAATCAGGAGAGTTGTAACTCTCCAGGGCCACGGCAAACGGATGCGTTCCTAGATCTTGTCCCGTCAGGGTCTTGTAGCGGCTTGACGCAGCTTCGAATATTGTAGCGAAGTTGGAGGTTGAAAGATCGCCTTTTCCGTTTCCAGCTGACATGGGAAAACAGCAGTAGTGAAGGATTGTACGATGTAGGGTCGAACAAGTTGTGGGTAGAATAACTTCGGTCATTAGGTGGCTGTGGCCTGCGAGTAGTACAGCCTGAGTGTTGAGTCTAGAGAGTACGTTCAGGAACTGGCAGTGCTAGGTTATATCCCCCGCGCGATTTATATCTGGCCAGATAGACAACGTCTTCGCGCCCCAGAAAAATTTTGTGTTACCCGAAACACGCTTGTTTTGACCAAATGGAGTTACCTTTTCCTTTTGGGCTTTTCGGATGGCCCGTCACAACGCATGATCGGACGCTGATCCCAGTGAAAATCGTCTTCGCTGGAGAGAAGGGCGGAAAAACCGACATTGAGATATCGTGTTATATAGACGAAACGAAAAGCTAACCAGACCGATGCCTTCTCCCAGGGTTGCTGAAAACGTGAAGAGTATGTTGACGATGGGATTCGACCATGCCATCAACTCGTCATCGCCCTTGTGAAACTTATCGAAAGCCTGTGCCTGGTTTCGAAATACTTCCAAGACAAATCAGGAGTGTTGTAACCATCGACCGCAAGAGCGGATGGCTGTGTTCCTACGTCTTGCCCTGTGAGCGCTTTGTACTCAGTTGATGCGGCTTCAAATATAGTAGTAAATCTGGAGGCGCAAGCGTCGGTTGTCGGGTTGCTTGTAGACATGACAATTGAAGCCGTAGGGCGACGGCGAACTACGATAGTCTCGTGGGATTGAATGTTGCCACTGTGGTTGAATACAGATTGACGGAGGTTCGAGTCGTCGAATTACTGTCCAGCACTGGCACCCAAGGTCGAATTATCACGTGACCGATACTGTGCACGTGTCATCAGCTGTCATGGCCTGCCACGTAACGAAGTCCCAGAAAACAGAAAAGATGTAAAAGTAGTAGTGTCTTGTATTATATGCTTTAGTACACAATAAAGTACCTAAAAGCGTACAGTAATGAGTGCCAAACCATGCCATGTGGTCAAGGCATGCACAGGAGCAAGGGTGGGACTACAAAAGAGCGTAGTGAGTAGCGAGGATGCATCCCATGGTCCATGCACGTCGGTCCGAGCACACATGCTTTTATACAGTAAGTTAATATATGTATTAATTATTGGAGCACCTAATGTGACTCCGGTCCTACGGTCCGTACAAGAACAACAAGGCGTGCTCATAACACCTGGACGCTCACTTTCCCCATTTCTCTCCCTGAAACCACCGCCATCGCCTTCGCCAACGTCACCGTCACCGCAACATGAAACCAACCGTTCCTCTCCTCTCGACTCCCGCCTCACATCGCCTCCTATTCACTTTCCTTACCCTCCTCCGCTCACGCTCACGCTCGCCTGCATGAAGTCGCTCAGGTAGTCGCCGCTGTCTGGCATTCGTACGACCCTGTTCATTAACTCCTTCACCAGTCTGATATTCCCTAGTTCACATTGCCTTGCCATTTACTTGTACAAACCAGTTGTCTCACCTTGACAGCGCCGGCATCGCTCTGACTCACTGGCAGCATCCGCTGTAACTGCCTCCTGCTTCCCGACGACGCCGGCATCACCGTCTCGCCTTTCTTCCACACCGCTTTTCTCGACTTCCCGTTCGTAGCCTCTTCGCAACAATCTGACCTTACTATGGACCTCAGTAGGTACCGAACTGTAACTAAGCCACCCCTCCTGCTCCTGTGGAGCGCATTAGCAGCTTCGTCGTACATCCCCAATTCTATCCTTTTTTCGCTCTGTTAATTTCTCTCCGTGTGATTTCCCTCTTCATCGCCGCGAGACCGTCGCTCGACCCGGCCTCGCGCAGTGGAACCGTTGTCCGAGCCCTTGCCCAGTCTCTCGGGGTCGCGGCCTGATTATCCTGTCCATTTAATGTTGAACTGACCAGCAGCTCCTGGTCAAGGCATCATCAGACGGATGACGCACGGTCATCACGGTCAGGGCGCCACGACCAGGCACTGATGACTTCGGCTATCAAATATCAGGCATGATAGTGTGTCACCAGGCTGAGAAGCCTGCTTTATGAATCATCCGAACAACGATCAGGGCATGACCAGTTGCTGATCATCTTCGTATTGTTTTGTTAACGCTGGTCTCCCTCTCCCCTCTACTCGCCTTGCGTGTAGCATACTTGTATATAATCCCCCTCGCGTGGCCTCGGCTAAGCACTGGCAGGCCATCATAGACCGTCCTTCTCCTTTCCGTTGCGTTTGCGTGCTTTCGCCTCAAGCTTCT
>Ga0307510_10003683_pt1 | contig 17897 bp, 21 predicted proteins | sample 12_EM_MG_FD_207224 | JGI IMG/M metagenome (GOLD analysis project Ga0307510, IMG submission 207224) | Populus trichocarpa ectomycorrhiza microbial communities from riparian zone in the Pacific Northwest, United States - 12_EM | ecosystem: Host-associated > Plants > Roots > Unclassified | place...
CGGACGTGCCCCGCCCTCCCGGCGGCTCCTTCACGCTCCGCGTCCAACTGAGCAGGCGCTCAGTTCCACCCAACCACTAACGTCGTGCTACGTGTTTCCTCAGCTGACATCGAATCGACGTTGGACCTGCAAAAAATGCCGAGAGCATGACATCAAGATTGGTGTGAGCTGGGAAGAACGAATGCAAGAGGGAAGCATAAGAGTCTCACGACCTCCAAAGAGGTTGCCGAACACCCTTCCCCAATGGATTTCGATTAGTACTTCTCGTCGGCAGTCCCGGCGCGGAAGATGGCCGATCACAACTCCCGGCACTCTGACCAGGCTCTGACACCGCAGCCAACGACTACGGCTTTCCTCTCATTTTCTATCGCACAACTTTCCTCAGAAACTGTATTTGCTCCAGAGGTCTCCGAAGCCACTGCGCTGGTCGACAGCAATAACGCTTGCGAAGTTTAACATGGCGATCAAGATCGAGAGGGTCGTGTTTCTTTCACTACTCTTGGACCTCTTCGCTTTTACAATTCCCCTACCGCTATTCCCGCGCATCATCGAGTGGTATACCGTCGTGAGTTTTGGCATCTTTTCGGAGGCAGACAAAGCGCTCAACAGTCCACAGCGTGAATCCGCACACCCTGATGGGTTATTGGCAAGAACCCTCCGCCTCGTCTCGGGCACACGAAGCATTCTCCTGAGGACTCCGGCAAAGAACCCACAGAAGTGGGATATTGTACTGCTGGGTGAGTTCAAGGTTAAACCGGTGGACGATTGATTTCTCAACAATTCTCCAGGAGGGTTCATGGGGTCAATCTTCTCGTCAGTTCATCGATCTTCTTTATATGCGTACAGCCAATCTGACGTAACGGCAGCGCACTGCAGTTCGTCATCTCACCTCACATCGGCTCCCTGTCTGACAAGTATGGCCGAAAGAATGTCCTCCTCGTCACAATGCTGGGCAACATACTGTCCGCGGTGGTCTGGATTCAATCAACAACATTCGCATCTTACACGCTGTCAAGGGTGATAGGGGGGTTGAGCGAAGGCAATGTCCAACTTGCAATAGCCATCCTGTCCGACGTCACTTCGGCTGCGGATCGCAGCAAAGCGCTGGCGTCTGTTGGGATCGCGTTTGCCATCTGTTTCTGTGTTGGGCCACCTATAGGAGCGTATTTTGCTTCCCGACCATTTCCACCGAACATCATTCAAGGCTTGGAACTCAACATCTACGCGACACCCGCTTTCTTGACTCTCGTTCTACTCGTCCTGGAGACGATTTTTCTCGCGGTGGCACTCCCAGAAACGCGTTTCTCCCAAAAGACTGAGGATAAACCCGTGGAAACCGATCTAGGCGGTGATACCGCTCCATCGCCTGGTCCTTCTCGATCGGTCCAATTGCGCGGTAAATCCATCCAGGATCGTCTGCAGCTCCTCAAGTCCATGTCCACTCTGCACTGTTTGTTCCTTGGTGTATTTTCTGGAGTAGAGTTTACGCTGACGTTCCTAACGTTCGATCGTGAGTGTCTGATTTTCCCACCCCGGCCCATCCAGAAGCTAATCGTTAACTTTCCCACTTCTACGTCATCCCCCGCTATCATATCTGGTCCCTGAAACCGGTGCACCTGTCCTCGGATCCTGAATCGGACATGGCCTAAACCACAACTTCTAGTCTTTGATTGGAACAACAGACAGAACGGTGCGCTCATCGGGTCTATTGGGATTCTGAGCGCCTTGCTACAGGGTGGCTATGTTAGGCGGGTGATACCGAAGGTCGGAGAAGGGGTTATCGCTCGGAGGGGCGTTCTCAGCTGCTCATTCGCCCTTCTGCTTCTATCTGCGGTTCCTCGCCTCATTAACCCACAACACCCATCGTCCGGCGCGGCGGTCCGAGTCCTCCAACTGTCGACGGTGTTCATGGCGTACACCTCCGCCACGGTGGTCAATTCGCTAACGTCGTACGCGTCACTACAATGCGACGATATCACAGAAGAAAAGGACCAGGTGACGGGTAAGCCAAAGGGTGGACAGCAGCACCCAGATTTGGCCAAGGGTAAGGCACTGGGCAGGTTTCGCTCCAGAGGTCAGCTGGGTAGGGCAATCGGCCCGCTTTTGGGTACGTAAATTCCATCCCATCGTATCTTGCACGATCACCTCCCTGCCCCAAAGCTCCTCCTCTCGGGTGACTCGTTCTATCACCGCATCTGTGTATCCTTTTGTTCTCATGCTTGACGTGTTTTGATGTGTCCGGTCACTCTCTTCCGTCATACATCTGAGAACGTATGGTCCATCCGGCCGTCGGTTTAGCGCGATATTACTCCGCACTTTCATCTTGGTTCTTCATGTTCTGTTTCCGTGAAACCAAAAAACGGCTGACATTCTTTCCTTTCGATCCTCTGCACAGCATGCGCATCGTATTGGTCGTTCGGGCCGTCCACGACGTACCTCGCGGGTGGTCTCGCGATGCTGGCCTTATCGTTCAAGATGGGATCCCTGATCCGGACTGACAGGAAAACGCGCGGGGTTAGGGGTTTGTAAACGTATCGCTCTTGTACATCACAGCCTCGTGTGACTGTATTCTGGCAAGTATATAGGAACCGGGTCGTAGAGCGCGGTTCTCAAATGTGTAGATTCTGATATCCGGTACCTGCTGGGCCCATCCTGCTAATGCATTTGAACTCACCAGAAATGAATGGCGGTGAATGTATACGGGTCTGCAGGCGTTGCGTTCATCACACGTTCAAGATGTGGTCCGAACTGTATTGGTATATATTTCCGCTTCCTTCGTTCACCTGTCCTCGATGGATAATCCTGAAAGTGCGTGCGTTGAAATGGGGGGGAGGGAAAGGGCGTACAATATGTACAAGGGGGAGAACCCGAAGATTGTCTTGAAACGACTTCAGATGGGCCAATGTCAGGAAATAAGCGAAGTGGTAACATACGAAATAAACCCGATAAGACACAATATGCATAACGGAAGAAGACAGGGCAGGAAAAGTCGAGGAGGGTCACAACGGGAATTGGAGAAAGGGTGTGAAGATACTTAAGGCACGGCGAGACGTCGATGCCACGAATTGAATAGTATTATAGCGATGCAGATTGGCCAGGAAAGGGAGGGAACGAACTGATTGCAGGTTGTACCGTATGTCAAAGGATGGGAGAGAGAAAAAAAGGGAATGGTGTGGGTGGAAAAACAATGCTTCGTAAGATATCGTACTGTTCTTCCCCCCTCTCGGGGGTGGGGGTAGCCAAGAAGACGGACGGTTTTTGGTTCAGAAAACGCACCAATGACCTCTAATGTGTCCGAAAAATTAACCAGTGACCCGAGGGATGGAAGCGCCGCAGTGGCTGAGACGAGGACGCGTATACCCTATGCTTCCCATGCCGATGATTCTCCTTCGTCTGACGTGAACTGGTCATCGCATGACGAGTTCACGGACCTCCGATGAGTGTGAACCATCAAGTCAACAGCGTCAAGGTCGTCAGGATACCTTCCCTTGCTCGAAAGGAGAGGTGACGATGATGGCGAGTGCCTGTGACCATAGAAAGGGGATGTGGGGCGGTTTGGAAGACGGGGTGTTGGAGCTTCAATATCCCGTGATGATGGCGTAAAAATGGCAGGCAAAAAGTAGAGTACGCCCCGCGGGTGATATGTTCGACGCCTGGGTGAATGGAGTGCGGGCGTTGCTTGATACCCAAAGAAACCCATGAACCGAGTACCGACACGCTTTGCGGCTTCAACGACGGGGTTCGTTGAGATGGCGCTTCCGACTGCCGGAATGACCTCACTGAGGGATGTCATGTCTGATGGCGCGGGAGAAGCGGATCGGACATCGAGCTGGAGTGGCAGAAGTGGCAGCTGCCTCTCCAGCGCCGGTGAACCTGGGGGTGAGATAGGCGATGCAGGCTGGGTGGTGTATCCGGAGGCAGGGAGGGCGAACAACCCAAGGTCTAGATACCATCTTCCGTTCCTTTGTGTCCACTTGGGTAAGACAACATCGTAAGCGGCCAAGCGTCGTCGATTGTTACTTGGCAGCGCCAACCGAATCAGGCCCAAAAGCAGGATTATCCCACCAACGAGCATTAGAACCTTGCCCCAAGTTCCTAGGAAGCCAATGAAGGCCGCGTCATCGGCGTGCCAACTGCTTCCGTAGAAGTGGGAAAAGAAACTATGAGGGGCCTCGAACGGTTTGGCGTTCTTCCCATACAGTGATTTGGGGAGGATGCGGACTTCGCCAAGAGATTCGAGCGAGGTGGGGTGGGAAGCGATGTAGAGACCGTACTGGGCGGACAAAAACATGGGGCCGGTGGAGAACATGACGGTCGGGTAATTGAGAATCCAACTGTGATCAAAGGTGACGAGGTTGTGAATCGTTTGTGCCATGAACGGATGCCCCTTTTCCGAGAACATGAGATCATTGGAAACGCCGACGGGTATGGTCTTGGGGAGGACGACCGGGAAGACGAGGAGAGGGTCGAGAGGGCGAAGACAGCCAATGTCCAAGTCGATGTACACGCCTCCATAGTGATGGAGAACGAAATATCTGATGGCGTCCGCCCGTTGAATGGGGTAGGTATAGGCGTCGAAAGTATCTAGGAACCAGGAATAGTTCTCAGCGATGAATTCTCGCGAACTCGCGTCCGTCCAGAGCATATATTCGCTGAGACCGACACATTTCAGCATTGGACGGGGAAAAAAGACCAAAGAGGGGGAAGGGACTCACTAGTCGGGCATCATTTCCCTGCAGCCATCCGAAACGCCTTTCCACCGTGTAGGGAGGGTGTCTGTTTTCCAGGTTTGGTGCAGAATGCGTGGAATGCGTTCCGTTTTCCCATGCTGGGAAGCGTTCCATCTTGAGTCGTAATCTGGGGCATCGAGTTCTCCCTCGGTCAAATAAGCAGTGTCGTCGATTGCGAGATAATATGAGAAGGAGGAGAGGACGAGGATTGTACCGAGCAAGACAGCAGCGAGAAGGGATAAATAGATGTGAAAAGTCCGTCTTCGCATTTCAAGAGAGACTTGTGAGAGGGGTAGACAGGAGGAGAGGAAAGAGCGTGGGGTCGGGCCAACTGCGGTATAGAACCGCCGTCGGAGGTAAGTTCGAAACGGGCTTGCAGTGCCCGTGACAGCGCGAACGTCACCAACGATCTGTCACGCTCCTGGTCCGGTGACTGTATTTGGGTTGCATCTCGTATCTAAGCTCGTGAATCCCGCCGCCTGCCTAACCCCATCCGTATTCACTTTCCAGTGCCAGCTCACGTCGGAAGTCTGAAGTAGTCTTCGACAGCAATCTTCAACAGATCAACAGACTCTCCAATAGCCTGTTCCTCAAAAACCTTCCCCACCCTCTCCAACATCTCCATCGCCACATCCCACTGCACCCGCGTCCAGTCCTGTCCTCGGCGCCGGCCCCGGGCGTTCGCGTCCTTGCAGTGCGGCTTACTCATAAACGACTCGAGCCGTAGCGCGGACGACCCGGGTATCTTCCGTACCGTAGCCAAATATTCCATGCAATCTGCCGCGGTCCATTCCTCAAACAGCTTCGTAAGGAACCCAGAAGCGTGGATCGACAAACTCGCCCCGTTCTTTCCGGCAGACTGTGCCACCTCAGGGTTGATCCGCTCCACTAGCTCCTTCAGCAATATCGTGAAATGGTCCACGAGCTGCAAATGCAAATCGTCCAAAACATGTGATGGTATCCATTCCGCGCTGTGTTCGATGTCGATGTTCATCCTATCCACCGTGACCGCACCCGACGATGACTGAATATGAGCGGAGGTCCGGCCTTGGTGCGCATGGGACTGAACGTATCCATCAAATCCCCGGCACGCATCAGAACCAAAGATACTGCTGGCAATAGCTCGGCTTGACCAGCCCTCCCTCGGCCCCAGCGTCTGAATATCTACGAAACACCCGGAGATTGGTGGGAACAATGATCAGAATCAAAACAGCGAGACTGTTGATCACATTCGAAAACCCACCATCGCTCTCTCCCCTGATGGAAAGGTTTATATCCCCGCTGAGAAGAAACACGGGATCTTGGGTATTCCGTCGGAAGTACCGACAACAGTCCCTGATCGAGATATCGTTCTCCGTATTCCGGTCTGGTTGCTACATAAATCCAAGCACAAAAATTGTGATGAGTTTTGGATCCCCGCGGGGAGTTTTTTCCACTCACAAGATCCTTTGAACCCGAACCTTCCAGTGTCTCATCGCTCGCCTGCACTCTCAACACCTTCTGCTCCTTATCCTCCTTCAGTTTGTCCAGGATCCACCTAGACGCGGCGCGAGCCGACCACGAGATACTCTTCCTCGTGTTCTTCTGCCTACAGATAACCGGGAAACCCTTCTTTCAGTTGGAACACGAACGTGCACAGGTGGGTCCGACGCACCAATCCAATTCTGATATAACCACATTCGGAATGACGACAACGCTCGGCCACCTCATCCTCTCGATATCCGCAGCAAACTTTTGAATCACCATCAGGTAATCCAACAGGACGTTCGTGTCAACCACGACCGTGACCCCCGTTATCGCTTGTGCTTGGGCTGGTGGTGTTCGGGTTGCGCGTTCGAATTGACTAGGGTCATACTGCGTTCCGTAGCCACCCCGGTGAGGGTGTCGTTGTATTTGCGATTGTGATTGTTGCCATTGAGAATGGGTATAGTATGGTTGCGCGTATCCGTAGCTGTCGTATCCACCGTGTCCCGAAACGCCATGATGCTGTTCAAAAAGATATCCACCCAAAGTTAAGAAGCAGGCGTTGTGTGATTGTCGGCGTTTGGGATAAAGGTGGGAAGAGACGACGCGTGAGTTGACGTTTCTCGTTCCAAAATGGGATGGAGAGGAACCGATGGACGGAACGGATAAGAAAGACGCTCACGCTATACGGGACGTCCATATCGACGTCCATATCCATCTTCGCTTACTCGGTAATGCGGGTGAAAATAAGAACTTAGAAGTGAGCTGTGTGTGGAAGAGAAACAATGAGGTGGGGCGAGGCGGCGAGTTTGGGCCCGAACTCACAATGAACTCAAAAATCAGAATACGAGATGAGTTTGAAGTATAAAGACACCTAGGAGTGTAGACGCGTTCAGTGGTTTCACCGGTACAAACGCACCTTCGACTGTTCGCTGTGTTGAGAGTAGGCCGGTGGGAGTTGGAGTCTGACGTGTATGTCGAACGGGTTCACAAACAAAGTCCACAGCGATCACTCAAATGGTTCGAGCCACGACATTCACGAGATAAAACACGGATAAGATTACGATGCAGGCCGGAACTGTATAAGTTGTACGATGCCTTTCTACTGTAGAATGCAGAGTGCAAATGCGAAAAAAGACCAATGCTCAGCATGAAACCTCAGAGAGAAACCTCGACCTTCTTTGTGGGAGGTGAATCGCCAACGGATGGTTCATCGCCTTCCGCCTTCCTCTTTACGCCGCTAGTTCTTGCAGGAGACGGAGACAAAGACGATCTGGGTTGAAGGGTCCTGGGTGGCGTCGTGCGTGCTGGGGTAGGGACAGTAACATCGGGCGTTCCAGAACGACTCCTACTCTCCCTCTCTTCAATCTTAAGACGTGCTGCCAGCGTGTTTGTTGAGATGACGGCTTCAGCATGACAAGTTGCGTGGTAGATCTGCAAAGAAGCGTCAGCCTCCAACTTGCTATGTGGAATAGAGCCAATGAGGCGCACCTTGTCGTCCTTCTTCACCGCATTCTTCCAAACCCATTCCTCCTCGTCCTCCAAGAACTCACATCTCATTGGCTCCTTGCAAATCGGGCACGAAAAAGGCTTGGCCTCTTCTCCTGGAGCTACTACAACAAACAAGGCCCTAAGCTCAGCCTCTTGTTTAGCCTTCTCCTCTGCAACGGCCAGTTTTCCAGTAAGTGGTCGGTCACCACGGCTCTTGCCTTTCATATCACCGACGTTGTAAACCCAATCCTACGAAAGATATGTCAATGTCTCAAGCTAAACATGGACAAGATAGAGAAAAACTTACATCCAGTGCAGTGAACCAGCTCCGCGAGTGACCACGGCCGACGTTCTGGTTCGCTTTCCTCTTCTGCCTGAAATGCATGTCAAGATGGTCTTCCAGCTTCTTCTTTCCAGTAGCGTCGTCCGAGAAGCGGCGCCCACACTGTTTACATTGAACTGTTCGTTTCAGGAAGAGCTCATCAAAGTCGGGCTTATATCTAGGAAACCGGTGACAATCAGTTACGTAACTCCCATCGAATAGTGTCCGTGACTCACCTAGCAATTCCGGTCGTCGAGAGCTCGACCCTCTGGGAAAGGAGCTTACGCGCGTGTTCTGAAATACTCTTAATCGAGGAGTCTGTTGACTCCTGCTGCAGCTCATTCACGTTGCTCGAGGCCATGGTGGGAGTACCGGTGGCACCAACTACGCCTGCCTTTACGAGGGCACTGTACAAGTTCGCAATATCGTTTACGGCAGGCAAAGCGGGCACACTAGGTCGGTTAGTGGAAGCGAGAGGTACACCAGATACATGTTGCACAGGAGGAGCAGGAGGGAAAGTTGGTTTCACATCAAGGGTGCCTTGAGGGTATGCAGGTTGGGGCGGATATGATTGAGGGGGAGCAGAGGAAGGGCCAGCATGATTGTAGCTATACTGTGAATATGTAGTAGGAGGCGGTATAGCTGACATGTTGGGGGCGACGGGGTATGACTGAGGGGGCGGTTGCGGTTGACCAGAAGGGCGGGTGATGTTCCTAAGCTGATTCAGTATCTGGCGCAGTTCATCCTGAGACAGTCCATTCTCCACGAATTGGCGAAGCTGGGGAGCGATGTTAGTTGCCTACTCGCACAAATATGGCAGGGGAATCGAACACACCTGGTGTAAAACCGGAAGTTGGTTCCTCACGGTGTTATTATAGGGGTTAGACTGCATCTCGCGTTCCGCCTGACCGATGGCAAACTGCAACTCGCCTAGGACCTGGGCTGCCGATACACGAGCAGTGTCCTGCATTCCAAGTGTTACGAGGAGAGAAGCCAATCGATCGCCGAAGAAACGTACCGACGACGCGCCGGTGCCAAAGACCTCCTGTTCAATAGCGAGTTGTGGTACCGCGCCGAAGAGCTCCCTTCCATTGGGAGCGCCAGCTCGCCAGGTCGCGAGCATCTCAATCATCTTGGCCTTAGTTGACTCATCCACTTGGGAATATGTATCCAAAAAGAGGGGTACAACGACAGGTCCAAAGTGACGAGCATACGGTTCGTACAGATTCTTCGAGATCGCGTCCAGGAGGTAGAATGCGGTAAGCTTGAAGGGTGGCGGGATCTGGATACAAATTAGGCAATGATTGGTCAGCAATCCGCGGAACGACAAGTAAGGCAAGAGCATGACACAGAATCAAAAATGGCGTCGGGACCGCTCGCCGCCCGCCGTGAATGCATGCCTTCGCAGCCTGGCGGCAGCATGCATGAAGCGCACGACTATGTTCTTTTTTGTCTCATGCGTGAAAATTTTACAAGTAAAGGTACATAGGTGGTGTGGTTTTACAGGTATAAAAACACAGGCAGCACAGCAGGGACGGTGGCCCTCGACACCAAGCTTGACTGGGTCAGACGGATAGGAGGGAACATGACAACTCACTCTTCGAATATGGTTCTCGATGCACTGGATGACCACATCAGCCCATCGCGCAAAGTCCTGGGCGATCATCGAGAGGGCATGGATGGCTGGCTTGGAGTTCTCTGTGAGGCCACGGAGTTTATGAGCGTAGAACTGGCGGAATTGAATCGAGTCTGTAAAGTATGGGATTTGTTGCTGAACGGGCTGTGGGTAGGCGTATTGGGGAGGGATGGAGGGGAATGCGGAGTGGGGGTAGGGGGCCTGGTGGGGGTGGCTCGGTGGCGGATATACCGACATGGCAGAATCAGACACTGCGGGTCCGTAATACTTGTGTGTACTAGAGCCTCTTCCTTTTACCGTCGTCTCTCACAAACGTATCAGACGAACTGCAACGAAAAGTGGTCACTGTGCGCGGTGATGATGGTTCAGGTCAGAGTTGGGGATGAGCAGTCCGGGCGTCGCCGGCTCGGACCTTATGAGGTTTCAAACACCGACGTGGCCACAAACTCACATCACGTGCTTCAAGAACAATTACCAAGTCTGGTGATTTGTCAGCACTGTACAGCTGGGTCAGCCACACGACTCACCCACACCCATCCGCCATCGCAAACACTCAGAGCCTCAAGATCTCGTTAAACAATCCATCGTACGCATAATTCATGCCGCGGTGCTTGTTCATTGACTCACTTGAGTAGATGCGGGACGTCCACTCGACAGAAGAACTCGATATCCCTGAGGGTGTTGACGTTACCGTCAAGTCCCGTATCATCACCGTCAAGGGTCCACGGGGTACCCTCGTCAAGAATGTCCGACACATCGACATGGATATCCGGTTGGTGAAAACCAAGAGCTCTGCCAAGGTTACTCTCGCTGTCTGGCAAGGTGGCAGGAAGCACGTTGCCTGCTTACGAACAATCAGGAGTCTCATCTCGAATATGATCAAGGGTGTGACCCAGGTTCGTTTTGTATGCGGTCTGCAACCCGCTAGTCAAGGCTTAGAATGGATTCAGGGCTTCCGATACAAAATGAGGGCAGTCTACGCCCATTTCCCAATCAACTGTATCATCCAGGATGAGGGCTCTGCTGTGGAAATCCGTAATTTCTTGGGCGAGAAGGTACGGCTGATCACTCCAATTTGCGTGCCACAACGGTTCACCGAGTCTTGTGTAGATTGTACGAAACGTGAAGATGTTGGAGGGTGTAACGATATATGAGTCGAAGGCACAAAAAGATGAGCTGATCCTCGAGGGTACCGACGTCCAGAATGTCTCTCAATCAGGTAAGCACCGGGGCCCGAGTCTGCCAGGACCTCACATCTGACCTTGAACCAGCTGCTTCTATCCATGGTGTGTGCAGGGTACGAAACAAGGATATTCGAAAATTTTTGGACGGTATCTACGTGTCCGAGAAGGGTACCATCTCCGAGGAGTAGACTTGTGCACTGTCATGCCATATGTCGTTCTTACTATTCATCATAACATGAAACTGCGCATTCGAGAGAATATGCTAAACAAAATTATTACTTCCGGCCAGCAGTGCAAACCTGGGAATTCCTAAGGGATGAAAGGTATAAACGTGCGCGTTGTCTTGCGATATTCGCGGTATTCATCTCCGAAGAAGTGAATCAACCGGCCCTCCTCGTCTGTTTCGAGAGCCTCAGTATGAACCCCAGCGGTAGGTGAGGGACACTCACATCTTGTGCGGTGATAAAAGAATCTCCAAAGGATGAGAGTGAACACGACGAAACATAGGTGGTTTTGGAGGACCATTTGTGTCCCAACTGCCCAGTAAAAGAAGCCAGTATATGATGGGTGTCTAAGCCACCTGTGGTCAAATGTCAGGGCGCATTGGGGGGGATAGGACCAGAACGTCACACGTACGCGTACACGCCCTCTTTTACGAGACGATGGCCCACGACTCTCTGGTGGGCTACCATGTGAGAGAAGTTGGTCGAAGCCTCTATCATGGCCATCGACCGCAGTGCTTGACCCACGAGTACGATTACGATTCCTGGACGCGATCCTTATGAGATGAACACTGTCACAGAGGAGGATCCTACCAATCTGTGTAACGTATGGATTTGCCTTCCATGAGGGCCGGAAAAACATGATAGTCTCATGCTCTACGACCGCCAGACCGTTCACGATGAGGTATAAACTGCCGTTCGTCAGCAGGAACGCTGCAGAGCTTCAACGTTGCGTGAAGAGGGTACGAGCAGCAAATCATACGCACAGTCGACACTGCATTTCTCAAGGTTCCATCCAGCAGTGACAGCGAATTCTCCCCAATGAAACCCTGACCAAGCGGCGACAAAGAAGCCTAGTTGGTACGAGTTCCACCAGGACCCAAAACCCCCCCGTAAGAAAGTTAACACCCCTAGTGAGAAAGCCCATCCCAGAATGAAGGAGATTGTTGAGGCGGTGAGCGGTGTGTTCGGGAGCCCGCCGTCTGGCCGGTAGACTCTTGCCTTGGGCACGGTGTTTAGCGGGTGGTTCTCAAGCTGAGCCTTTCTCTGCCTCAGCTTTTCTTCGAAACTGTCCTGAATGTCTTGCTCTGCAGGCTCAGCAGACATATTGGGGGTTGATGGGTGGTGGTGGGGGTGGAGGACGAGGATAATGAGGGTCACAAACAATCATCTTCATTGAGCATGAGGCGAACAATAGCTGTTGCCTCTCGATCACTCCCACTACCTCAACCGGCCCCCCTGGAATGCTTACTCGTTTGACCAGGCAGGCAGTTTCGAGGCGCGTCAGAAACTACGCTACTGCAGCCACGAATGACCCCTCCAAGATCCGTAATATCGCGCTCGTAGCGCACATAGGTATCACCCGTTTCTGGTTGTTCCAGTTTCTGAGGTCCGACAATCCATGTATACAGATTCCGGGAAGACCACCCTGACCGAGTCAATTCTCGTCACATCAAACTATCTCCCCGCAGCTGGATCTGTGGACACCGGAAGCACCACTACCGATTTTTTGCCAGCGGAAAGGGAGCGCGGGATCACCATCCAGTCCGCCAGTATCCCCGTGAAATGGAAGGACTGGACGTTTAACTTAATCGACACCCCAGGACATGCAGACTTTGGGATGGAAGTGGAGAGTGCCAGTCGGGTTGTTGACGGTGCCGTCGTGCTCATAGATTCGGTTGAAGGCGTGGAAGCACAAACGAAGGGCGTATGGAAACAACTTGACAGGTAATGTAAGAGTCTATGTTTGTTGCTCCCTCTAATTGCTGGCCCTCGTCCCCGTAGGTACAAGGTACCGACGAGGTTGATGTTCCTCAACAAGCTCGATCGACCTGGCGCATCGTTCAAGTCGTCCTTGCTCTCCTTGATGGCCCACAGACTCCACCCCAAACCCATGGCTCTCACCCTCCCAATTGCTTCCTTCAACCCAGATGACTACCAACGTGCGGAGCCCGGAATCAAGGGACTAGTGGATCTCGTAAAATGGGAAGTCTGGAAATGGGATGAACAAGGGGGACCCACTCGCCATCCCCTCCCCGCGAGCCAAGAATCCATATCTACTTCTGGGATATTCCCCGAGGAACATCCCATCACTGCTCATCTAGTACCTGCAAGAGCGGCGCTCCTCGAGAACCTGGCTATGTTCGCTGAACCGTTGATGGAGCAGCTCTTGGAAGCGGATTCCGCTGAAACTGGGTACACTGATATCAAGGCGACCGCGATATTACCACACCTTCGCAAGGCGACGATCTCAAACGAGATTCTGCCTGTGCTCTGTGGTTCTGCCATGAAGAATATCGGGACCGACTTAGTTCTGGATTACGTTGGGGAGCTGCTCGCGAGTCCCAAAGATGTGTCCATTGACACCTCGCCCGCGAACAAACCGCTCCTCATGTTGGCCTGGAAGGTTGCTTGGGACAAGCGCAAGGGATGGATGACGTTCGTTCGCATTTACTCAGGTAAGCCAAACCATCGAAAATAAGGTCCGTGGCATCCGGTTGACATCCACTACCAGGTACCCTGACGAAACAAAGCGTGGTCATGAACAAGACCCGCGGTCAAAAAGAACGAGTCTCTAAGCTTCTACTACTCTACGCCTCCGACACAGAGGAAGTAGATTCACTTTCCTTCGGTTCCGTCGGCGTAATTCTGGGACTCAAGTTCACACGTACAGGAGATACCCTTGTCTCCACCCGAGGCTCCGAGGAATCATCGTTGCCAGAAATCATCCCTCCGCCCGCTGTCATGTCCGCCTCCATCATTCCCCAGTCACACTCTGATCTCGAACCAGTGCAGGAAGCTCTGGAAGCGCTCTCCCGAACAGATCCCTCGGTGCGACACGAAGCTCAAGAGGGTCAACTTTTGGTCCATGGTCTTGGAGCTTTGCACCTGGAAATTGTCGAGGACCGTTTGCGGAACGAGTGGAATGCTCGGTTCGAGGTCGGACAACGGCGAGTTAGTTATCGTGAAGGTTTTGGATCTGAAGTACACGCGTCGCTCGATACTTGGTTCGCGGAGATCGGAGGAAAGAAAGTGGACGTCACGATTGACCTCGAAGTCCGCCCCGCAGAAGAAGGGGAGCCTGGAGACCTGACGTGGGATGGGAATATCGTCCTCGGACCAGATGGGAAACCCCTCCCCTCCCCCGACTCCTCCCCGAACGCAGATAGTCCACTCAGTTTCGTTGCACGCGGAATATCCAATGCACTCTCCAGCTCTCCGCATACCTCCCTCGCTGTCTCCCGCGTCTACACGAGAATCAAAGGCTTCTCCGAGCGCAAAGACGTTCCTCCGTCGGTCCTCGCAAGCGCTGCGGCTTATATCTTGCGCCACCGGCTCCGCGACGCAGGTCCAGGTCCAGTGATGGAGCCTTATATGAACCTCAAAGTCTCCGTGAATGAAGAAACCCTCGGCAAGGTTGTAAAAGACCTCACGGAACACGGCGGTGAAGTCCTCGATCTCGGATCAAATACTGCCACTGGAGGACTAGATTCGGACAGCATCGAGGCGTATTCGGAGGATGGGGTGTACGTCCCGCCAGAATGGTTGTCCCCTTCGTCCGCCCCGGGCAAGTTCTCCGGCAAGGGAGGACCGTCGTTGAGGAGATCTGTGTACGCGGTTGTACCGTTGAGTCGGATGCTGGATTATTCGACACGGCTTCGCGCGTTGTCTGGCGGCCATGGGACCTTCGAGATGTCTGCGGCCGGGTTTAGGGAAGTTTCCTCCGCTCGGAGGTTGGAGATTCTTAAGGAAATCGGGCGCGCATGAGCCAGGTGAGGGATAGGAATGGATTACAGGCTACAGTACACCGCATCTTCCACTCAAAGCAATAGGAGTACGAATATTAAATGGCGTAATAACTCATGATAATTCCTTCCGTTCATCCGCATCTCCAAACAAGATTGCACCATCGAACCCGTCTTCGTCGTCGGCATCCATTCGCAAACCGCCCGTCGCGCTGAGCAGTTCGCTGAAGAGCATCATACCACCCTCCTCCTCCTCTTCCTCCTGTACGCCGCTGTTTGGGGGAGGGTCATTGAATAGCGGAACAGGCGGCCGGTCAGTCCTGGGCGGTGGTGCGGGTGTAACCCGCCTGTCATCATCATCAGGTAGGAATAGCGGTGTTTGACCGCGGCCAGACGCGGGATCAAGAGCAATGCTAGATGCTCGAGAATTAGCAGCCGCCCGCGATGATTGAGGTATCTGGGGTTCTGTTGGTGCGCGAATTACCGGCCAAGGTTCCACAATCACGCAAAGACAACGTCCAAAAATGTTGAAGCCATTAAAAGATAGCTGGAGCTGCGGTTTGGGTTTCATTTCTTCCTCCTCCACCTCGAGGTCGATGAAGGAAGGACCCGGTTGTTGGGACTGCGATCTTGACCGCGAGCGGAGAGAGGGCTCCCGTTCTTTGTTTCTTTCGATTACGGCCTCGTCGTCCTCATCGTCACTTTGTGTTTGCGGGGCTGTTTCGAGTGGATCTGAGTCTATCACAAACTCGTCATCATCATCCGCCGAGTCCTTGTCCGTGTCGCCCCCTTCATTGTACCCTCTTTCGACCGTCTTCCTCTGCCGTTTGGATCGTCGCGGTTCAGGTTCAGGGGAGGGAGGCTCGTCTTCATCCATGAGATCTTCATCTGCCTGCATATCGGTTGCCTTCGCTTTCCCTTTCCGTTTGCCCGTCGTTTTGGTCTTGTTCTTCTTTGTCCCTTCAATCCTTCCCAGACTATCATTCTTCCGAGTGCGTTTTCCGGGTCTAGGAGGGTTTGAGGCGGCAGGGGGCGCGGGGCTGGGCTTTTTCACGGAAACCGCAACGAAGTGTCTGTTCTGCGCGAGCGTTAGCAGCGGCAAAGACCCCTCAAGACGTCTACTATACTTTGATGAGAAGCGAATACGGTTCTGTCTTCTTGAAGAAATAGCAGAAATGATAGGTCTCTGATCCCGTAGTGCGTCAATATTCCATAATGCGAGGCTCGGATGAAAGTGCACACCTCCTCGGTGGGTACTAACGGTAGGTTTCTTCGCGCCTTGGGGTCCAGAACCAGGGCCGAAGTACGCATGAGCTTCCTCCATAAGTTTGGGTATGATACTATATCGGACTGAGTACGTCAGCGAACGGCCACCCAAACTCAAGCAGAAGCGTACAGTGGTTGCAGGTCGGAAAGCACGTGTTGGAGGGTGGAGTCGGTCATCCAGCTGAGGTGTCTCGGATCGAGATACACCTAGAAGGACGAGAGGTCAGAGTCGCCTGAGAGGGAGTTATAGTCTTTTACATAGAGGGGCAAGACGCTGTTCGCGGAAATGCGTAAGTGGTATAGATTTTTGGTCTTGAAAACAGACATCGTGGTTGGACGCGAAAGACTAATAGTGGTCATGAGCAAGCCGGGGCGGGGCCGAAGCCGTAGTACCGAGCTGTACCGAGCGTCCGACCGGTTTCTGATCACGCGCCTCCTCACCAGTGATCCCACCAGAACTCACCACACACCCCCGCCGGTTTATTATCTTATTTCCTCACCCCCTCTGAGACGAGAGGCTGGAAGCGAGATTCATCGTAAGTGTCAAAATGGCAGGTTACCGCTTGGCTTTACCACTTGACGGTTGACCGGGACCTCTCGGTCTGACAGATTGCTGGGGCTGTGTTAGCCACGATCGGATGGCGCATGAGGCGTTCCGTTGGACAATGTTCTAGCCAATGCCCCAGAAGTTTAGACCCATGAATGCCGTACTCGAGTCCACAGATGCCCTTGAGCAGTCTTCACTGGTTCCCTGCATCGCCTGTACATCGTGCCCAACGCGCAGGTCGGTTGAGAGGCGCCCCAGTTTTTATCCCCTCCTGATCTCGCAATTCAAAAATCCACCTCTAGGCTGTGGTCTGTTACTTCATTACTGTATAATATCCCCCAAAACGTACTTGGGACTCGAGTGCGCGGGAACGGCTCCTGCGTTCCGTTACTATCTGAGCCGGTAGCGGTATACCCTAGCATCGCCACACCCCGGTCTTCGATCCGCGGGGTAAAAAATCCTATCTATCATGATCACGTATTCATAAATCCCGAATTAGACTGCGATCACCCACAATCTTTTCATTCCCCCCACTCCTCCTTCGTTGTCTTCACCATGCCCTACAAACGATCGCCTGGGTGGAGGATATACAAAGAGTAAGTTTTCATATCGTTTACATCCAGGCTCTGAACTAACCTGTCCCAGGCAAATGTCACAACTTGATCATGGAGACGCCTTATGGTTTGTTGTTCGGTTTTCCCCCGCATATCCTACCTGAGTGTATGCGACTACTAGGGAGCCTGCCCCGCTCGAATACTTTGCTCGTGTTCAACTAGGAGATGTAGGCTATGTTCGAAGGGGCTGTTTCCATCTGTTGTTTTCTGCTGGTTGCCCATTGGGCGAGAGGCAGCTAGGCGTCGACGTCCCTCTCACTTTCGAGCAGCTGACCGTTGGACGGACCATCAAACCACAACCTCGGTTGCCTGGCTATCTCTCCACAAACACCGTCCAAGAAACTGGCGCTGGGCTTGGAGCCTCGATTTGCGCTGTTCCGTGCGTTCATCCTGTTGCGTATGTTTCCCTTAGTAATCCATACCCCAGGATGTTGGAGCCCGGTTTCAACATCTCGTTCCAACTCACGGAAAAACAAGGCGCTGCCCTTGTAACCAAGTATCCGACTTACAGGGAAGACATTCAACGAGAGCAGATATTTGAAGAGTACACGAAACGCCATTACGATTCTTGGGTAACATTCGCCCGCGAGGACGGGCACGGTAATGACGTCAAGCCGGTCCTTGTCACCGGTGTCGACATGACCAGGGATTTTGCGATGATGTCCTACTCGAACAA
>Ga0307510_10003685_pt1 | contig 17891 bp, 18 predicted proteins | sample 12_EM_MG_FD_207224 | JGI IMG/M metagenome (GOLD analysis project Ga0307510, IMG submission 207224) | Populus trichocarpa ectomycorrhiza microbial communities from riparian zone in the Pacific Northwest, United States - 12_EM | ecosystem: Host-associated > Plants > Roots > Unclassified | place...
GTGTGTAGAACAAAGGCTATGTAGGACCGAGTATTGACCAATGTTAATGTATAGAATGCCAGCGTGCTCGTGAAACTATCATTCTACAAACCGGGTGTACCGGTATCATTTTCCGGGCCGAGCGGCAAGCGGAGAATGACGGATGTTTGTATGTACGGTTAGTCCAGTCCACAACTTGAAGAATCAAAGTTCTAAGTTCAAATTGCCAGTTTCCATCCAAATCAATGCGTGGTTGATTGACAAGCGAGAAAAAAAAAAAAAAAAACAAGGAGCACACACGCACCAGAAGTTTCACCTATATTCAACTAAATGGATTGATTTCTGATCTACAATTGTCTGTATCCTTCCTTTCAAATTGCCACGCTGATATATCCCTGCTGTATTGGTTTTAGTCCCCTCGTGTGCTACAATGTTTGTAGGGCCAGGTTGTGTCCTGCGTCCACTATAGGCGACGAGCAGAGCTGAGCCAGCGCCCTAAGCGAGACAAAGGCGCCGATACGCTTAACCCGATGATTACTCTACTTTGCAAAAATGATTTCCCATATGCCTGATTCCACTCACTTAACCAGAAACAGAACCAGAACGCGGCCTTCTCCAAAAATTCAGCCCCCAGCCCCGAAACACCAACCCACACTTTGATCCTTTATTATTGTTTCTCAGGCGCTGATGTTCTCCAAGTTCTCGCTCGATTCGGTCTCTGTGCTTTGTTTTGACCAGCGAATGGGGAAATAAAAACAAAAACAACAAACAAGGCGAAGCAAGCGAACCTAGGCCTTGGTGTCGCAAAAATGATGTCCGTCATTTCCGCATATAACTCTCGATCTGCGAAGCAATGGCGCGTCGTTGATACGTTCTATATGCACCTAGATCCGAATGGCGATTTGCGGGGCTGTCAATTGCCCAGTGCTCACACGAACAGCCGGTCCCTGACCAACCGCGATCAGTCCTGTCAATTAGTACTGTACAATTCAGTAGCCCGGCGCTGCGACATGACTACGCCACATAGGAAGGGGTGGAGAGGGGCAGGGAGGTTGTCACAAATCGGGTCGTCGCTTATTCCGACACTCCGGCAACGAGCGTTGGGCGTTGTCCAATTCGCCGTGTCGCGGACTCGGAACGAACCTCGGGCTGCGACATCGTCTCGGGTTTCGTGATCTAAGAAGCCTGACCTTACCTCAGACACACAATAGCGTCCGCCCGCCACAGGCCACTAGAACACACTTGTCTTTGGGTGCGTCCTCGCGAACGGCCCGTGTGATATGCCTCGCACCGTGGAGCGGCATCAGTATGCGTCCCCCTTTTACACCGGCGTTTACAAAGTTCATAACTTAACTCTCGCAAATGACCCGACCATCACGCGGCGCCACGGTGGCACGACGCTTGCACCGTTAGAAGTTAAACCAGAGAATCCGAATACCTCGAACTTCCGTGCGCTGCGCTGCCTGCGCAATGACACCGCAAAAGACACCGTGGATCCCAAGCGATGTCAGCCCCTCCCCCCCGATTTCGCAATGACCGCCAATGTTCATTTGACACATGATAGATAACCGCCCGACTGTCAGGACAATCCCACGCAACGAGACTGCGCCCTCATTTTGTTTCGGGGGACACTGCCGCGCACTGCGCTGCTTGCGCAATGACACCGCAAAAGACATCGTGGATCCCCAGCGGTGGTCAGCCCCCCCCCCCGTTTCGCAATGACCGACCGGTAAGGTTCACTTAACACATGATAGATGGCTACCCGACTTGTCAGGCCAATCCCACGCAAAGAGACCGCGCCCTCTTTTTCGTTTCGGCGGACACGACATTAGCCGGGAAGATTGATACTCATTTCGCTTTCTTTCCCAGCTGCGCACTTGTCGTTCTGAGGAGAAGTTGTGGGGCTTCGATGCCAGTCACGAGGGTAAAGTTTGCGCAGCGGGGGGGGGGGATGTGGTGAACCGTGTTATTAGCGCGGGATCGAGCGAAGGCGGGCGCCCTTGGCATCCCGTCGGCTTGATCGTTCACCGCGCGCGTGCTCCCAAGTGGCCGGTCGCTGTGCGACGATGTGAGTCACCACCGATTGGGCCTGCGGGTGCGCGTGGCACACGTTGCTAAACGGGCGTTGGCCATGGCCGTGATGCGACGTATCATCGGGGCAGGTCAGCCAGTCGCCAACGCAGTGGGTTTTCCGTTGTCGGAGATTGATCTATCTAGGTTTCTTTTCTGCTCTGCTGAAAGGATCGAATTGGAATATGGGCACGCTTCGATCTCTCGAAACTTGTACGGGATGAGCGTCGCGAATACATCCCCCCCCCCATCATCGAATCGCCCCATACTGCCAGTACCCCCCTTTTATTCCGAGGTTCTGGAGACTCTGTACGTTCCGTGATGGCTTTTGGGTTTCTTATCGACAACTGACGTACAATCACATATCATATCACACAGACGCCGACTTCCGAACGCATTCCACTCGCGCGACTAGGTGGCGGTTTTTGGTTTGTTTCCGAACTGATCGAGGAGGGCCGATGCACGGCATGAAACTTTAGGGATAGCTCCTTCCTTTTGACGAAGGGGAGGGGGGTGAAGAAAAAATAATTATTATCTGACCGTGAAGAAGGGACAGTCACGATACCCCTCTCGGCTTTCGTTATTTTTTTCGAGCTCTGCCATAGGCCAATCATATCGCGGTCCATGAAGCCCGAGATGTGTATTTGTCCACGCACCCTTTTTTGTCATGAGAGTATGCACTATTCCCATTGGGGAATCATCGTAACACGATCGGTCTGGTTAATGGGGAGGGGGGAGAGGGAAACTACAATATCGGTGAAGGCAATGCGCTTCTCCACCCTTCGTAATCACTGTCCTTGGTGCCAAGGCCTCCCCCCCTCGAATATTTCCTGTGAGAATGTCCATTTATTGGATTTGGACAATACCGCGAGGTCTCTTTCGTTCGACGAACCTAGGGTGGTTACTTACATACATGTCCACGCCAGTGAGCATGGCGATGAATTATTCAATGAACTCGTTGTGACGTCTGCTGATGCACCACTATACCGTCACAAAAGCAAACGTGTGCCAGATCAAGCCACCAGGCGATCCCCGAGGTAGGGCATAACAATTCACGGAGTATCACGCGATCTACAGTCGCTGACTTGATGATGATATCGGTCAACGTCAACAAGAGAAACCGTAGTGTGGGTGTTGGGGTTTACGACACCATTCGGATTTTCACGAGGACAAAGACACGGACCATGGGGGGGATAGAGCATTTCGGTTTGTCCGGTCGTCGGTCGTATTATCATAGGGTAAAAGGCATCTACGCACTCCGACAAGGTTCCGCAGGATCAGGTGTGCTTCTCATCCTCGGATACGACGGCGTATTTAGGGTCAATGGGATCCACATGGAAGAGTTCGCATGTTAACATTCATAACGAAGAGAAGGCCAAAGCAAAAGGTTTCCGATCAGGAAAGAATGATCAAAGACACCCTCTAGTGGGATTCTGAATTTGTTTGTTTCCATGGGAAGCGTGTTATCGTGATATGAGGGTCAGTCACCAGCCAGTTTTCAGGCACGTGGTCTGATCGACCAGCATCATGAACCGGTCCGAACCGCGATCGACGAGAAGAGGATGAATAATCGAGCTACAGCCACATAACCGACAAGAAGGCGCACATTCTGCAATCCAAGATAGTTTATGGCTTTATTGAAAAGTGCGCTACATGGCGCAAGATGCAATGGTAAAGGGCTCGTTGAGGCCCCATACAGGTCAATAATACAAGTAACAGCTCACCCAACAACCGACTACCTATCCCTCTCACCGTCTACGGCTTTTGGCTTCACTCGTAACGCCAAGGGCGAGAGCGTTGAGACTCGCCCATGATTTACCACGCTGACAGAACGAAATACAGTTCTATCGAGTACGGCGGCGTTGAGGCCGTCAGGGAACTATTGTCGTCCTAAGCCCGACAACTAGTATCGATAATGATCTGCCTTGTATGGCCCATTCACTGGGATGCCGAGATATGACGACTGGGTCGTAGTTAGTGTCGTGAGCTTGACATTCAGGCTGGCGAGGTGCGAGCGAGCGACTTCCTCGTCAAGTTCTTTGGGGAGCATGTGTACACCAAGAGGGAACTTCTCAGGGGTCGTCCAGAGGGCAATCTGGGCCAAAACCTGATTGGCGAAGGAGCACGACATGACAAACGAAGGATGGCCGGTAGCACAGCTACATTCCTATTAACTAGCGTAGAGGGTCATTTTCACAGAAATACGCACCCGAGATTGACGAGACGGCCTTCTGCAAGGAGAATGATATGACGACCAGAGGCCATTGTGTAACGGTCAACCTGGGGCTTGACATTGACCACTTGCTTGGCATTAGCTTTCAGCCAGGATACATCGATCTCAACATCGAAATGGCCAATGCTGCGAGGTGGGAGTCAGCGACGGTTTGCTTTAATCATAGGTAGGACGTACTTGCTGACAATGGCATCTTCTGGCATTGCCTCGAAGTGCTTTGCGATAATAATGTCCCGATTTCCAGTTGTAGTTACGAAGACGTTCGCGCGAGATGCCGCTTCCTCCATAGTGGTAACTTCATAGCCGGCCATCGCTGCCTGAAGCGCATTGATAGGATCAATTTCCGTAATTAAGACACGTGCCCCATAAGAGCGCAGAGACTCCGCACACTACACACCAGAATGCGAAACGGTCAGAATACAGAGTGATCGGGATGATATGAAGTGGATAAATGAACATACGCCTTTACCAACGTCACCAAAACCAGCGACGACAGCAACCTTACCAGCGAGCATGACGTCGGTCGCACGCTTGATGCCATCGACAAGGGATTCACGACAACCGTAATAGTTATCAAACTTGGACTTGGTGACGGAATCATTGACATTTATAGCCGGAACTTTCAATCGTCCCTCGCGGAACGCCTTGTATAAGTGGTGGACACCCGTCGTAGTTTCCTCGGACAAGCCGCGAATACCTGATTCATTAGATGGGAACCAAGATGAATCGACGATTAAGAAGTGTCAGCTCACCTGCCAGGTGTTGAGGGTACTTCTCGTGAACAAGTGATGTAAGGTCTCCGCCATCATCCAAGATCATATTCAAAGGCTGATTTCCCGGGAATGCATTGATGGTCTGTTCAATGCACCACGTGTATTCTTCCTCTGTTTCCCCTTTCCATGCGAAGACGGGAACACCAGTGGCAGCGATGCTGTTTTCGGAGAATAAACGTGAGAAGATCTTTAAGAGAATGATCTACGTACGCGGCCGCGGCATGATCTTGTGTTGAGAAGATGTTCTGAATGAGTATGAGTGAAGTTGCTTTTCTGTCGGCGAGTGAGAACATACACAAGATGACCAGGAAACCTCGGCTCCAAGAACAACAAGAGTCTCGATAAGGACGGCAGTCTGGATGGTCCTGAATGAAGGTTCCTAGTTTACCGAAATGTCCTATTTACGTCATACACAACCAGCTTACATATGAAGACAGCCAGCAATCCGCGCCCCCTTGAGAGGCTTCGACGGCCCATGCTGTCGAGTTGGGCTGATCAACAGATAGTCACAATGTTCTGGGAGATACCCACTTTTTGCCGCATGTACATAAGACCAGGCATCTCATGCTATCAAAGAAATCTTAGAGACCGAAATGATCCAAAGTTGATCATGACCGAACAAACCTCTGCGATCTCAATTTCCTTGCGACCAAACGCCGCCAGTGATATATCTACGGGGGACCCATCAATTATCACTGTTGTCAAGGAGTAAAAATACATGCCAGCAACTTTGAAACTCATCGGAAGATGCGGTAGGGGGGTAAAACTGTTAGTGCACGACCTGTCGTATACCGAACAAGGTTAAGGGAAAGGCGAAGTGAAAAAAAAAATCGATAAAAAATTTTTTTAAAGGGGAAAACTATCACGTGATGCCAGTGGTCTTCTTCGGCTTTCGGCAGAACACTGGCAGAGTTGGTTTCGAGCAAGCATGGACAAGCCGAAACTGACAGCAAACTCACAGTTGGATGTGTCTGCGTCTACAGAATCGCGGCGGGGATGTCAGATTGCAGAGATTCTGCAGTTCTCTTGTGAGATCCAACCAAGGGGACATGGGTCTCAACAATTTCATTGCTTCCCCATCCCTCGGCTCTTCATGTTGTAAGTGAAGAACGTATCGAGCATTCCTAGGCTTATTGTGATGCGGAAAGATGTCATGGGAAGCCTGCCGTTGAGATCACAAGAGTAGTCCATATAGATCCTGCAACCGCCGAAGTTAACGTCCCCGAAGACGTTGTGTAAGTGTGCCTGCACTTGTACGCAATCTATCCACTAACCAAATAACTTGACTTCTCAGCCAGCGACTTCCAAAAGCGAAACAATGGAAAGATATCACCCGTTCTCGTTCGTGATACGAATCTGAGCTAGTAGAACCGTACCCAATCCGACCCCAAAGAACAGGACCTCATGGGTGTTCCCAGATAGTTGGACCTGGTTCTTCAAGGTGTCGGTGGCTCTACGCGATTCACCGGCACATTTTGATTGAGCTAGTTTTAATCATAGACCGCCTATTTGTTGTGGTTTTGGGTATAGTGGGCCCTTCTCGTACGAAAAAAATGAGCTGGTCATGCGATCCAGTCATTTGATTTTACGCGCCTCGATGGTACAGTATTGAAACCAGGAAAATCTACACGCCCATCAGCTGAGGGGGTACCCTACGATCATGATGTCGGTAATGGACCTCGAGTTCTCCAAAAGAACGGACGCCACCCTGAACAATAAATCCTCAGCTGCTCATCATGACACACGGTTCTTCCTTCATATTATAGGGAGCCAATATCTCAGCTCATGGTACAAGAATATGCGATAGTATTGGGGCGCCGCTGCCTGCATCTTTGTGTACACATCTTCTTTTCCCACTTCTGCGTGATAGCCGATGCACGGTCAACGGCGCCACAGGATGGGGGGGGGATCCCCCGACGGAACAAATACCGTCGGTGCTTGGTTGACATTCCAGAATGTTGGGTGGGTACATGATCAGATGTTGGATCTTTTACCGATTGCCGTGGTCAATGTCGCAAAAAGGGTATGCTCGGAAGCGATCGAGAAGACTGACCTTTGGCGAGCCAGATGCCACCAACTTGTTTCGGTTCGGTTATTGTTGTAGAACCGGACCGGTTATGATGACTAATCGGCGTTTCTGGCTTCTTTAGGTCCACCGGATGTCGCCTCCGACGGGTCAGTGATGGATTGCTGAGCAGTTTGCTCGGGACGCTGTATTTTTTTTTTCGATCTAACGCTACGGTCAGAGCCGGACAAGTAACCGGGAATCTGGATTCGAATATTACCGCCGGTGATGGCACAATTATCTCAATTAATGAGGAAAACCCACCACATCAACAAAACATTTCCTTATTGTGTTAGGCCAGGTCGGTGTGTCATATCTTCGAGATCACACACCAACCTTCGGGCAAAGTGGCGCGCCATTGGCCAGGCTTCCTCGGGTCTGACACTTCTAGCTGTGGAGACGTAGATCATTTCCAACACCTTGCACCCTCACCGCGGGCTCGCTTAATTTACCGCTGGCCCGACTCGAAATTATGATGAAGGCGGAACCGCGTACAGCCTGTTGCGACTCCTTTTTAAACATGTCGGTGGGTCAGCGGACAAGAGTGTAGGATCTGAGTCCCTCGCGACCTTTTGATCAATTGTCTCAGGACACCATCACCCAAGCAGCAGACGCTAGTTCACGGGTCATTTCGTCCCTTACTCCATTTTCCTGTAAATATCGCACTGCTTTTGCGGATGCAAGACCCGACTCCCGACTCTTTTAACTGGCCCGAGCGCCCCTCCTCTTCCGACAGCGCTCCCGAAGTCAAGTTGGAGCAAGCATCCGACTCCAAAACCTTTTACGTACCCTCATCCTCCGCTGCCACCGCCACCTTCACCTACAAGCCCCCGTCTGCTGGAGGGGCCTCACCACCTATTCGCCGCCATTCATCTACCGGGTCCCAACTCAGGCGGTCCAAGCACCCGTATTCTCCCACCCCACACGAAGCAAGGATACGTAACAAATACGGTGGCGAGGCGACGAAAATGACGGGCCATAACTACTCTCAGCAGTGGATCAAGACAGAGGGTGGTGAGCGTTATTTCCTTTCTTTCCAAATGCGGGACCTTACGTTCCATCGTAGAAGCTGAAAGGCAACAGGTCTACGCTTTCGCCACGTCTGGAGCCCAGGTACGTCCATCATCTCCCCTGACAAACACGTATGGAGGTAATAAAAACTCCGCTTGAACAGCTTCCTATGCGGCGACCAACATACAGTGAAGAAAGTCGACCGCAGTCCTCGGGTTCTAGCATCAGCGTAACCTCTTCGAGCCTCCGAGGTGCCATGGGAGATATCCATCTTTCTTCTAATTCCGAAGGTTCAAACTCCCCTTCACCCGCTAGTGATGGTTCTCAGCAGAGACAAGATTCGTTCAATGTGGCATCCGGCATGGTCTGGTCTCAGACAAACGCCGATGTCACGGGACAACCAGGTATACAAGCTGCAGGCTTTGATGATCATCCCAATCCATTGTCCTTTCAAAACATGTCTCCGCCGTCTGGGTCCCTCACCTCAAACAGTCCCTCAACATCATACTTGCACTATCCAGGTTATAATCAATCTAATTATACTAACCCCAATCCACCGAGCACCCATTCCCCCCCCGTTTTCTCGGCAACGGGGTACTCCGAGTCTTTCAATTCCTATCCTCACACGCGCGGGGCCACCACACCAGCACAACCCTTGATTATCCCGCAGTTGGCCCACATCCCTTCTGCCCGTAGATCGATGTCCATCACCCCCACAACCACAATGGCCGTGGGTCATCGGACGCACCCCTCTACGGACGATGAGCTCCAATATTTGCGCAACAAAGTTCGCGAGCTAGAACTCATCAATGAGTCTGCTCGATTACGAATCCGCGAGCTTGAAAACGAGGTTGCTAATCCCACTTCCGGTCCAATGTACTCACCTTCATCGATAAGCGGTCTGGCTACCGCCGCGCCGCAACTTCCCTCTTCTCCCTCTTTTGCGGCATCGTGGAGGGCGCGGACCGACGCACGCATCAAGCTTTTCTGCTCCCTCAACCGCGCGGGTAATGCTTTGTGTGCGTGGCACGACTCGCGCCGCGAACGCCGTGCCCATCCCCCTCGGATGGCACCTCCTGGGCACCTTAATTGCGGCTGTACATTCGATGAGGCCCTGTTCGAGGAGAGCCTTTCGCGGCACGACGTGGGAAGCTACCATCCGGGCGAAAGTGTTCGCATGGACCCAGCACTCCGCAATCCACTCTTGAAGTTGCTCCAAAAGCGCTACGGCTACAAAGATGGCGACTTTGAACGAGAGCCCGTCACGGGCAACTGGGACGATGGCGAAGGACCGGGGCCGTGGGAGGCCCGCGCTCTTGCAGGAATTTCGAGCCACCGCAAGCATCGCGCGGAGGAGCGTCGATGATCATGATCTTGCCTCATCTCATGCCCAACTGTTACCCCAACGTCAGACCCTCGATGTACGTCGGATACCCTATGCGATAATTTTACCTCTGGATTTCTCTCAGCATTGCCTACCCTCTCGTCTGCGTCATTACGCAACCATTTCCGCCATATATATTTGCGTTGCCATCCTAATCGCTGTAACCGTAGCTCGTTTGTTGTTCTTCATATATAGGCTGCACATTTTGTCACGTAGATTCATCGTAGACTGTTACAAATGTAAGTTCAAGAGCAGGCTAATTCATATCTCAAAATACGACTGACCCTAATCAATGTAGTAAAGTCCATACCTACAGGAACGAGCATGAGAGGACACCAGATACGGAATTCTGTTCCGAACTTAAACCGACCCGACGGGCTTCGGGAAGTTGGTTTTGCCAACTTTGTCCAGATTCTTCTATACATCGGGTTGGCGTCGCCGTGATCCGTTGGACGGGCGTCTTCGTGGGTAATCTGTTCTTTGGTGTCAAGGTTAGTCGTCAATTTCAAGCCATCGCACGTGCTCTTACATTGGGCAGCTATCGCATGCGCAACTGTACTGGCTATCCAGCTGTCGGATTGGCCCGAATCCGTCTGATTGTGGAATTGAGATGAGGTGAAAGATGCTTCCGATCAGAAAGAGGGCAGTCAGGATACGCGCTTGGATGAAGCAAGTTCGCCCGCGGTCGGATTACATGGCTCAATTTCCGGCATGCTTAACGGTGATGGCTTCGAGAAGGAAAAGGTAGCTTCTACCGAGGATATGGTTGCCGGCGATCCATTATGCGAAGAACCACGAAGGACTCTTGATTTGCGTGACCACGGCGCAACTAGGGGGTCGAGTAAGAATAGTGCTTTGATGGATCGCGGACGACGCAGAAGGAACTCACAGCGTTGCTATGCTGGCATATTGAAGGTAGTTCCGCCGCTTCCGCGCTTCTAAACTTGATGTTTGATGCAGCGTAACGGGGGGAGGCCCAAGGATGAAAGAAGAGCACAATGGACCACGTGGTCATCAATGACACCTGAAGCAGACATAAATGGTTCTGAAAAGGTACGACCGACTCTTCAGAACAGAACGGTTGTGAAAGAGAAGTTTAATTGATGCAGAAGTGGTTCAGGTTCAGTCGATGACAATGACACGTGATGTGATGCGACGGTTTTCAGCTCAATCGACCCAATAGTCTTTCAGTGCATCAACCGCCATGCAGCTCATTGCGGCCTTTAGCATGCTATCAGCCATCAGTGTTCCCACATTCGCCTTTTCCTGGCGCAGACATGATTCCTCCGAGTCATCCCCCGATGTAGAACTTGAATATGCCGTGCTTCAGGACCTTGCTATTCCAGGTCAGCTCCTTACGCTCGGAAAACTGGCCATCTGTTTAGTGTTCCGCAGAAATTGGGCTCGATAAAGATGCAATTGGCTCTCTGAATAGTAAGCTCGACTTTCATCTTTGTTAGACACACTCGAACCTTTTTGGGTTGCAGGTCCTTACGAGAGAAAGCCTGACTGTTTTCGTCGTGCTGCTGGTCGTATACGTGTCCGCTGTGCGGAAATAGACTTGGATGCTGACCAGAGGATTAAAGGTACACTTCTTGCCCGCATACATGCCATTCATCATAGACACTGTATCCAGCCGCAATCTCTATGACTCTGTGTGAGCTTCGGACCGCCGGGATTCATTCAATCCCCCTCGAATGCGAGGTGTTCTTAGAAGAGGGAGGATCAAGCGACCATACGCAGCATGGGATATGCGTAGAGTGGGCGTACTACCTTCTCTAAGTCTCTGATTCATTTACACAGCCATTACAGAGCACTTTCCAGGAGCACTCAGTCCTGGGCCAGTTATTCCGGGTATCTCCGTGAAATCCGTACGCGAAATCCGTTTCAAGGTTGCCTTTCCCGTTGACTATATCATCAAAAAGCCCAACTATGCACCGCTTACCAGCTGAGTAATGAGAAAGGTTAGAGCCTTGGATGAGTTGCATTGCCTGCGCATTCTGATTTACATATATCGAGACCACGCGCTCGAGATTTACAGAAACGCTTCCATCGAGAAAGTTGCATATATCCGTCATCTCATGCAACGCGCGGAAAAAGAAGACGAGATGCGCACGCTTTGGCAATCACTACTCTTAGTGAGGCAACCGACCTTACTTTGCGGTTGCCTATCAAGTAGTTCTAACCTCCACAGGATCTCCAAAGCTCTATTAACCGCCTACAGGCATCCCCGGCACTTGCTGACAAGATTTATGTCGATATCGCAGCCAAAGTTCTTCACGAGCTGCAGCAGGTAATTTTCTCTTTAGTACTGTTCGAGTAGCACATTATGTGGGAATTAAAAAATCTTTGTAGGTTGTGCGTACTCAAAAGGAGGCTTTTGATGTCCAACTCCAGGAAAGCAGGGAGCATTCAGTGGTATTATCAAAGGTATGTGCTTGAGCAGCGTGTTTCATTGTCCCGAAGTCTACATGAACAGAACTCTCGAACATTGATGTCTTTGTCGGCCGAGTTCGAGCGGTCATTTTCTGCGAGACTGAACTCGGGCCTTCAACTCCTTGAGAATAGGCTTGGCGAAACACTCGACACCTCCGTAAGCACCTGTGTCTCAGGAATTGGCTCGGTGCTGACCATCTCTTACAGGACAAGGTGTGGCAGCAATTATCTCTCATAGAGGGGGGTCTGTTTTCTGCCTTGAACGCAAGTCAACGTTTCATATTCTTTCCGTGCTGTTAATCACCCACACTGTGTCCAGTCGATTGCGCAGCTCGCTATGAGCGTCGACCACCTGTCAGGCGCATTGAATTCTAGTGCTCGTGACTTGGAGCTGATGAATAATGCCCAAATAAATGCCGTTCGGGCAACGGACGGGCTTGCTGGGACTTTGGAACGGATGAATGATACCGTATTGAATGCTCTGACTGATATCAACGCGACGGCCTTCAGGGTCAACCAAGCAATAGGCTCTTATTCGATCTATTCAAACCTTTTATCCCTACCAAGCGCTACAGTCATTGACTGTGAGGACGATATCAACTCATCCTCCATGTCATGACTGACAGTTGCCTAGGGAAACGAACGTCCATCCTGCGCGCAGTCGTATCCACGGCTGTCAGGCTACTATGGTTCATTTTACAGCGCTTACCTCCTTTCCTTGCAATGGTAGGCTACCTCCTTCAGGTGTCTTTTTGTACTTGGATGATACGTCGGCAGCCTTATATTGTTGCCATGCCAGTGGTCTCTGTGCTTCGTTGGTTCCTCCGGAAGATCTTGGCGAGGCCAGGGTTTGAGTATTCTCGTCCTGATGTTTTTCAGGGTTTCAAGCTGAGGTCGGAAAGCAACCAGACCTTAGCTGCACCCACATCCTCTGTTACTCTCGCCGCTCGGGCTACGGCATGGTCCTACGGTTGCCGTCCAAGTGGACGGCGGAGGGCGCAATTTTCTCGTATCCCGGACAGACTCTGCGGGCGTCGCCTCAACGATTGATCGCCGTCATGTGTCTTGTCTCCATCGCTGAGATAATAACTTAGTCATTGTACAGTAGTTAGGCCAACTACGCTACGTAATGTGCAGTTAGTAGACAGATCACGGGACGACGTGGATAGATAACACCGGATGACGTCATGCGGGGCGTTATCCACCTCGTTTGCACCACGTTTTAATCAGCGTGCAATGCGTGTTCCAGCCTGCATCAAGCCACGCCACGCAGTGAACCTTTCCCTCATTTCTTTGCCTTACTGTAACCGCCTGGTGGAGTCCGCATTTATTGATAAATGCCCACATATTCTCGTGGCTCGTCCCCGTCTCAGCAACAACCGACACATTTGACTCAACCACCCTAGTTCACATCATCAGAAACAACATGGTGTCGACTCGCAGCAGCACTCGGATGAGGCAGAGCATGTCTCCAGAGCGCCCCTCGTCCGCCGCCTCGTACGAATCACGCACGACGAAGAAGGAAGACCTGCCGCCTCCGATGCCGAAGGAACAGCGCGGCATCCGTTCCGACTTCAAGAAACCGCTGGCCCAAGTCCAGCTCATCACCTTCATCCACGTCCTTATCTGCATCCTCCTCGTGTGCCTCGCCTGGTACACATACCGAACGACCCTCGTCGCGGTCGACGCATTCAAATCGGGGGCCTACTCTTTCCCCTCCTCACTCCCATACGCGGACTCGACATGGAAATTCATCTCGAGACCATTCGGTTGGGGCGTGCAGGCTTACTCCCGATATTCGAAGGGGCCGCATGCCGCCGGCGTGGAACGCCGCGTCGAGGAGCTGGCTGACGCACTGGGCGTACACCCGCTCGATTTCGCCAGCGCGATTGCGAACGCCGTTCACCAGCTCGTACCCCCTGAAACACTGTATACGATGGCCAATGAGGCGAAGAAAGCCGGTGGGAGCCGCATCATGGACGTCCTACTAGGGGAATACGCCCACGGTGTACACATCGCCGATGGTGTCAGAGGCAAGATGGGGTGACATCATGGTTCCAGGGGATGACCCGGTGGCATATGATATCGTGAATACCATAGCCTCTTTGAGTCGGATATGGTTATGACTACGCTTTGACACACTGTTATGAACCGTTTTTATTTTCCGTAATCACTATGTGTTGATAAGCCGTGATAATGTGTGGACAGTGCGCATTGATGGAGAAACCCAAGATTCGGTATTCACCGTGCACCCGAGCTCTTTTTTATTTGTGCCAAGACGGTATCCAGGTCGGCAATGTGGTGGTCTTGCAGCTTCTGAAACTGAGAATCGAGTCACACCCATTACGATTGTCAGGTGCAAAGGGAAACGCTCTTACTTCGTCGTGCGCAATAGAATGCCGATTATATTTGCCCCTTTTCACGCTGGCCTGGTGTTGGCGGCGAATTTGGACACGTGCCTCCTCTGCCTGCTTCGACGCGGCGGAATACGCGGCAAGACGCGCCTCTACTGTCGGTCTGGAAAGATGAAAATGAGAAAGAAAAAAAAAGGAAGACCAGAGCGCGGAGATCAAGGATGACGCACTTTGGTATCGGTATTCTCAAAGTGCGCTCATCGACCCGTTGGGGGATGACACCGTGAATCCTGGCTTCGTACAGGGCATCTTCAACGTGCTTCAAATTCTACTGAAAAGCAAGCATCCGCCCGGTCAGTTTATCATCGGACACCCCCATCGTCGTAGAAAGCGATCGGCGGGGGAAGGCGAAAACATGGGACGAGTAGAAACGGGCGGCGCACGACCAACCAAGGAAAACTCTCACCTGCGGCTCAAACACGGTGACGATCAAAGTCGACCCGTCGCGCACCCCAACGGTGGCCACCTCTTCCAACCGCGCCGCCTTCTGCGCCCCCGATCCCGATCCCGGCCCCGACGTAGTAGAAGGCACCACAGACGGAGAGACGCGGACGGGCGCGAGCAGCCGCGGCGTGACGCGTCCGCTGGCGCGCGCCTCGAGCTGCGCGACCTCGCGGCGGAACCACTCCACGGACGTGGCCATTTTTGCGTCCGCGCGCGCGTACTCCTCTCGCGCCGCGGGGTCGGTCAACGTCTGCTGCGAGCCGGGCGTGAGGGAGGCGGTCGCGATCGGCGCACGCTTTTTCGACGAGCCGCCGCCGCCGCCAGTCTGCGACGACGGCGACGGCGATTCGGACTCCGCGTCTGCGTCCGGGATGCTGTTGTTGTTTCGACCGCCACCACCACCGCCACCACCACCTCCTCCGCCCTTTTGGCGGTGCTTTGGTTTGGAAGCGTACGCGCGCACGTGCAAAGTACTCGTAGTAGTAGTCGGCGCCGACGAGGTCGTGAACGCTACTGGCCGAGAAGTGAGTGTTTGGGTGATGGATAGACGCAGGCTGTGGCGAAGGAGCGATGACATTTTGGGAGGTATCCCCAATCCGACGATGAGGTCGGGCGAAAGGTTGGGGAAACGCGGCAAGACAAAAGGTGAGCGAGTGAGCGCCTTGTTTCGTTTGTGGTGAGCAGATGGGATAACTCAATTTGGCATACCAACAACGCCAATGCAGCAATGTTTCCCGGAAACCCCGACGAAGCCTTTATGTCTTTGGCCGCAAACACGATGGCACATGGTTCTTGGTCCTTTTGTGTGTTGTAGGCACAAAGTGCTGGCAACTCTGCATATGGCTGCACGTCTTCGAATACCCCATACGGTTATAGTATGTGTTTCCACTCCATCACACCCCTTCTTTCCATGATATGTTTTGCCTCCAGGCCCAGTTCTGACACGATCAGTTCTATCACTTCCACACCCGCAGGCCAGGAATCCTGGTTTCGGATAACTCAATTAAGTTCTGAGAAACACTACAATTCGTACCGCGTCAACCATGTGTAATCCTGTGCTCGCCCGTCGGAACGATTTGTCCCGCCGTCGGAACGGTGTGACGACCCTTCACGTCGGTGGCTATGATTATCAGGTCGGCAAGTGTCAAAGGCCGACCTCACGCCTCATGCAACGAGGTCCATGCTGAGCAGTCGTCCATGCAACTCCACCCTCCCCCATACAGTACACCACTGGTGATTCGCGCCCATATCTGCTTCCATGACACCCGACCATGAACACTTCGCCGATCCTCCAACAGTACACTGGGAACCGGGCCAATGGGAGTGCGAGCGCTAGTGGTTCCTTTCATCTTACCCCTTGTAGAACCGTCGACGAAGGACAAATCAAGCATGCCTGCCCTGACGAGATACAGGCATTGTTGTTCTACACTCCGACCTCGTTGAAACTCTTCACATTGGAAAATCCAAACAGTTGGGAGGCCGTGTCGGGCCAGTGTATGGCCGATGGTACCGCCCCAAGGTTGGTGCAGTCCCGAGAGAAGACCTTGGCTATGGAATCGATCCAGTTCGTTATGCGAGTTGACCATAACTGGTCCACTGCAGTCAGGGCATCGACCAAGCATCAGGTAAATTTCTGGTTCAGTTCTGTGCTTCTTACCTAAACGATATTTCCCTCGGGTATTACTGTACACTGTCCCAACAGAGTAACTGCGATCGAACCAAGGAGTAGAGCTTGAAATGTGGGGAACATCACACGTTGCAGCTCTCCCTTAGGGCGTGGGACACGTATCTCTACTACTGTGGTACTGTTGAAGACGTTGATGACTTGAAGAAGAATCTGATCAAGCATCAATTCATTTTTTTGTAGAGCTTCAACAACACATCGTCATTACTTCAGATATATACATTGTAATATGCTTGACTTGGTGTTGATGGACATTCTATGTATGTATGTATGCAGCAATGAGATGGGACAAAATTAAATGAAAAAGAGGGATGGCGGGAACGAAACATCCTACCCAAACCGCGCCTTCAACCCGTCGTATATCAAAAATATGAGTGCACTGCTAGGCACTGACCGCGCAACCGTAATGCCACAACCGGCATACAGTCCTCTCAATCCACCTGCGCGATAAAGCTCCTTCGCAACGACCGCAAACGATCTTTGACTCTGGCCGTTACCCCTGCCCCCCACAGACCCCGCCGCAGGCGCGGGGGGCCGGAGCTCCGCCTCGGTCTGCATCGTGCTCTTGACCGTGTCGGCGGGGAAGAACGTGAGGTTGTACGCGGCGCCAGCACACGCGCCGCTCAGCGCGCTCTCCCAAGGCCGGAGCGCGCGCGCGGGCCCGTGGGCGTCTCCGTGTCCGTGTCCGTGTCCGTCGCTGCGTTGCAGCAGGAGCTTGCAGACCAGCTCCTTGGTGCCGAACCACGCCGCGGACCCACCCGTCTCGCGGATGAGCGTGCCGGTCTGGCCCAGCCAGAGCCCGCGCATGCCGTCCGTCCGGATAGCATCGCGCAAGATGGTTAACGGTCCTGGGAGATGCCTCCGCAAAGAAGACGCTGTCGCGGTGGAGGCAGCGCGTGCGGCGGTAGGGACCCCTGCCACCGCTGCTCCTACAAATGACGACGAGGTCGCTGATGCGCCGGTGACGAGCATCTGTACTTGCATCTTGCACTTTACGAGTTCTATCGGTGTCCTGTTCAGGAAACAATCGTCAGTCACACCGCGTTTCGATGAGGAAGGTGGGGGGCGGAGGGAAAGAAAAGAGTCACAGGACGAAGCTTGTAATGGCGCCAGCACCTGCGGCCGCAAGGGCCAGTTGAGGGAGGGAGAGTGTCTGCACAGCGGGGACGTTCGAGACCTGTCGAACGACGTTCTGCAACTCGCTGTATGCGACGAAAAGGGTCGCATTTTCGGCCATGGCGCCGACTATGGGGGCGGGTAAACCCTATCACATCGAAAGAGTTCAGCGCGGGAGGAGGGAAGTGGGAGAAGAAGGCATACACGGAATAAGCCCCGCACGCCTTCGTTTCTAAATGTCCGGACTAGACAGTCTAATGGTCCGTGGAAGCGTGCAGTAGC
>Ga0307510_10003686_pt1 | contig 17890 bp, 26 predicted proteins | sample 12_EM_MG_FD_207224 | JGI IMG/M metagenome (GOLD analysis project Ga0307510, IMG submission 207224) | Populus trichocarpa ectomycorrhiza microbial communities from riparian zone in the Pacific Northwest, United States - 12_EM | ecosystem: Host-associated > Plants > Roots > Unclassified | place...
GCACGAAATGCAACATGAGGGGAGGACATAGATAGAAGGGAAACAGAGAGGTAGTACAAGTAAGAATGAAAAAGGGGATACTCCTCACGCCACATGCAGAATGACTTGCATCTTATCACCGAGGGCCATCTCTACGTCCTCTGTTGAGCGCATCGATATTAAATCACCCTCCTCGTCCTCATACTTAACGCGAAGCGGCCCGTCGTCCCGCCGTGGTCCACAGAGACGAATCTTCTTGCCCACCCGCTCAACGAGCTCGCCGTACTCGGTAGCACGCGAAACTTGGATGACAAAGATGTCGGAGCCGAAGTGTACCTTCACCTTCACTGGGGCATCGTATGATGATATTGATGATCGTCCGACTGCGCCGGATAGCGAAGAATCACTCGAACCAAATGGCGTGAGAGGTGATGAACCATTAGGGGAATATGCAGAGTCCTCGCCAGTGGATTGGCTAGAACTGCTTGATCGCTTCGTCGTCGTGCTCGTCGATCCTTGCACCCGATCCCAACCACTTGACGGTAGAGGAGGTGGCGCAGTCTTTGGAACATATACGCTAGGTTGGCTCGCACTGCGAGTTCGACTGACATGACTAGGTAGAGGGTGGGTGGCGGGTGAAGTGGCCCCACTCTGCTCTCCATTCTCGTAGGGTGGACGCAACCGCGAGGAGCTGTATTGGTTGCGTAATGGCGGGCGGCCGCCGGGGGTGGCGGAGCGAGATCCGGTATTATAAGCTGGTTCGGAGGCATAGCTCATAGCGGCCATGCGAGAGACAGGCATTCGAGGACTGGGACCAGATGGAAGACCAGGTACATTGCTCCGCCACTGCGATAGCGCAGGACCATTTGAATCTTCTGTGTGAGCTCGAGGCCGCTCATAGCCAATGTAATGGTCCAACACAGGTGTTGTTGCGCCCAGCCGCCCATCCAAAGGAGTAGCACGACCAGAAGTTGGGCTGATATCAGTTGCCGGGTAATCCTCCATGTCGTCGTCGGGATCAAAGCCATCGTCGGGAGGGTAATCGGAAGGCCCACTTGCGTGACCGCCAATACCGTTGCCGACCGCATGTTCATCATAAGGGTGACGATATGGTCGACTGCCATTAGCATATAGGTGCGGTGAAACTATTGAAGTGGGGTGGACCGAGGACACGCGGTCATGAGTCCCATTACGCAGGTGGGAAGAGGGGTAGCCAGTGGGGCTGCTGAAGTAGGCGAGCCGCGAATTGCTGCGTTCAGATGCCCGGCGCTTGGCAACCCTTTCAATAAGGCGGTTGACGGCGGTCTCCCATTGTTTCACCTGTTCTTCGTTGCGGCAACGAAGTGTGAAGAACTCTAGGTCATCGTCACCCTTCCACGAGATGTTGAGCGAATAAGAGCCTAGCCAGAACTCAGACACGACATAAGGTAAGAGAAGAGGTCAATTTACCTGGTGAAACGATCTTCGCTTCTGTCACATTGTTAAGATAGATACGACCTTTCAGAAAAAGAGGGGTCATCTTTTTCTTCGAGCCAGGAGCAAGCCCAGACATAGGAGGACCATTCGATTGGGGCTTCTTTAAAAGAGAGTTACTTTTGCCGGCTTTCTTGTTATTGTTGTTGTTCCCGGCACCACTCGCATCCTCCTTGCAGCATAGGATGATGCGCTCGAATAAAAATACATGATACTCGCGGTCAACCAGGGACTTGGTGACGATAAAGATATCTTCCAAGAGAAGCTCGCCAAACTGGGAGACATGATGGCCTTTCCAGTCGTCCACGCGTGAAGCAAGGTTCTGCACCGTCTGGAGGTTTTCTGCGCGACGTTGGGCTTCATTGATCTTGTCGGTTATTCGCTTGGCGGCGGCTGATCCCGCCTTGAGTTCCTCGTAATGGGGATAATCAATAGGAGAGGACTTTTTGAGCAGTTGCTGATGAGGAGGCCAGCCGAATGAGCTAAGAGAACCCAGGAAGAGGTGTCATATCAACTCACATTTAAAAGTAGAGGGTATTTGCATATCCGCTGAATCGGTTTGATAAGGAAAGCTGGCAGCTCAGACTTCGCATTGATCAGGTGATTATATTTCTGTTGACACACGTTTGGTCAGAGATCACCCTCGGCATTCACCGCCACTGCTTCAAGTCTCCCAGGAGACCTAATGCGCACGGGTGCAGGAGCTAGACATACCACAAGATTCTGTTCCTCCATGAGCATCAGCTCAGATGCGTTCGTGTAGTTGGCGCAGTATGGTTCATAGACGGCAAACTCTTCTTCCTTTTGTTCCCAACGCAGTGAGCAACCGATGAAACAAGCCAGAATACAAACAAAGAACAATGGCCAACGGGGTTATTAAAGCGTCGCGATCAGCACTGCGTATGAAACTGTAAGGATAGGTAATATCGTCGGACTTACGTTGTCGGTGAATAGAAGGCCCCATCGCTGCTCCCTCCATGACATATCCGCAGTTCCCTCGAGGCGAACTAAAAATCCCCTTTGGAAGTTGAGCAGTTTGTTGAGGTTAGGAAACAGTAGATGGATGGTATCGCGATCAAGGGTATTGCTCTGTGACAACTCTTGGGCATATTTCTACACGGAAAAATATGAAGTGGCGAACGGAGATGGCTAATTCATGCGCACCTGCATGACCTCGAGATCCTGCACGTATTTACGCTCCGTCTCCATCAATTCACGTATAATATTACTCCGTTCGGCATCTGGGCCATTTGAGGGGGTAGGTATCGCAGGTATATCGAATCCCGTGGCATCAAAGGATTCATGGGTAGAAAATGACGAGGGTGGCGAAGGCGGAGTAACCTCTTCGAATACATCGGGGGGAAGGCGGTCGACGATATGCGTCACGGTATTGACAACCTGACCGACGGCTTGGGTATCCCAGAAAGAGTAAAAGAGTAGAAATGAAACGCACTTTGACGAAACCATCCGAGTTGGTGCGATCCCATAAATCTGTAACCGTGAATTGCTCGCCGTGGTTTAATTGCTTGACTTGGATTGCGAAAAGGGCGATGGCGCGTTTCTTGGCGCGTTCATTGTCAATATCGACAGATAGTGGGTCAGTCTCGATGTCGATGGGTGTAATGGGCGGAGGGAGGAGGTTGAAAAGGTAGCACAAGGGTGTCCCGAGGGCGAAACAGTCCCAGACTGTATTTACGACTTCTGCAGAACTGCGGAAGGAGCCAGTAGGAGAGGAAAGGGCGAAAAATTGGGCGAAACCATGAATTCGGAGGAGACGTGAGCGTAAGGCAGAGCATTGCTGGTAGAGAGACGTAGACTGGGAGGCAGCCTTGTTGAGGAGGGTGCTGGTACCTATTGGGATGTCGATTTGGACGGCTCCTGGAGATATCATTGACTTTTTACGACCAGCGACGGATGACATAGTGGATGAAGAGGAGAAAGGGGGGAAGGGAGAAAAGGGAGGGGCACCTGGATGGAGATGGAGAATGAGAATGAGGGAAGGACGAGGACGAGGAAGAGAGAAATGGTCGAGTCGGGCTTGGTCCGTTGATAGGCTAGGCCCCTTTTTCACACCCCGACATATATTATTATTATTTTTATATTACATCATTTTTTTTATTTCCACCCTTATCTCTACTCGGTCCATCCCGTCACCCCCAGTCGTCCGCCGGTCTCACCCATCGCTCTTTCTTCCCATCAGATCAAAATCACGTCCCATCACGCTCTTACTGTCAAGGCACCCAAGTGGGGAAACGTGGGGGTGGCCTGCCCGCACGACATCTGACCTGGTCAGACCTCCAAACGTGACCCGCTCCATTCCGACCATTGCGCGTAAAAGCCCGTTTGTTACAATAACTTAATTAAAAGCCCGAGGCCATCAATGATGACACAGAGCACGGTGCTATACCAAGTTTATATGTTTGGCGCGGAGGATGGCCAACGGACCTTACGTGATGTGATTTTCTCCATTTTTGTGCACGGATACGCCATATAGTAGCTTTTGTCTACCTGTCTACGGTGAATGACCAGGGATGGTGTTCGTTGCCAGCTGAAACCTTCCCCCGCTCTTTTAATATATAGACAAAATCTTTGTATGCCCTTTTGAGGACGGGAAGATCTTGAACAGCGTTTAAAGGCAAAGTTATCGAAGACCGTGCTGGACGGAGTGCTGAACGTCCGGTGGCTGACATTCAAAGTCCGCCCCAGAGTGGCGATTCAGTGACAGGGGACTCGCCCTCACAACGTCCCTCCTCGCCGAGACCCATGGCACCGGCTCATTCAACTCTACCTCGCATTCAGCAACAACAACAGCACCAGCAACAGCAGCAGAGGGATCAGAGCGCGAACCCAGATATCGTAGAGCATGGCCTCTTTCTGGAGCCCATGATGGGCACCCCTCTAGCTATGTACGTTCACAAAGATGTTCTCAACCACGACCGTGTCGTCGACCTTATCACGGTAAGTTCTTGCATTGGTCATAGATCATGGTTCACAGCGCGTCCGCAAAATTCTTCACCCCAAAGACGCGTCTTTGATTTTATCTTTGAAAATTCGCAACGGCTACAATGCTTGCTCTTCAGTTTTTTTTCATGGGTGCTTGCATACTTCCATCTCACTCTATTCATTTGTAGAAAAATGGAGGCACAGTCGCCAACTCTTATAGTGGGGTTAGTTATATCTTAGGTATGAGAATACATCCCACTTATCTCGCTCGTAGATAACGTTTATCTCACCATCACGTACACCGAGCAGTGAACCCACATACAGAGTCTGGCCAAAATTTATATCGTCAATATATCGGAAAGAAAGCCAAGGTTGTTCTAGACGCGCGTTGGGTACACGAGTGTGTCAAAGCTGGGGCACTTCAAACATTCGTGAATAACTTCGCAGGATGCAAAGTGACGGGAACCGAGCAGTAAGTCCCTCGTTCAGCTTGTGTCCATGCTGTTTTTATCGACGCACTCGCAGAGTCTGCACACCGGCTCCGGCTCCTGCCCCAGTAGCCATTCTACCTCAAGGCATTATAACACAAACGGCTGGTCCATCAAGGCAGCAACCACAAGCACCACCTGCTGTGCCCCAAGTAATACAAAATCCTGAAGCATTTCAGCCTCAGCTTGCGCAATCGATGCCGGCAGTTGAGCCAGCTCCAGCTCCCTTTGCATACACCACCTACCAGAGTCAACTCCAGCCCACTCCCCGTACAGTCCACCCTTCGCCAGCTGCGCCACCTCAAACCTGGCAGGCTGCTAATGGCATCGCTCCTGAACAAACACAGAGCCATCTACCACAACAGATGATCCAACCAAGAGGCCCATACCGTCCCGACGCTTGGGACCCCACTTATCAACCTGCAGGACCGCCCCCGGGACCGATCGATCATGCTACTACCCCAGGTTTCGAGTATTCTGATCAAGCTTGGAATTCGGACCAGTATTTTGCTCAAGGAGTATGTACTTCGCCCTTCTCAAGGCTAGATCTAAATTTCTGCACGCAGTATGACCCATCCTCTTACCAACAACCTTATGTGCCCGAAGGTGGCCCATCCAATGGACCGTCGCCGCCACCTACCGAAACTACTGATACCCCTCGCGGACGCAAACGAACTCGGACCCAGGTCATTTTACGCGCTCCGTTTACATATTCCCACTGACCGTGGAACAGCCTACACCCGCTCCTCCTGCCTCAGCGCTGGTAAACAGACGTAACCCCGATGCGCGTTCTCCTACGCCACCGTCGCGAGTTGTCAAGAGTACATACGGCGGGAACCTGTTCACGCATGAGGATATCGAGTATTTGAAAAAGTACATTGATTATTGTGTGGCGCAAGGGCTTGTCCTTAGCTTGCGAGAGATTTGTGAAAGGGTTGCCGTAAAGGTACGTCACTGACTGATCCATACCTTTTCGTGACATTGAAAGGAAAACACTAGGCCCCTCATCACACGTACGTCGTGCCTCATTTGGTTGCTATGTGACTCATATATCTGCGTATAGCTTTTATTCATGGCGCCGCTACTGCAACAAGCATCAGATTCGCCTCGGCGGCTATGCCATGAATAACAATCTCAGCGACGATGGCGAAGGAGGGGAGGCGGCTGTTCCGGCTCAGGCGGTTGCCGCTGGTCCTGGTTCTAATGGAATTGTCAACATCCGGGAGCGTGTCCGGACAGAACTCAACGATAGAGATCGCTCACGCTCCCCAACGCCTCCCAAGGCACTGTTCCGCAGTACGACTGGCAAGGGCGTCGCATTTACAGATGAAGACGTTGCATTCTTGATCAAATTGTTAGACTACAAGAAGAAGTAAGTGGCGCGGTGATTGCACTCTGATAACGATGTTGAACCATTCTCGCAGATCCCAAGGCAAGCTCGATATGGTCGCATTTTGGAAGGAAATTGCCCAGAAGGTAATCGCATCATCTCATTAATGAATATCTCGTGATGTCATAACGCAGGCTCCGCACCATTCCCGAGCTTCTTGGATGAAGTTTTATCGCAGACATAAACACGAACTTAATCACACTGAGAATGACGACCCACTCCCACAAGCCCCTGAAAAGAAGATGCGCTACAGCCGCGCAGATGATGTGCTGCTTGCAAATTTTTTCTTCAGTAAACCCGATGGTACATCGGACAAAATATTTCAGGCGTTTGGACGCTTGGTTAGTTCGTTTAGACTTTGCCATTCCCTTCATGGGCTCAGACGTCACTTTTAGCATCCACATCACCCGTGGAAAGGCTGGCAGGAGCACCACAGGATCCATAAGCAGAAAATTGACCACCTTATTCAACGGCTTAGCGAGGGCCATTTCATTGACGAGCCGGACCCTGTAACTGAGACATGAACGAGGGGAGCCCATTTACTGAAGGATGACTCGATGACGTGTACGATTTATGCCACAAATTTGTATCACTAGCATTTGTGAGGATGAGGAACTACAGGTATTGTCGTAAAAGGTTGCAGTGAACGGGTGTATGTCAAGTCAAGCGGCCTTTTGCATTTCATTTTTGAGGCGTGTAAATACCCCCTACGCCTCTGTCCCTTCGGATCATCATACATATCCGCGGCAAATGACCCTTGGGAAGAAACAATTGAATTTGTCTGCTCAGGTCACGTCAACCCATTGTCTTTGTCGGCTTATCGTAAGTTGCTGTGACCAGGAAAGGGTACAAGTACAATAGGTCCCCCCCTTTCCCCGATCGAAGTTGGTGTCCGTTCCGTCGGTATGTGCAGCGCTCAAAGTGCGGTGGCACCTCTGTGTGACTCGGAGGCCCAACTTAACTCCATAATTGCCACCAGCACCGTGACGAGTACGTGGACATGCGACCTTGTTATTGTCCCGCAAGTCTTGGCCCTCGGATGGGTGGGGGCGTCGTCATCGGATCTTTGTCGGAATACTCGATTATTACCCCGCAGTGATTCCGAGTTCCATCCGAACTGGCGGTATGAGTGAGCATATCCCAACTTTACTTGTAATGAACATAGCAAAATTTCAATATATTATCCCGCATCGTGTTATCTGACGAGCCGGCCCATCAGATTTTCAAACACTTGGCGTAAATCCATGGGATATGTTGTAAACCTATGCGGCAGTGTCATCTGGTTGGCCCATGGCACCCGCGGCAAAGGCAAAGGGACAAGGACGAAAAAAAAATCGCTCGATTCGTGATCGTGCCGAACGCCCAGCGTTCACCGGTCACCGGTCACCTCTCACCGCCCGGACTTGGCGTGGCGCGCTCCACATACGCCGCGTGTGAGCTTTTATCCCATGTATCGTTTGCTGCGCGTCATATGTCCCGTCCGTACGCCGCACTCCTCGAGCGAAGCCCGTTTCAGAGTGCCTGCCTCTTTTGATCTTTCTTCTTATCATGTGCGTCGTTGGGGGGGGGAACACCTTTGACCCATCATGTGCGTGCATCACGCATCGTGATCAAATTTGCAGCGGACCTCCCTCAAGCAAATGCGCTCATTACCGACGATCACTCGTAGCCAACATTTATAGCTCTCTCCCCCGAGTGGGCCGGCCACATTTACGTTTACCCGAATCCAGAATCTGGCGCTACAGTCAGTGATCATGATATGATCATGATATCGATTACTATGCAATGTATGCATACGCATTTCACAATCCTAAATGACAGTCTAAAGGACACCGAATCCTGATAGCATCACACATCAGTGTAGAATCACTGTTGGTAGTTGCAGTCAAAATAGGATTTACTGTCTGACAGTACCGCAGTACTGTGCATTATGCCTGTATCAAACAGATCATCCCACGCACTCAACGACAACGAGACTGACCTCCTGGCAAACGGAATATTGAATGACAAAGAGCCTGAGCGAAGCACCTTATGACCGTTGCAAGCCTAAGCAATATCAAAAATTACAGCTGCGAGGCTCAAATGGTGGTCCAGGTACACCACACTAGGTATCTCAGCACCCAATTGCTAATACAGAGAACGAAGCGTTGTTATTTTCCCGAGGGCCTTCGTTCTTTTGTTCTTCACGTCATCTATCATACAGACACATAGTAAGAGACACACTTCGTACATCAGGCTCATGAAATTCCGTAAAGGGTAATGGTATACTTGAGATAGGTCCGTCGCAACTTCCCGAAAACTGATCACTCCGCTTATTTGTTTGCTGATTCACTTCACTGCGCTTACGGCGTTACGCCCAAGCAGCAACAACTGCACCGCCCTTCCGCCCCACGCCAAGCTCCGACGGGTGCACACGTCGGCCTTCCTCGAGAGCTGCACCACGCTTGCACATCTCCGCAGCGCATTGTTGCAGCGACTGTTCGCGGGCTGCCAGCAACTCCGCGAGGTCGCGCAGCGTGACCCAACCACGGCCCCGGTTGTGCACGTAAGTGGCGCCCGCGAGCGTTACGCTCTCGAGCGACGCGCAAGTGGCCTGCCACCCTGCCGCTAGCACGCGGGGGTCGGGAACGGTGTGCATCGCGTCGGATCTGTTCTTGGAGAAGAGTGTGAGAGATCTGAGGCCTGAGAATTGCGCCAAGATGGGAGGCAACCCCGAAAGGATGTCCTGAGCCATCACGCATCAGCATTTCATGAAGCTACATTAACACAGTATACGCACAGCTGTGATCGACCCGCTCACGGCATGCAATGCGAGCTTCGTAATCGAATTCAAGCCTGCGGGAATAGCCTCGAGTGCGGACAGGACTGTCTCTGATGGATCTGTGAGATGGGTGATGATCTTGAGCGAGTCCACCGGCCCCTTGGAGAAAGACATGATCCGCATCGCCATCTGTACCACCTCGCGTTTGAGCGACCACGGGTGCACGAGGCAGAGCTCGACCTCCCGGATGGGTCTCCCTGGAAGGACGCATGCAAGGGTAAGCGGGGCCGCCGCCACGCGTCGCAGCAAAGGCAGAGAATCCGCTGGGAGCGTGACGCCGGGGGTAAAGTTCCCGCAAAAAACGGCCTCGTGCAGGCCGCCCTGCTCCGTCAACCAGCTTGCCATCGTCGCGTCAAAGTCGCAGGACGCGGTGAGCTTCGTGAGCCGGAACGGCGCACCCGGAAGGACATGCGAGGTCGAGCCGTTGAGGAGGAAGGTGAGTTCGGTGAGTCGGGGCATGTTGTGCAGTGCGCGCCGGAGTTGCTCGAAGAACGAGGGAGGGAGGAGCCCCTTACGGCTTGCATCGGCGAGTGCTGCATCGCCTATCTCACAGGTTCGTGTGTGAGCTGCGAGATACGGGTTGGAGGCCAAAGTTTCGAGGCAGCGCGTGGTGAGAGATAACGATAAGGAGGGTATATGGCGATAGAGTAGGCGCATGGCGACCCCTTGAAACGTGTGACACACGAGGGCAAGTCGAGCAAGGGTCGGGGTTTTGGCATAGGAGAAGATTTCATCGAGGACCTCCACGGGTAACCGTGAGACTAAAATTCTCAGTGAGTACAGTTGTATAGCGCACTCCGAGGAAGGGCAAACCTGGTTGGATCTGTGTTTGGCGGCAACATGGTACCATCGAGATGAGATATGGGTTTAACGATGAGACTGGGTCCGGGGATGAATTAGTTAAACGTGCGTACATGTTCATACGATGTCCCCAGTGAGATATCGTCGCCCACCGGTAATTGGATTAGGTCGCGACACGTCGCCGGCGCCATGTGATCAACGACAGGGTCGTGATAGATCTGCGCTGGGCGATGCCAGTTGAGACGAGACGCGGGGATGGTGGGGTCAGACGCGCAGTAGGGGGCGTCGCTCGCTGGTAGAGTCAGGGAGGAAACCATGATCCGTTTGAGGGCGAGGAAGAGGAAAGGGGGGGAAGGGCACTGGGTGCTCACCAGGTTCGGAACTCGATTATAACTCGAACTGGAATGGGCGCTCGCGCGCCTCTTTGCATCCTTCCAGAAGAACCGCGTCTGTCACGAGGCAACGAAGGTCGAAGGTTGATGTAGCCGTTCCGGGACGCTGCTACCTGCCTGCTACGTACACTTTGATATCTTCTTCTTGAACCATCACAACCCAGCCCAGGAGACAGGCGACCCCAATTCGGACATTACCTGCCTCGACGGCAAGGCTAGTACTGTAACACTAGTACTTCAAATGGCTCAGCAACACCTTCGATTCCTTTCTCTGGATCAAATTGAATCAGTCAGTTTTTTTTCCTCGTATCATCCGCCTCTGACCTCCTCGGGCCGCCCATCGAAAATTCTACAACCCCAGTTCCACAGGAACGGGTTCGTAGATACGATTCCTCGCATTTATCATAAAAATCTGACGCGTGACAGTTATCTCGTCATTCCAGCGTTTTTGGCACCAGATGAAACGGACGCGCTCTTGGCTCGTTCAAGGAAGCTCCTTGACGAATTCAGCTTACAGGATCACCCTCTCGTGGGCTTATTGATCACCAAATCATCATTACGCTCCTGCCTTACATAAACCGGTCCCGTTTTCCCGTAGACCAAATTCACCACGGGCAACAAAGACCACGTTGGTGACGACTACTTTCTTACATCTGGCGACAAAATTCGCTACTTTCTCGAGGAAGACGCTGTTGACCACCAGGGAAACCTTACGCGCGAGAAACGCAGGGCTGTTAATAAGATTGGTCACGGTCTCTCTTTTTCCCGTCTCGCTTGTCCCCCTGAGGTAACTTAATACCGCTTCCCAGCCCTGCATGAACTAGAACCCGTTTTTCGAATTGTGACCTTACAAAACGACAAGATCCGCAGTCTCGTGCGCGATCTCGGTTTCCATCATGATCCAGTAGGTATGTGTGCCCGCCAAACCCGTCATCCCCATCCGCCATGATTACGAATTAGTCCCGACACTGACGGAAATGCTGCCATCCCCACTCCAGCTCTGCAGTCGATGGTCATTACCAAACAACCCCAGATCGGTGGGGAAGGTATGAATCGCGTGGCGCAATCAAATTAAAGTCATTCATGTGCGTTTCATTAGTTCTAGAGCACAACGACTCGTGAGTGTCTGTCCAATCCCCACAATTCAAGTCACCCCACTAGACGCTGTCGTATCACAGTACTTTCCTCGTATGCCGCCCACTGTTCATTTTTTTTTCTGATCCGCGCCACTGATCGAAATACAAGTACACATCGCCACCGACTGCGCTTGGGTTCTGGATAGCATTAGAGAAATGCACCCGCGAGAATGGCGCCCTATCCTTTCTTCCTGGTTCCCATTTAACTGCTCCCATCACGAAGCGCTTCGTTCGATTGCCGGGCGGCGGAACGGGGTTTGAGCAGCTTATTGATCCCAGCCAAGTCCCAGCACCCATTGGCGAATTTGTCCTCGAGGAGTGCAACCCCGGTGAGAGAATCACGTGCGCCACATGCCAAAAACGGCCCGCGCTGAAGTTGCATGGGTCATAGGTGACCTGGTCCTCATCCATGGCTCGGTACTGCACAAGTCAGAACGAAACCTGAGCGCCCAAACACGCTTTGCGTATACCTTTCATATGATCGAGTCGCCACCCTATGCTGTGTACGATGATAGGAACTGGCTGCAACCCACCGAGGCGATGCCGTTCTCACGGATCCTTGATACTCCGAATTCGACTCTTCGCAAAGTTGGGGTGTAAGTATGGTCTGGACTGGTGGACGTGATGTACAGTATGTGGTGTCGGAGCCGAAGGAAGCCCATGTGCATGTTTAACAATCTACTTGTAACTATCACTCTAATTTGAAACTAAGTTTGTTTCAGGGTAAGCCTGCCACATCAAGCTGTCATCGAGCAGTTCATACAGTGCCCATGCATCATTTATTCAGCATCCACCTCGATCATTGCAGTTTTCAAGATACTTTCCGGCTTCAGCAATGCCAGTTCATCGATCAGGGCAGGTAAAAACGTTCCCGGCCCGCGAACTTCCTCCCTGCTGGCGGCGTACTGAGCCGCGATAGTTAAGGCTAGTGTGCCCGCTGCTGCGGCGAGGAACATATCCCCGTTTATCAGGGAGCCCTCAACAGAGTCTGATGCAGCCATGCTCGCAGCACCGCAGAAAGTGGCGATTGCCGTGCCAAGCACGCATCCCGCACCGGTGATCTGCCCTAGGAGTTCATGACCATTGGACAAGCGGACGACGGTGCTGCCATCGGAAAGGTAGTCGGTCGGGCCGGAAAGTAGCACGATACACCCTACACCAAGCGCCTTCCGTCAGCGAACCATGTAACGAGGGTTAAGCTCCGTAGAATGGGGTCTACGAACGGTGCGTGCGCGCAAGCGAGCGTACGACATTGGAAGCATTTTCGAAGCCTCCGAGGCTGTCTACGCCTTGGGCATTAACCTTGAGCAAGAAAAAAAAAAAAAGGCTTTGTTTTCAGTATACGTATCGGTGTCGCCGTTGGTTTCCGCCTGGACACACCTCATTTGAATTGGCGAGGGCGCCAATCTCCGCTGCATTGCCCTTGATCACCGTCGGCTGCCATTCGTCCAGTAGTCCTACGATCCACACAGTCGCCACCCTAAGGATTAATACTCTAACAGATACCAGGCAGGACGCTCACTGGCAGCGGTGGCTTGGCGGAACGCCGTAGCGCCGACGCCAACGGGATCAAACACCACAGGTTTGCCGGTCTGATTCGCGTGACGCCCTGCGGTTAGCATACCATCGACCGACTCCACAGTCCCGAAATTAACGAGTAGGCCGCCAGGCATCCGTGCAAGGTCCGCTTGTTCCGCTTCTGCCTCCGCCATGATGGGCGATCCGCCCAGCGCGAGCGTGACATTTGCGGATTGCGTCTTGACGACGTTGTTCGTGATCTAGCGCATCTTCCGAGTCAGCAGAGCGATTATATAGGACAGGAGGGTGGACACGAAGGTGGACTATTGTGTGGGGAGTACCTGATGAACGAGTGGCCGCGAGCGCCGTACGGTGTCGAGGAGGGCTGCAGCTGCAGCTGCGATCCCTTCGCGCGTGTACTGAACCTTTTGTTCGGGTGTGACCAGGAAAGCAGTAGGCCCGCGGGACGCTGCTGCCGCCCAGGCGCGGAACTTCTGCGCCAAGCGAGAGGCAGCTGTGCGCGGGTCACTCGAGGCCACAATATCCGACACGACTGCTATGCCATCGAGGGCATGGCCCGTGGGGGATGCACAACCGTGCAGCGTGCGAAGCAGATTCGTCGATTTGATACCGCCTGTGAAATCCCTCGCGTCAGCGCCATGCGAGAGGAAGGGCGGGCAGACAAAGAGGACGGGTGGGTTACCGATCGCGACAGCCTTGATGCCGGTTCCTTCGAGCACGGTGAGCATGGCACGCACGCCCGCGATTCCACATATGCGCCCTGGCGCGCTGACGTCCTTTGTGCTGGTCGCGTATACGGCCCCAAGGCCGACGTAGTCGGCGCCCTCCTCGATTGCCTTGCGAGCGTGTTCAGGCGTCGTACATGAGACGCCGATGATTGCACTTGGTGGGAGGAGCTTGCGGGCGATGGCCAGGGGCATATCGCTTTGTCCGAGATGAACACCCGCAGCGCCAGACGCTAGCGCAATGTCTATGCGATCATTTATAATGACGGGTACATTGTGTCTTGAGCAGAGTGCGACGGTATCGTTGGCTATCTTGAGGAACTATTTGAGAACTTGAAGTTATTTATACCGTAAGTAGCCTGCACGGGCAACGCACCTCGCCAGTGTCAACGTTCTTTTCGCGGACCTGGACGACGGTGACTCCACCCCGAAGAGCCTGCGTATATCGTGGTAAGACACTGAGGCCTGAGGGACAAAATGATTGCTAACCTCCTCGAGAGAAGTCAAATGGTCCTGTAAATCGAATGAGCGAAGGAGCAAAGAGCTCCAAAGGAAAGTAGGTACCATTCCATGTGGCAGGAGATCTCTCCCGGTCACCAGATAGAGAGAGAGGTCAACGTCTCGTTTGACATTGGCTGTCAAAATTCTCATCGAAAAACGCTGTGATCATCTAGTTGATGACTTATTTACTATCACAGTCGAATTCATCGCCGTGGGGAGTGGCAAGCGGCTTCCCCTTTTGGGGAGCATTGAGAGCCGAGCCTGAGGGTGCGGTGGGTTCTGAAGAATGTTACCTTGGACCTCGGGTGATAACAGATATGAAATTAACCTTCTGGGATGGAGAAAGGGGTCGCAGAAGATACGGACATGCTTCGAAGTTCCAGGGCAGCGTCAGGGAGTGGAGAGCTCTGATGCATTGATAAGATCTTTGGCTGGCCGCGGCCCGGCCCGCCGCCTTCATTGTCACGGTATCGCAATAAAATATGAAAAATGAAACAAACACTCCTAGAGCTTCCACACAGATGATTCCTGAAAGATGAACGAATGGTAGGTATAGTTCCAAATAAAACAACCAAATCGGCGCAACTATGCGTCTTCGTCCACATAGCGAGCATCAATCCACTGGCAGGCGCCTTGCGGACCGTAGTAGACTACTCAATGTCCGCAAATGCAGACAGGGACAGCCATATCGCATTGCCGTATTGTGTGTTAACTCACGAATTCATAAATTCGTGCATCACAATGCCGAGGGGTACCATGTCAAGAATAGACGCAACCAGTATGGCGAGCACAGCCGATGAATAGAGTACCATCATCATGTAGGTTATCACGGGAACTGAGGGTACAAAAAGTCAACTACAACTATATAAACAACTGTAAGAGTCCGGAATGTCAAATATTCTAAGGGAAAACTAGTGTAATGTCTGCCAAATGAGTGCTAAAGGTTTCATCCATGTCCATGTGGAATAGTCCAAGTGAATCTTAATTGATCTACTCCGCACGCCATTCGCTACAAAGCAACTAGATCACCGCACAGGCATGCATCTTCGTCCGCATAGGCGTGGATCCAGCATCCAGCAGGCAACATGGGGGACATAGCGGCGCCCTCTACACGTGCCGCACGGCTGGTAGTGGAATACCGCACATGTCAAAAAGATAAAGGTAAGGAAGGGCAGCCACATCGCAGGGCTGTATATTGCGCCAAATCCCGACTTGATGAATTCATTCTTCACGATCGTGAAGAGTACCTTGTCGAAAACAAATGCGACAAGCGCCGCCAATAAAGACAGTGCTGTGGGGCCGGCGCCCCAACGATCGTACTTGGCACCGTAGAGGTCGCACAGCACAGCAAGGCAAGATAGGCAGGCGATAATGGGATGTAAGATAAGGGTGTACATGAGATTGTGGATATTCGAGGAGGCCAATTTGTCGGACCTTAAAGTCGGTTAATCTGGATAATTCGAAAACGAGCATCATCCACAACATACGTGATGGGAAAGTGGTATCCTATCCGTGTTGGTATTCCAGTGTAACTGAACACACCGAAACTGAAATATGATTCCTCATTGATTACAAAGAGGAAGCACATTACGTCCCAGATGGGCGCAGATATACATATCTAGTAGATAGCAAACAAGTGATAGCGGAGGAACGTGTCCGTTGTGGGGTCGCAACAACGTTCGCACGCCATTGACTCGGATGTGCTGTAAGTACTTTCCAAATTCTTTGCGGACCTACTAGTGGTAACCCATATCAGCCTCGCTTTAGCAATAGACATTGTGTAGAGGCGCACCTTTTTCTTCGACTCACCAGGCGGAGGCAGACTCGAGTTCGAGGATGTTGTCGCACAGGCTGGGTATGAAATCCGTCGGCGTATGTCAAGGCAGCAGAAGGACTGAAAAAATGTCTTAAAAGCGCTTCCAGACATCACAAAACAGTAGTATCGACATCCTGAAATCGGCCTTGATGTCTATGCGTGGCGTGCCAGTGCGTGCCTTCCCCAAAAAGTCACCACAAATTGAACACATCCAAAGGACACGCCACACCAAACAATCAGGTGACTTGCCCTGCACCAAAAATGATCGATGCTAGATGAGGTCGTCAATGGATGGGAGAGTCAGTTTGTCAATTCAACTGTAGTGAGATGACAAACTCTCGTTTGACATTAGTTGTCAACATTCTGTCCGTCACTGTGAGTCTGTGATCATCTAATTGATGGTTCATTCATTCGGATAGTCATATCTGTCGCCGTAGAGGGGAGTTGCGATGGTTGGGCAAGAGAAGTCACGGACATGCCTCGAGGAGGTTACAAGAATGTGAGCAGAGGCTGATACATTGGTGTGAATCAACCGTCCCGAGACTGTTCCGAATGCTTGTGGTATCACATTAAAGACACGTCAAACAGAACACTATCACGTAATCTACACAGCATACAAGGGGCAGGGGACAAAGCATAAACTGTCCAAGAGATACGAATGGTTAGGATTTCAAATACACGACTAGATCATCGCAATCACGCGTCTTCGTCCATACAGTACAGTACTTATCAATCCACGCATTTAGTACGTGTCATAGTAATAGCGGCGCCTTCTGTATGAGCCAAATATGCCAACTGTCGAGGTGCAAAAGCCGAGTAAAAGCGCGGCCAGTGCACCCAGGGTGAGCCATACCGCATTGCCGTATTGTGAGATCAATCCCGCCTTGCGGAATTCATGCCGCGCGATGCTCCAAAGCACCATGTCGAGAATCCACGCAATCAATGTGACAAGCGCAGCCAATGAAGAGAAAAGTGCCATGAGGACGGTTCCCGAACGATTGTAATCAGAACCACAGATGCCGAACAGCACGGCGAGGCCAGATAGGCCGGCGGCAATGGGGTGTAAGATGAGAGTGTAGGTGAGATTATGGATAGTAGAGGAGGTCAGTTGGCCAGTCCTGTATATCAGTTTATGTAGATTTCTGTATACGGGGATTCATAAGACACATACGCGACGGGGAAGCGGTATCCTACGTGTGCTGATGTTCCGCTGTAGCCAAACACACCAAAACGAATGCTTGTTCCGTCTATTATAGATGCGCGGAGGAAGTAAATGCTGTCCCAGGTTGGCACAGATACAGATACCTAGCAGATACATAGGTGAGAAATGACTAATTCAGTTGGCCAGGAGAGGCGCACGACACGTACAAAAATGAGTAACACCATGGCAGTGAAGCAAAACAATAAACCTGATAGCGCTGGCGAGGCCATCTCGTATTATCGTATACGGATCCTAGGTCGTGCGAATCGTTGGGATCGTGAAGGAGGTGAGATGGAGAACCCAGCTGTTCAAGTTCAGCCTGGGAGTGGACACCCAATTTATAGGCTGGCCAATCAATCAACAACTTATCCCAACCCAACCCCTTACATCATCTTATGTCAGCCGGTGCATCCCATCCGCACTTGGAAGTTGGAACCGGACGACGGTGACTCCGCCCCGAAGAGCATGTGTATATCGTGGTAAGACACTGAGGGACAAAATGATTGCTAACCTCCTCGAGAGAAGTCAAATTGTCCTGTAGATCGAATGAGGGAAGGAGTAAAGAGCTCAAAAGGAAAGTAGGTACCATTCCATGTGGCAGGAGATCTCTCCCGGTCACCAGATAGAGGGAAAGGTCAACGTCTCGTTTGAAATTAGCTGTCAAAATTCTACGCTATGATCATCT